>ODAK010002151.1_pt1 | contig 20842 bp, 18 predicted proteins | sample 1539591 | NCBI WGS metagenome assembly ODAK01 (sample SAMEA3539303, study PRJEB22396) | soil metagenome | biome: tundra; feature: field; material: soil | place: USA | collected 2010-05 | depth 0.15 m | reverse complement strand
TTTGACTAATATCTCTAAAGATCTTTTGAATCCAATAGCATTTAAAATTGCTACCAGCGAATGGTTTTTCCCAATGCAACATTTTACTATTGACGGAAATCAGTATCCAAAAGACAGAGCTTTTGCTTTTGAATATGGATTAGAGGAAAATTTAAAAAATATATTTAATAAACGATTATCGGATTATCAATTTGCTGAGGAAAATTCAGAGATTCCAATGATGATATTTTCACCCTCAATCGTGAATGATGGAAGAAAACTTTTGATATCATCACAAGGCATATCTTATATTACCCAAAACAATCAAACAACTAAAACCAAATACGCTAAGCTTTATGATGGGGTTGAATATTCAAGAATGTTTCAAAAGCAGGGTGCCTCTAAAACATTATTCACAACTGTTTTACGGATGAGTGCAACATTTCCATATATCTCCCCTTCAATAGCACTACCAAGCGAACCGGCAATTGAAGTAATAGATGCCGGGTATCGTGATAATTATGGTTTGGAAATCACCCTTCCTTTTATCCAGGCATTTAATGATTGGATTGCCGAAAATACAAGCGGAATAGTTATTATTCAAATTCGTGACAAAAATAAAACTGCGCCCATTGATCCAAATCCTCCTCAAACTTTTTTGGAGGCGCTAAGCAGACCAATGGGCAGTTTTTATGGTAACCTATTTAATGTTCAGGATTTTAATCAAAACCAACAGGTACAAATGTCTGATTTATGGTGTAAATCAAAAATTGAGTTTATCGACTTACAATTACACAACGAAGCAGATGATCATATTTCGTTGAATTGGCATCTTACCAATAAAGAGAAAAAGAAAGTTTTTGCATCCATCTTTTTTAAAGAGAATAAAATGGCTGTTAAACGTATTGTTGAGTTGTTAAAATAAATTTCAGAAAATAAAAAAAACATTCTATGAGATTTCTCATAAAATGTTTTCCAAATTTATTCCTTAATTTCTTTCTTAGTTCAACACTATTTCAAAATGCGTTAAGCATTGTGATTTTCTGATACTCAATGCCTTTGAGTAATTTAGAATGTTATTGATAACATTGTCTCCCGGTTGATAAGGAAACTCTTTAGCATTATCAAACCCTTCATTCATTTTTGTGTTAATAGAAATAATAAACTTTTTTTTAGTAATGTTTTTATTCATGTATTTATTTTAGATTTGTTTAAACGTTAACGCAACTTATTTTATTTTATTGTATGAAATAAAAAAAAGCTATTTCTTACAAAGAAATAGCTTTTTTACTATTAACAATTAATAATTAACCATTTACCATTATCTATCTAATAACTAACCACAATATCTTTTTCTTCTATCATCTTCCGCAAATTAGTCAAAGCGTAACGCATACGTCCTAAAGCCGTGTTAATACTCACGTTTGTCTGTTCGGATATTTCCTTAAAACTCATATCAAAATAATGGCGCATCACAAGCACCTCGCGTTGTTCGGCAGGCAATAATTCAATAAGATTACGTATATCTTTGCGAATCTGAGTTTCAATCATTTCCTGTTCAATACTTTTATCATGAACTCCGATTAAACTAAAGATATCGAAGGGTTTCCCATCCACATCAGTACCACTGCTAATAGTAGGCATGCGTTTTTTACTTCTGAAAAAATCAATCATTAAATTATGAGAAATCCTTAAAACCCAAGGTAAAAATTTACCTTCTTCCTTGTAATGACCTATTTTAAGAGTAGTAATTACTTTAATAAAAGTATCCTGAAAAATATCTTCAGCCAATGCTCTGTTTTTAATAGTATGCATGATATAACTGAAAATTCTGCTTTTGTGGCGTTGGATTAAAATGGCAAGAGCGGATTCATCACCATTGATGTATTGACTAACGAGTTCTTGATCATTCATACACTGTTGAATAGGCATAGGTACCTCCTTTTTTATTTGTGGTTAATAATAAAAAAGTAACAGTTTATCTATATGAGTTCTCCTTAAATTTTAAAGTTTCAAAAAAAATAGTTGAAACTTGGTGAATGAAAATTATAATTGAGTTTTTTAACAACGAAAAACAACAAAGGTTACTCTCAAGTAATTAACTTTTTGTTTTCTAATGACAAATGTAAGAATTAAATCCAATATTACAAGTGCAAAATTCGCTAATTTTGTAGCCCTTTTAAAAAAGGATTAATCACTTTTCAAATTAAAAAATGGCAAAGCCAACGAATATAGAGAGTTTAAGTCCGAAAGAATATATTATCATAAAAAGTGCACGGGTTCACAATTTAAAAAATGTGGATGTAGCCATACCTCGAAACAAATTGGTTGTAATAACCGGATTATCCGGTTCGGGGAAATCATCCTTGGCTTTTGATACGCTATATGCCGAAGGGCAAAGGCGATACGTGGAAAGTTTATCATCTTACGCACGCCAGTTTTTAGGACGAATTGATAAACCTGATGTTGATTACATCAAAGGAATATCCCCTGCAATTGCTATTGAACAAAAAGTGAATTCACGCAATGCCCGTTCTACTGTTGGTACTTCTACTGAAATTTATGATTACCTGAAATTATTATTTGCCCGAATCGGTAAAACGTATTCGCCTGTTTCGGGCAATCAGGTAAAGCGTGATACGGTGCAGGATGTTATTGAATACATCAATTCTTTTCCGGAAGAAACTAAATTTCTGATTCTTGCTCCTTTAAAAAAACAAGAAGGAAAAACAATGAAGGAGCAATTAAATCTATTGCTGCAACAAGGTTTTACACGTATTCAATATAAAAATGAAAGTTATAAGGTTGATGATTTTCTTGATATGAAATTTTCAGACAATGAAGAAATCAACATAGTAATTGACCGTATAACGGTTAAAAAAGGTGATGAAGATAATGACAATCGGATTTCAGATTCGGCGCAAACAGCCTTTTATGAAGGGGATGGACGATGTTTAATAGAAGTTATAAGTGATGAGTTAAGAGTTATAAGTTCATCTAATAAAAAGTCAAAAGATAAAAATCAAACTCCTTTGAAAAGCGTTGGAGTAAAACATTTCTCAAATAAATTTGAATTAGACGGAATAACTTTTGAAGAGCCGAGCGTACATTTTTTTAGTTTCAATAATCCAATAGGTGCTTGCAAAACATGCGAAGGCTTTGGAAGTATTATTGGCATTGATGAAGATTTAGTAATTCCCAATAAAAATTTATCGGTTTACGAAGACGCGATTGTTTGCTGGAAAGGCGAAAAGATGAGTGAATGGAAAAATGTATTGGTGATGAACGCGCATAAATTTGACTTTCCAATACATCGCGCTTATTACGATTTAAGTACTAAAGAAAAAAAATTAATCTGGACAGGAAATAAATATTTTGAAGGATTAAATAGTTTTTTCAAATATCTTGAAGAGCAATCTTATAAAATTCAATATCGCGTTATGTTATCGCGCTATCGTGGAAAAACAGTTTGTCCGGATTGCAAAGGAACACGTTTACGTAAAGACGCATCGTATGTGAAGGTTGCCGGGTTATCAATCATGGAAGTGGTTTTGATGCCTATAACGGATTCTCTGAAGTTCTTCCAAAACATTGAATTATCTAAATATGATACCGAAGTAGCCAAACGTATTATAGTTGAAATCATTAATCGTTTGGAGTTTATGGATGATGTCGGTTTAGGTTATCTTACTTTAAATCGTTTATCCAACAGCTTATCAGGCGGAGAATCGCAACGTATCAATCTGGCAAAATCATTGGGAAGCAGCCTTGTCGGGTCGATGTATATTTTAGATGAACCGAGTATCGGATTGCATTCGCGGGATACTTTTCGTTTGATAAAAGTATTGAAATCATTGCGGGATATAGGCAATACAGTTATTGTGGTGGAACACGATGAAGAAATTATGCGTGCAGCCGATCAGATAATTGATATTGGACCTTTAGCAGGAACTCATGGAGGCGAATTAGTTTTTCAAGGAAACCTCAGCCCGACCATAAAGGGAGAAAAACTTCAAAGTCCCTTCAGGGATTTAGGGCAGAGTTTAACCATTGATTATTTAACAGGAAAAGAAAAAATTCCTGTTCCTACTCAACGAAGAAAATGGAATAACTTTATTGAATTGAAAGGTGTTCGTGAAAACAATTTAAAAGGATTTGATGTGAAGTTTCCACTTAATGTAATGACGGTGGTTACAGGAGTGAGCGGTTCGGGAAAAACATCCTTGGTAAAGCGTGTTTTATATCCTTCTCTCAAAAAAAATTATGGCGGTTATGGCGAACAAACAGGCAGTTTTGATAAATTGGGTGGCGACTTTAAAAATATTGCGGCAGTTGAAATAGTAGATCAAAATCCGATAGGTAAATCATCGCGTTCCAATCCGGTAACGTATGTAAAAGCGTATGATGAAATAAGAGCGCTATTCGCGGAACAACCACTGGCAAAAAACAGAGGATACAAACCATCTAATTTTTCTTTTAATGTAGATGGCGGACGTTGCGAAGTGTGTGAAGGCGAAGGCGAAGTAACTATTGAAATGCAGTTTATGGCTGATATACATTTGGTTTGCGAAGCCTGCAATGGTAAGCGTTTCAAGCAAGATATTTTGGAAATAACATATAATGAGAAAAACATTTCCGACATTTTAAATATGACTGTTGATGATGCTATCGACTTTTTTGATTCGCCGCAACGACCAAGTAACTTAGAGAAAAAGGTGGTACAAAAACTAAAACCTTTATCAGATGTTGGTTTGGGTTATGTGCATTTAGGACAACCATCCAGTACCTTAAGCGGTGGTGAAGCGCAACGAATAAAATTAGCATCCTTCCTTGGTAGCGGACAAAACAGCTCCTCTCCTACTCTATTTATTTTTGACGAGCCGACAACGGGATTGCATTTTCATGATATATCAAAATTGTTAGATGCTTTCAATGCCTTGATAAAACAAGGACATACATTAATTGTGATTGAACACAACGCCGAAATAATTAAATGTGCCGACTGGGTTATTGACCTCGGACCGGAAGGAGGCGTAAGCGGTGGGAACATCGTTTTTGAAGGAATACCCGAAGATTTAATAAAATGTAAAGCATCTTATACCGGGCAGTATTTGAAAGGGAAGATTAAGTAAACTGTTTGCTTTGTTTATGACAAACGCCAACTGCTGCAGTTGGTATTTAAAAAAATCTCTTGATTCTTTTTTGTGAGTAAGGTAATTTTCTTACTTTCGTGGCTCGCAAATCAATTTACACATTTGCAATATGTAATTGGCAATTAACAATTAACAAAAATGAAACTCTCAGTTCCCAAAGAAACAAAATTCAAAGAAAACCGCGTTGCACTTACGCCCGATGTGGCAAAAGACCTCGTAAAAAAAGGTTTTGAAGTGATGGTAGAATCATCTGCCGGATTGAACTCCTTTTTTTCCGATGAAGCATATGCTGCTGCCGGCGCGCAAATAACAAGTGATACAGCAAAAATATATAGTGATGCCGATGTAGTATTAAAAGTAAACGCACCATCAGCCGATGAGGTAGCTAAGATGAAAAAAGATGCTGTTCTTATTTCATTTATGTTTGCAGCAACCAATCCCGACTTAGTATCGGCATGTGAAAAAGCCGGTGTATCCTCATTTTCGATGGATGCGGTACCACGTATTTCGCGCGCTCAAAAAATGGACGCACTTTCTTCTCAAGCAAATTTGGCGGGTTATAAAGCGGTAATTATGGCTGCCGACACTATTGGTAAAATATTTCCGATGATGACCACCGCCGCTGGAACAATACGACCTACAAAGGTTGTAATATTCGGTGCCGGTGTTGCCGGATTACAAGCTATTGCGACAGCCAAGCGTTTAGGCGCCGTAGTTGAAGTTAGCGATATTCGTCCTGAAACTAAAGAGCAAGTAGAATCATTGGGTGGAAAATTTATTGTTGTTAAAGGTGATGCTTCCATTAAAATTGAAGGTGGCTATGTAAAAGAATTATCTCCCGAATTTTTAAAGGCTCAACAAGAATTGGTTTCAAAACACGTTAAAGATGCTGATGTTATTATTACAACAGCATTAATTCCGGGACGTAAAGCTCCGGTTTTAGTTACTGAAGAAATGGTGAAAAGCATGAAGTTCGGCTCTGTGATTATTGATATGGCTGTTGAACAAGGTGGCAATGTGGTTGGAAGCGAACTCAATAAAACGATTCAAAAAAATGGTGTAACAATTATCGGTGAAGGAAATATACCATCATTATTACCAATGAATGCAAGTGATTTGTATGCAAAAAATATTCAAACATTGTTATTGCATTTAGCTGATAAAGATGCTTTCAAATGGGAGATGGAAGAAGATATTACGAAAGGTTCATTGATTACTCACAAAGGAGTAGCAGTTCACCAGAGTCTGAAGAAAGCCGTTACTGCTTAATAAAACTATAAACAAAAACAATTTTCAAATTATCACATTTTCAAATCTTCAAATTATTTTATCATGGAAATTATCAGAAACATTTTTGCATTCTTCGGAGAGAACAAAGAAATATTTTACTTTGTAATCTTATCCGTATTCGTGGGTATTGAAGTAATTGGAGGTGTACCAAGTGTATTGCACACACCGTTAATGAGCGGTGCAAATGCAATTCACGGAGTTGTAGTAGTGGGCGCAATTCACGTGATGCTAAATGTAGATACATCCAACTACTTAGCTTTAATTCTTGGATTTGTAGCTGTTATATTAGGGACTTTAAATGTGGTTGGAGGATTTGTAGTAACAGACCGCATGTTGGAAATGTTTAAGAAGAAGAAGTAAATTGATTTGAAAATTAAAAAATGAGAAACGATAAAAATAATTTAATAGTAGGTTTAACTTTTCAATTTTCATTGGATATTATTGAGTTTTGTGAATTACTTCAAAATGAAAAAAAGTTTAATTTATCAAATCAACTTTTCAGATCGGGAACATCAATAGGAGCGAATACCAGAGAGGCACAAAATGCAGAAAGCAAAGCAGATTTTATTCATAAATTAAAAATTGCCGCTAAAGAAGCTGATGAATCAGAGTACTGGCTTTTGCTTTGCAAACAATCAAAAAATTATCCTGATTCAAGTAATTTATTAAATAAAACAGAAAGTATAATTAAAGTGCTATCTAAAATTATTTCATCATCAAAATCAATTAATACATCATCTTCAAATCTTCAAATTATCAAATCTTCAAATTAATTTTCATGAAACAAAATATATTAGAAATCTGCTACCTGATAGGATCTGTAACATTTATCCTTGGTTTAAAAATGATGGGTAATGCAAAAACAGCTCGTAAAGGAAATTTAATTGGCGCAGCAGGTATGACCGCTGCTATATTAGGTACTATCTTTTTACATGAAGGCGAAGTTTCAGGAATGATATTCGGAATGATATTCGGAGCTATTGGAATTGGATTTATAGTTGGTTGGCGAACAGCTAAAAATGTTCAGATGACCAAAATGCCGGAATTGGTTTCGATGTTCAATGGTATGGGTGGCGCTTGTGCAGCATTAATTTCATTAATAGAATTTAATCACATTTTAAATAATGAATCTCACCAAACATCTATAGGCACTATGATTGCAATTGTTGCTGGTTTAATAATCGGTTCTATTTCTTTTTCAGGTAGCGTAATTGCATACCTTAAATTAAATGGAACAATGGCAAAACCTGTTCGCTTACCAAAGTATAATATTTTAAACACAATTGTAATGATTAGTGTGTTTGCGTTTGGTGGATATGTAGCTGTAACTGGTGGAAGCATGACACTTGCATACTTATTGTTTGCTTCAGCGCTTGTTTATGGAATATTATTTACGCTTCCTATTGGCGGTGCCGATATGCCTGTTGTTATTTCTTTATTGAACTCATTTACAGGTTTAGCTGCTGCGTTTGGAGGTTTCTTGTACGACAATAAAATTATGTTGACAGGTGGTATTTTGGTAGGTTCTGCCGGTACACTTTTAACTTTAGTAATGTGTAAAGCAATGAATCGCCCTTTGAGTAGCGTTATATTTGGCGCGTTTGGCGGTGGCGTTGCCGCGAGTGAAGGAACAGATGCAAAAGGCTCTATAAAAGATATTACAGTTTCTGATTTAGCTGTATTGTTGAATTATTCAAAACGTGTAGTGATAGTTCCCGGTTACGGATTAGCGGTTGCACAAGCACAACACGTTATTCACGAGTTAGAGTTATTGTTGGAAGAGCGTGGCGTAGAAGTAAAATATGCTATTCATCCTGTTGCCGGACGTATGCCTGGCCATATGAATGTATTGCTTGCCGAATCCAATGTTGATTATGGAAAAATGATTGAGATGGATGAAATTAATCCTGAATTTGAACAAACAGACGTTGTATTAATTGTGGGAGCAAATGACGTTGTAAACCCTGCCGCTAAAAGCGATCCTTCATCACCAATTTACGGTATGCCGATATTAGAAGTGGATAAAGCGAAAAATATAATTATCAACAAACGCTCTATGAGTGCTGGTTATGCAGGTATTGACAACTTATTATTCTACAATCCAAAAGCATCCATGTTTTTTGGAGACGCTAAAAAAGCATTGACAGAGTTGGTTGCGGAGTTAAAAACAATAGACTAAAAAAAATGAATTTTTTAAAAACGTCTCGTATAGAAAATGCGGGACATTTTTTATTTCGTATGTGTTGAAGATACCTCAGCCCTTAATCCTCTTTCCAAAGAAGAGGGGCGAAACTTTTTAAAAAATATTTAACAAAATAAAACCCAACTCATCTATTATCTCTCTCTCTCTTTCGGATAGGGATTAAGGCTGAGGCTTTTAAAATGAGAAAAAAAATCGTTGCAGGCAATTGGAAAATGAACAATACCCTTGATGAGGGACTTTTACTCGTTGATGAAATTATAAAAAAAAACTCTTCCAAATTGGTAAATGGTGTGTTGAAAATAATTGCGCCACCTTTTATACATTTAGCCGCTGTGTCTGAAAAATTAAAATCAATGCAAGGCTTTGAAGTTGCCGCTCAAAACTGTCATCACCTTGAACATGGCGCATATACAGGCGAAGTATCCGCTAAAATGATTGCTTCCACAGGATGTAATTATGTTATAATCGGTCATTCGGAGCGCAGAATTTATTTCGGGGAAAATAACAAATTGTTGGCTCAAAAAGTAAACATGGCTCTTTCTAATAATATTGTTCCGATTTTTTGCATTGGAGAAAACCTAATTGAACGCAATGCAAATCAATATTTTAAAATAGTAAAACAACAATTGAAAGAAACTTTATTTCATTTATCAGCAACAGATTTTAGTAAATTAATAATTGCTTACGAGCCGGTATGGGCAATTGGAACAGGCAATACAGCCAAGGTAGAACAGATTCAAGAAATGCACAAATTTATTCGTTCTGAGATTGAAAAAAAATATAATACTAAAATTGCCTCTACTATTTCCATACTTTATGGTGGCAGTTGCAATGCAAAAAATGCAAAAACTTTATTTGCATGTAGCGATGTAGATGGCGGATTAATAGGTGGCGCATCACTTAATGCTGCCGATTTTATTAAAATAATAAACTCGTTTTAACATTACCATCAGTACAATAATTAATGACACAAATTCAAACATTTTAATTGACTCATTTTCCAATTGACATCATTTTCAGCAAAAAACAGGCAAGTTATTATTAATGAAATGAGTAAATCCTCATTCGACTTAATAGTTATAGGAGGAGGGATTACAGGTGCAGGCATTGCTTTAGACGCATCCGTAAGAGGATTAAAAGTAGCATTAATTGAAATGCAGGATTTTGCTGCAGGAACCTCCAGCCGTTCCACCAAACTCATTCATGGCGGATTAAGGTATTTGAAACAATTAGAATTTAAGTTAGTTGCAGAAGTTGGAAAGGAGCGTGCCATAGTTGAACACAATGCGCCTCATCTTACTAAGCCGGAACATTTACTTTTGCCAATCATAAAAGATGGTTCATTGAATCTATTTACAGCAAAATTAGGAATGACCATCTATGAATTTTTGGCTAATGTAAAAAAAAAAGAACGCCATCGTGTTTTAAATAAAGAGGAAACAATGGCTGCTGAACCATTGTTGCGAAAGGATAATCTATTGGGCGGTATTCTTTTTTATGAATACCGAACAGATGATGCAAGACTTACTGTTGAAGTAATTAAAGAAGCCATTAACAGAGGAGCTTTCGCGATGAATTATATGAAAGCTGTTTCTTTTTTGTATGCTCATAATAAAATTTTCGGTGTTAAATTGCTGAATCAATTGACACAAGAAACCATTGAGTTAAAAGCAAAATACATTGTAAATGCCACCGGACCTTGGGTTGATGAAGTAGATGATTTAGAGAGTCAGTCAAGTCAAGAACAAATACAACATAAATTAATTATTACAAAAGGGATTCACATTGTAATTGATGGGAAAAAATTTCCGTTAAAACAATCGTCTTATTTTGATACATTCGACAAACGGATGTTATTTGTTATTCCCCGCGAAGGCAAGGTTTATATTGGTACTACAGATACTTTTTATAAAGATGATCTTACAAATCCTCAGGCAACTAATGAAGATATTAATTACCTTTTAAAATGTGTGAATGATATTTTCCCTACTGTTCAACTTGCAGTAAATGATATAGAATCCGGTTGGGTTGGCTTGAGACCGCTCATTCAAAAATCGGGTAAAGGACCATCCGAAATTTCCCGTAAGGATGAATTATTTATTTCTGAATCGGGCTTAATTACTATTGCCGGTGGTAAATTGACAGGTTATCGAAAAATGGCTCAACATGTAGTTGATCTTATTTCTAAAAAAATAAAACAAGCCGAAGGAAAAAATATTCCTTTGTGTTCAACTTCAACTATTACGCTTTCGGGCGGTAAGGTAGGAGGCGCTGATATGTTTTCTGATTTCGCTAAAGCTAAGACTACATGCTGTATTCAGCTTGGATTAACAAATGCGGAAGCAGAAATTCTTATTCATCGTTTTGGTTCCAATGTGGATAAGGTGTTAGAGAAATTAGAGAAATTGAAAAAGGAAGAAAGCGCTTTACCTTTGATACTTCGCGCTCAACTACAGTATTGTATCGAAGAAGAAATGTGCATAAGCCCTTCCGATTTTTTTATTAGACGAATTGGCGCATTGTATTTTGATATTGCAACAGTTAATAATTGGGAATCGGAACTATTGATTTATATGCAAAACATCCTTGGCTGGGATGCACAATTAAAGAACAAATTTGATGCTGAATTAAAAAGTAGTAAGTTTAAAGTTTGAAAGTTCAAGTATATATCCAAAATTGGTTTTGTTCATTGAGAATGAAATGGGACAATCTTTTTCAATATCTGTTAATGTTGAGATAAATTCAAAATTGTTACATCCATACTGAAATAAATCCTAAACTTTAATTTTTAAAAAATGCAAAAACCGATATTTCAAGATTTGCTTACCCAGCAAATCAATACATTGAAAATAGTTAGTTATTCTGTGGTGGCATTCATGTCGGCATATTTAGTGCTGTTGTATTATATTTTCGGACTAACAGACGCTTTTCATCTCATTATCCTTCCTTATCTTTTTGGAGTAATCATCAATATAATATTATTACCCTACCATAACAAACCCTATATAACCTATTATGGTCTGATTATTATGACCTTCGCAGATGCACTGGCAATCATACTGTTAACAGGTGGTTTATCAAGTCCTACTATGTTTTTTTTAATTTCATTGCCGGCATTTGCCTTTTATACCAGCAGGACACAAGGAAAATTATGGTTTGTAATATGCATAATAGCAATTCTTTTTTTATTTCAAGCCGACTATTTTGGTATTACTATAACCAATATTATTCCTGCTCAATTTCACAATATATTATTGTTTTTTAATATTTTATTTGTTGTTAGCCAAAACTTTATCTATAGTATGTTCGCCAAACGCGAAACATTAAAAGTTCACAAGTCGCATACTAATTTGGTGCTTGATTTAAAAGGAAAAAGCAAGCGTTTGGAAAATATGGTGATGCTTGTCAATTACTCTACCGAATTAATGTGTGTAATAGATATGAAAAATATGACTTTTGATGAAGTGAATCCGGCGTTCAAACTTGCTTTGGGATATGAGTTATCCGAGTTACGCGATCAACATATTAGAACATTGTTAAAAGATGAATCCATCCCTTTTTTATCTACAGCTCAAGAAGACCAGTTGGTTGAATTTGTAAGTTCTGTTTTATGCCTTAACGGTGAAACTAAACTTTACAGTTGGTTGGCAGTAGCTAAAAAGGAGAAACTATATGCAAGTGCACGAGATATTTCATAAGGGGTAAAGAAAACATGAAAATTAAAATAGGAATTATTTTCGGGGGTTTTTCTAAAGAGCGTGAAGTATCATTTGCCGGCGGAAGAACCGTTTATGATAATCTTAATAAATCATTATTTGAAGCTGTTCCCATATTTGTAGATAGTTTCGGCAACTTTGTATTGCTTAATTGGGAATTTATTTACAAAGGCAGTATCCGCGATTTTTATCCTCCTTCCGAATTTATTCCCAACAATAAGGGCGATTTTCAAATTTATGCTGAACAAATCGGAAACCTATCCGAACAGCAACAACTCAGCATGATTAATAAAATAGGAGAGAAGTTAAATACGGATGATTTGAAAAATCATTTTGATTTCGCTTTTTTATGTTTGCATGGTCCCTATGGTGAAGATGGCAAAATACAAGGATTCTTGGAGTATTTAAAAATTCCATATTCAGGTTCAGGAATTTTACCTTCCGCTATCGGCATTGATAAAAGTGTTCAAAAAAAATTAATGGTCAACGCCGGATTTAACAGTCCTAAATTTTTCAGCGTTGACAGAAATAGTTTTCTTACAGGAGCCGGAAAAGAAGTATTTGAAAAAGCTAAAAATGAAATCGGATTTCCGTTAGTGATAAAACCGGCTAATCAAGGGTCGTCTATCGGTATCAGTATTTTACATCAAAACGATAGCGCACTTTTTATGAAGGCTCTCGAAAAAGCGTTTTTTATAAAAAATATTTTTTCTGATGATTGGAAAAAATTAAGTGCGGAAGAAAAAAATAATAGTATCCGTGAACTTGCCGATATACGTGAAGGAATTGGAATGCCTGTTAGAGTTATAAGTTCCGAACTCAAAACTCAAAACTCAAAACTCATTTATCACCCGCAGGACTTAATAGAATATTTAAATAAACTTTTTGAAACAGAAGAAGAAGGCGTAACCTTAGCTTCCTTGGATGGTGAAAGTAAAGTGCTTATAGAAGGCTTCATTGCAGGGAAAGAATTTTCTTGCATAGTACTTCAAAACAATTCTGAGGCTATTGCACTTCCGCCAACCGAAATCCGAAAAGGAAAAGAATTGTTTGATTACCGATCTAAATACTTGCCTGGACTGTCACGTAAAATTACGCCCATTGATTTGCCCAACGAGCAGATTCAACTCATCAGAAAAGAATGTGAGCGTTTGTTTTATGCCTTGAACTTTGATGTATATGCGCGTATTGATGGTTTTATTTCGCTAGACGGACAAGTATTTCTCAATGATCCAAATACCACTTCGGGTATGATGCCCTCTTCATTTTTCTTTCATCAAGCAGCGGAAATAGGTTTAAATCCATCACAATTTTTAACATACATCATTCGCACATCACTTGCTCAGCGCATTGTTGCAAGTAAAAATAGCGGAGCATTTGATAATTTACTTACAAATTTAGATGAAGCAATCAAAGAAGATAAAGCGGCAGTTACTAATAAAATTAAGGTAGCTGTGATTATGGGAGGTTATTCGTCAGAGCGACATATTTCATTAGAGAGCGGTCGTAATATTTATGAAAAATTAGCTTCGTCTTCCAAGTATGAAGCTATTCCGGTGTTTCTTACCGGTAACGATGCAGAACACATTATGTATCAGATACCGATAAATATTTTGTTGAAAGATAATGCCGATGACAGTAAAGATAAAATTGAAAATTATAAAATTCATGATGTGGTAAAATCCATTATCGCTGAATGTTCCGACATCACTAATAAATACTCAAGTAACAATAATCCGGCAAAACCAAAACGAATATCTTATGAAGATTTGGCGAAGATGGTGGATATTGTATTTATTGCGTTGCATGGCAGACCGGGCGAAGATGGCGCAGTACAAGCTCAGTTGGAACGTGTTGGTTTGCCATACAATGGTTCAGGAGTAGAAAGCTCGCAAATTACAATTGATAAATATCGTACCAACGAGATTTTAAAACGAAATGGATTTTTAGTTGCCGAGCATTTATTGGTTACCGAAGAGGACTGGAATGCCGACAAGAAAAAAGTTATTGAGTTATTAAAAGAAAAAATTCATTTTCCATTTATCGCTAAACCGATTGATGATGGCTGTTCTTCGGCAGTCAGGAAAATTAAAACGGACGAAGAGTTTGCTGCTTTCGCTAAATTAATTTTTCGTAAACAGGAAGCCTTTGATGCAGAAGCAGCGAAAACACTCAACATTAAGGATAAAGAAGAATTCCCTAAAAAGCAAGTTATATTGGTAGAAGAATTAATAAGCAAACGAGATGCGAATCATTTCTTTGAAATTACCGGTGGCATGCTTACCAAATTTGATAAGCAAGACAATATTAATTATGAAGTATTTGAGGCTTCCGAAGCATTGAGTGAAGGCGAAATATTATCGTTGGAAGAAAAATTTTTAGCAGGACAAGGACAAAATATAACACCTGCACGCTATTCAACTGATTCCAAAATACGACAAGTTATTTCTGATAAAGTAAAACAAACTTTAGGTGATGCCGCTAAATTGTTAAACATCAATGGTTATGCACGTATTGATGCTTTTGTACGTATCTATAATGCGAACAAAAAAGAAGCACTTAAAGTGGAAGTAATTTTTATTGAAGTTAACTCCTTGCCAGGCATGACACCGGCAACATGTATCTTTCATCAAAGCGCTATCAATGGTTACAAGCCCTACGATTTTATTGACCGTATTTTAGATTTCGCCTTTCAGAAAAAAAAGATGTTGGCAAAAGCATAGTTGGCATCTAATGAGAGACTAAGAAATTTATGCGACTTGCTCTTACATCAGTTTTAATAGCCGTACTGACAGATGTATGTATCTCTTTAATATAAGTAAACCAATAGATTCCTCCCGCAATGCCGGACAATAGTAGTATTCCAAAAATTATTTTTCACACATTTAAAAATAATTTTAAAGTTCAAAGCAATCTAAAACTTTTTCGATGATGCTCACAAATGCCATATTTTACAATAGCTTCCCGATGTTGTATTGTCCCATACGATTTATTGTTCAACCAATTATACACTGGAAATTTTACGTGTAAGTTATCCATATAATCGTCGCGATAAGTTTTTGCCAATATAGAAGCGGCAGCTATACTCATATATTTTCCATCGCCTTCAATGATGCAAGTATGCGGTATCTTCTTATATTTTTTAAAGCGGTTGCCATCTATTAATAAACTTTCGGGAGTTATTTTTAATTGCTTAAGCGCTCTATGCATTGCGAGAAAGGAAGCATTCAGAATATTTATTTTATCAATTTCGGCAGCGCTCACTTGTGCGACTGCCCATGCGATTGCGCCCGTTTCAATAATAGGACGAAGATGCTTGCGTTGTTTATCACTTAATTTTTTGGAATCATTTAATATGGAGTTTTTAAAATTTTTAGGAAGAATCACAGCAGCGGCAAACACCGGTCCGGCAAGGCAACCACGACCGGCTTCATCGCAACCGGCTTCTATTAGTGTTTTATGAAAATATTTTTTTAACATAAATTTATCAACTTATTTTTCATTTTTATACATACTTTCCTCCCCTTTGGGGAGGTCAGGAGGGGTTGTTGTTGCCGCCTTTTCAATACTTCTCCATAGTGCATCCGCAGTTTTATCCCAGCTAAAATCAAGTTTTCTTTTCCTTCCTTTTGCAATTAGTTCTTTCCGCATGTCTTCATCTTTATATAGATAAAGCATTGCGTTGGACATGGACTCGGTTGAAAATGGATCAACCAACAGAGCGGCATCTTTCGCTATTTCAGGCATAGAGGTTACATTGCTTGTAATTACAGGAACATCGCAGTTCATGGCTTCCAATATCGGTATGCCGAAACCTTCAAAATATGGCAGATAAGTCATTGCAAGCGCAGAACCAATTACGTTTTGTAAATCTTCTGTTAGCAAACGACCTGTAAAAATCACATCATTCTGAAATTTCATATTGATATATGTTCTCTTGATATCACTTGTCCAGTAATACTTTTCGCCAACAATCACTAATTTAATATCAGTAGATAACACAGCTTTAAATTTGTCGAAAGCCTGCAATAAACGTGAAATGTTTTTGCGTGGTTGCAAAGCGCCGACAAATATAAAGTAATCGCAATTGTGAGAATATTTTTGTTTGGTTTTTTGTTTTAATGTTTCATTGATTGCTTGGTATAAATCATTGCAACCATTATACACCACATCAATTTTTAAAGGATTAATTTGATATTGTTTTATAATATCATTTTTTGAATATTCCGAAACAGTAGCTATTCTCGTGGCTTTCCGGGCAAATTTCGGAAAAAAATGTTTGTAATACTTGCGAACTAAAAAGGGAACATCGTTTGGATAATGTTCGAAATTCAAATCATGAATCACCGCTAATTGATTGACATTCGCTTTGAGAGATAGGTAACCGTCTGGGGAAATAAAAAGGTCGGGTTGGTATTGTTTTAGAAAATCAGCGACAGAAAATTCAAACCACCAGTAAAATAAAAACGGATGTCGGGCTTGTGGTGAAAGGATTACAGGAGTAATGTTATCAGAAAAAATAAAATCTTCATCAAAATCACGGTCGAATAAAAAAACAAAATGGTGCTCAGGATGTTTGATTGTAATACGTTTGAGCGTTTCGTAAGTAAACCAACCAATGCCTTCCAGTTTATTTTTAAGCAATAAGCGTGTGTTTACAACTATTTTCAAGGTTATCTTTTTTTATGGAAACGAAATTAAGAATTAAAATGGAGATAAATTCCAATAAAAAAATAATACTTTTGCACATCGAATGAAAAGCGGAACTAAATATATACTTCAGAAATTATTGGGTTTTAAAAACTATCTTTTTGTTTTCTCTTTGTTTAAAATTTATACTTTAAAACAGGATAAAAACGAAAAAGATTTTTTTTGCTTTTTGAGTTTAATACCCGAAAATACCGCTGTGCTTGATATTGGCGCTAATATCGGTATTATGACAGTTCATCTGGCTCGATCCATAAAAAATGTAAATATTTATTGTTTTGAACCGATGCCAACTAATATTGCTACATTAAAACGTATCATTAATTATTTTAAATTAAATAATGTTCAACTTTTTGAATGTGCATTGGGGAATTCGGAAGGTAAGGTTGAAATGATTATGCCTATTGTTAATTCAGTGCGAATGCAAGGACTTAGTCATGTTGTAAATAATGGTATTGTAGAAAATAATGAAGGCGAACGATTTGTTGTTCCTTTGAAGATATTGGATAAGATGGATATTTGGAAAGCTGATTCTCAACGAATAAGCGCCATTAAAATGGATGTCGAAAATTTTGAATATTTTGTTCTGGATGGCGCAAAAAAACTGATAGAAAACAATCAACCCATCGTATATGCTGAACTTTGGGAGAACGAAAACCGCGAAAAATGTTTTAGCTTATTCCGCAATTTCAACTACAAAACATTCGTAGTATTTAAAAATAAAATAGTTCCATTTGACCATACTCACCACAAAACACAAAATTTCATCTTTCTTCCTGCTTAAAATTCTTATTTTTACCCGATGCAAAAGAAATTCGTAACCAATCTCGCTTTTTTACTTTTTATGAACTTGTTCATAAAATCTATTTATATTTTGGGAGTTGACATAGCTGTTCAAAAAGAGGTAGGTACTGCAAGCTATGGTATTTACTATGCAATTCTAAACTTCTCTATTATATTTACTATAATCTTAGACTTCGGTATCACCAATTTCAATAACAAAAATATAGCTCAAAATAATCATTTATTAACCAAGCATTTTACCGGTTTATTTACCCTGAAAATAGTATTGGCGATTATTTATTTTTTGGTTTTGCTGATAATTGGTTTGTTAATTAGATATGATAGCCGATTGATGAAACTATTAATGGTACAAGGCTTTAATATGTTCTTGTTGGTTTTTATTACTTATTTGCGCTCTAATTTAGCGGGATTGCATTTGTTTAAAACTGATGCTATTGTTTCTGTTTTAGACAGATCTATTTTAATAATTTTATGCACCATATTGCTTAAAACAGGCGCATTGAAAAATCCTAACGGCGATGGAATTATGTATTTTGTTTATGCTCAAACATTTGCTTATTTAGTTACAGCAATTATTGCATTTATTATTGTTCTCAATAAAACAGAGGTCTTTAAATTTCAATGGAATTGGGCTTTTTCGCTGATGATATTAAAAAAAAGTTTGCCATTCGCTATTCTTGCATTGTTGATGTCGTCCTATAATCGTATTGATACAGTGATGATAGAGCGTATGTTGCCCGAAGGTGTTGGTGATGTGCAAGTAGGTATCTACGCACAGGCGTTTCGTTTGCTCGACGCTACCAATATGATAGCCTTTTTAACAGCAGGTCAGTTATTACCCATATTTTCAAGAATGTTAAAGCATAAGGAATCCGTAGAATCATTGGTAAAATTGATAAGCACTTTATTGCTTACACCAGCTATTGTTATTGGTGTTGGTTGTGTTTTTTACAGTACAGATTTGATGGACTTACTTTATAAGGTTCATGTTGCCGAGTCCGCAAAAATATTCAGTCTGCTGATGTTAAGTTTCATTGCTGTTGCCACCACTTATATTTTCGGAACCTTACTTACGGCAAACGGAAATATGAAACAACTTAATATTATGGCCGCCTTCGGAATGTTATTTAATATTTCATTGAACCTCATTCTTATCAAACTGTTTGCGGCTTATGGCTCAGCAATTTCAAGTATGATAACTCAATTTTTAACAGCCATTATTCAGGTAATAATTGCGCAGCGTATTTTTAAATTCAAAGTAAATGTTAAATTAATTAATACGTTAATAATGTTCGCCATAGGTGTCATCGCGATCAATTACGGCTCCAAGTTACTTCAGTTTAACTGGATGATTAGTTTTGTAATAATGATTGTATCATGCGGTTTATGGGCATTTATTTCAGGAGTCATAAGTATTAAAGGCATTGTTCGCTTATTAAAATATGGATAGCAACTATAATATTTTGAGTAATTTTCCGTTTTCATTTTTTTATATATCCCAATTTTTTAAAAATAATTATCATGAACGAGAACGAAAAAACGAAAGAGGATTTCACTTCATTAAACATTTTATATTTTATTTATAAATGGCGTAAACAACTTGTTATTGTTGGTTTATCGGCAGCTATCATTTCCGGAATTGTCGCTTTGACGATACGTAATAAATATAAGTCAACAGTAGTTTTATTTCCCGCAACTACCAATTCCATTTCCAAATCATTGCTTAACGATAATTATGTGAAAGAAGATGTATTGCAATTTGGAGAAGAAGAGCAAGCGGAACAAATGTTACAAATATTAAATTCAGACGCTTTGCGCGGACGGATTATTCAAAAATATAATTTGATGCGTCATTATGAAATTGATCCAAGCGATAAATTCGCTCGTACAAAATTATCGGATGAATTTGAAAGTAATGTTAGTTTTAAGCGCACTGAATTCATGTCGGTAAAAATTGATGTTCTCGATTGGAATGCCGATACAGCCGCTTTAATTGCCAATGATATTGCGGCTTTGTACGATTCTACAAAATTAAATATTCAGCGTTCGCGTTCCATGGCTGCATTAAAAATTGTAGAACAAGAATATTTTGCACGCTTAAAAGAAATACAAGAGATTACTGATTCAATTAAAAGCATTAATGAAAAGGGCTTGTTTGGCGGTGATGTTTCCGGTGGATTATTGGATGATGAATCTCAGAGTGAACCTATAAAACAACATGCTATTAGATTTAATACATCGAAATCGTCAGAAGAAAAATTAAATGTAATGGCTAAATATGGAAGTACTTTAATGGAACTTCAAAATAAAATAAAACTTTTTCAGAAACAATTGATTATTATTAAAACTAAATATGAACAATCAAAAGTAGATGCGGAGCAAGAACTACCTCAAAAATTTATTGTCAGCAACGCGTATCCTTCTGAAAAAAAATCCTACCCGGTGCGTTGGTTAATTGTGGTGATTTCAACCTTGTCATCTCTTCTGTTAGCTATCATCTCCATTTTATTGATTGAAAATATTAAACAATTTAAAACGAAGTAGAGAGACGCGTTACGATTGATTATGGACGAATATTCGTGCTTCGTTAATCGTAATTTGTAAATATATTATTCAATTTGTTAGATCAAAAAAACATAAAGTGGTTGTATGGATTAAGTATATTATTTATACTTATCAATGCAGTTTTTACGTATTTTGAATTTTATTATTTCAATTTAATTCCTGCCGCTTTATTAATCGTGCTGTTAGCTCTTTTCTCTTTAGATAAACTTATTTTGTTTGTTGTTTTTCTAACTCCTTTAGCAATCAATCTACAAAATCTTGAAGGTGGCTTAGGGCTTAGTTTGCCTACTGAGCCTATCATATTTGGCATCATGATTATTTTTATTTTAAAGCAATTGCATAAAAATACGATGGATAGTAGAGTGATGAATCATCCCAAGATCGGAAGAGCACACGTCTGAACTCCAGTCACTGACCAATCTCGT
>ODAK010002149.1_pt1 | contig 20865 bp, 15 predicted proteins | sample 1539591 | NCBI WGS metagenome assembly ODAK01 (sample SAMEA3539303, study PRJEB22396) | soil metagenome | biome: tundra; feature: field; material: soil | place: USA | collected 2010-05 | depth 0.15 m | reverse complement strand
TGTACCCCACCAGCTTCAACGTCACCAGCCGAATCGCCGCCGTCACGTCGTAGTCGCGCACCGCGTTGGCATCACGCTCGATCGCCGCGAGCACCAGACGACGCACCGGGCCAACCGACGACAGACGCCCCGCAAGCTCCTCCGGCACCGCGAGATCCAACGCCAAGGCCTGCACCGCCACCCCGCCCGCGATCCCCGCCGCCACCGCCGCGGTACGCGCCTCGTCACGCCCGCTGACCACGACACGCTCGCCCGCAGCCGCACAACGCTCCGCCAACCGCAGACCAATGCCCGACGTGCCACCCACAATCAACACCAACCCGCCACTCACGCCGCCGAACGATAGAGGCTTGGTCGGGCGAGCGTGCCTCGCCGTCGAGCTCCCGGTAGCCGTGGCGTACCGGGAGCTCCGCCGCGGCCGCGCTATGGCTGCGGCTTCATCGCGATGATGCTGAAGTAGGCGCCCTGGGGGTCCGCCACCGTGGCGATCCGGCCGATCGGCATGTCCTGGGGCTCGACGACGACCTTGCCGCCGCCGGCGATCGCGGTGGCGGCGCTCGCGTCCGCGTCGGAGACCGCGAACCAGACGTGCCAGTGGTTCGGCACTCCGTCCATCTGGGGGGCCGTCGCGCCGCCGACGAAGTCCTCGCCGACGAACAGCATCTTGTAGGTGTCCTCACCCATCGGGACGTCCTTGGCGGCGAGCCCGACCACGGTCTCGTAGAACGGCAGCGCTATCGCGAGGTCGTTGCTCGTCAGCTCGTTCCAGGTCAGCGCGTTGGGCTCGTTGACCAGCGTCGCGCCGATGTGGCCGGAGGCCTGCCAGAGGCCGACTGCTGCGCCGGTCGGGTCCGCGGCGAACGCCATCCGTCCGGCGTCCATCACGTCGAACGGCTCCATCAGCACCTGACCTCCGGCGCCGGCGACCTTCGCGGCTGCGGCGTCCGCGTCATCCACCGCGATGTAGGTGTTCCACATCGGCGGCACCTCGTGTTCGATCAGCATCGGGCTCTGCGGCGCGATCGCGGCGACGCTCTCACCGTCGATCATGGCGATCGAGTAGACGCCGCCGTCGGGTACCGGACGGTCGTCGAAGGTCCAGCCGAAGATTGCGCCGTAGAACGCCTTGGCGGCGTCGACGTCGGTGGTCTGAAGGTCCACCCAGTTGGGAGTGCCTTCGGTGTAGGAGCTGCGCGTCGGCATCTGGGTCCTTTCGCTGGCTGGATCCGGGCGGGGCCGCGGGTGTTCGCCCAGGGTACCTCGCCCGGCGCGCGCGCACCGTGATCGGCTGGTTACTCGCGCCGGCCACTCAGCGCCGGCGAGGACGCGCGCCGCTCGGCCTGACGTCGAGCCCCCGCCGCCAACCGCGCTTCGGCCTAGAGTCTCTGAGGAGATGAGCTCGAGCGCAGCCAGCGGAGGCCGATCGGCCGGCGCGCACCGCGTGGTCATCGTCGGCTCGGGCTTCGGCGGCCTGTTCGCGGCCAAGGCGCTGCGGCGAACGGCGGCGGCGGTCACGCTCGTCGACCAGACCAACCATCACCTGTTCGCGCCGCTGCTCTACCAGGTGGCGACCGGGATCCTCTCGCCCGGCGAGATCGCGCCGGCGATCCGCGACGTGCTGCGCCGCCAGCGCAACACCACGGTGGAGCTCGGCGAGGTCACGGGCATCGACGTCAGCGGAAAGCGGCTCTCGGTGCTCTGTCCCGACGGCGAGACGCGCTCGGTCGACTACGACAGCCTGATCCTCGCGGGAGGCGTCACGACCTCGTATTTCGGCAACGACCGCTTCGAGCAGTGGGCTCCCGGGATGAAGACCATCGAGGATGCGCTGCGGCTCCGCGGCCGGATCTTCGGCGCGTTCGAGATGGCCGAGTGGGAGACCGACGCCGCCCGGCGAGCGGCGTGGCTGACCTTCGCGATCGTCGGCGGCGGGCCCACCGGGGTCGAGCTGGCCGGGCAGATCGGCGAGCTCGCCGGCAGCTCGCTCGCGCGCAATTTCCGGACCTTCGATCCGGCGCAGGCGCGGATCCTGCTGTTCGACGGCGCCGAGCGGATCCTGCCGACGTTCAGCGAGCGGCTCTCCGGCAAGGCGGCCGCGGCGCTCGAGCGCCTCGGCGTCGAGATTCACGTGCGCACGATGGTCACCGGGCTCGACGTCGACTCGATCTCGGTGCGCGACGGCGCCGGGGCGGAGCGCACGATCCCCGCGATGACGCGGATCTGGGCGGCGGGGGTGCGAGCGGCGCCCCTGGCGCAACTGATCGCGCAGGCGACCGGGGCGCAGACCGACCGCATGGGCCGAGTCAGCGTCGCGCCGGACTGCTCGATCGCCGGCTACCCCGAGATCTTCGTCGTCGGCGACATGATGGATCTCGACGGCCTGCCCGGGCTCGCGGAGGTGGCGATGCAGTCGGGCGTGCATGCCGCGCGGGTGATCTCGGCGCGGATCGACGGCCGCCGCGAGCCGCGGCCGTTTCGCTACCACGATCTCGGGACGATGGCCGCCGTCTCGCGGACCTCGGCCGTCGCCAGCTTCCGTGGGCTGCAGTTCAGCGGCCGGCTGGGCTGGCTGATCTGGCTCGTCGTCCACCTCGCCTTCCTGACCGGCTTCAAGAACCGCGTGACGACGGTCGTCCACTGGGCGATCACGTTCATCGGCCGCGCCCGCGCCGAGCGCACGATCTCGGCGGTTCACGCAGCGACCGACCGCCGCGGGCAACCACCCGGCTGAGGCCCGCGAACGGCGGCACGACGCGCCGGCTCGGCGGCCCGTCGCGGCCGGCGGGCGCAGCCCTAGACTGCTGGCCGTGCGCCCCAAACCAACGCCGCCCGAGACGACCGTCGCGGCACCGACCGAAGGGACGAGGAGATGAGCGAGCCGCTGCGCTGGGGCCTGATCGGAACCGGCGGCATCGCCGCGACCTTCGCGGCCGACCTAGAGCTGACCGACTCCGGCGTCGTCGCCGCGGTCGGCTCGCGCCGGATGGACTCGGCGGATCGCTTCGGCGACCGCTTCGGCGTTCCCAACCGGCACGCGAGCTACGAGGAGCTGGTCGTCGATCCGGACGTCGACGTGGTCTACGTCGCGACGCCCCACCCGTCCCATCACGCGAACGCGCAGCTCGCGCTGCGCGCCGGAAAGCCCGTGCTCGTCGAGAAGGCGTTCACGATGAACGCCGAGGAGGCACGCGATGTGGTGGCCACCGCCCGCGCCGAGGGCCTGTTCCTGATGGAGGCGATGTGGACCCGGTTCCTGCCCCACATCGCGCAGCTCCGCGGGCTGCTCGACGACGGGGTCCTGGGGGAGATCGTCACGGTCACCGCGGACCACGGGCAGTGGTTTGCCAAGGACCCCGCATTCCGGCTGTTCGCCCCCGAGCTGGGCGGCGGCGCGCTGCTGGATCTGGGTGTCTACCCGGTCTCGTTCGCGTCGATGGTGCTCGGTGAGCCCGAGCGGATCGTCAGCGTCGTCTCGCCGGCGTTCACCGGTGTCGACGGCCAGACCTCGATGGTGTTCGGCTACGCCACGGGCGCCCAGGCTGTCCTGACCTGCACGCTGTCCGCCAAGAGCCCGACCCGGGCGGCGATCGTCGGCACCGAGGCGCGGATCGAGATCGACGGCGACTTCTACGCGCCGAGCTCGTTCACGCTGATCTCGCGGAGCGGCGAGCAGACCCGATTCGATGAGCCGCACGAGGGGCGCGGCCTGCGCCACGAGGCCGACGAGGTGGCGCGCTGCCTGCGCGAGGGGCTCCTCGAGAGCCCGCTGATGCCGCTGGAGGAGACCATCTCGATCATGGCGACGATGGACGCCGTGCTCGCCCAGCGCTGACGGCACGGCGGGGCCGCCGAACGGCTATGTTTGCGGCCTAGACGGGTGACGAAAGGCACTGCGTGGGCGAAACGGCAACCGACGTGCCGACCGGGAGGACGTCGGCCGATATGGGCACCGCGGGGTCGCGAGTCGGTCTCCCTGCCGTCCGGCTGACCGCCTTGCGCAAGTCCTACGGAGCGGTCGCAGCGGTCGCCGGCGTCGACCTCGAGATCGCCCAGGGAGAGTTCTTCACGATGCTCGGTCCGTCGGGCTCGGGCAAGACGACGCTGCTGCGGATGATCGCCGGCTTCGAGCGACCCGACGGCGGCTCGATCGAGCTCGGCGGCGTCGAGGTGTCGCGCACGCCGCCATACGGGCGAAACGTCAACACGGTGTTCCAGGACTACGCGCTGTTTCCGCACATGGACGTCCTGCGGAACGTCGAGTACGGACTGCGCGTCAGGCGCGTCGCGCGTGCCGAGCGACGCAGCCGTGCCGAGGCGGCGCTCGAGATGGTGCGCCTCTCCGGCCTCGGCGGACGCAAGCCGGTTCAACTTTCGGGTGGCCAGCGCCAGCGTGTCGCGCTCGCCCGCGCGATCGTCAACGAGCCCGAGGTCCTGCTGCTCGACGAGCCGCTCGGCGCACTTGATCTCAAGCTGCGCCAGGAGATGCAGCTCGAGCTCAAGCGGATCCAGCGCGAGGTCGGCATCACGTTCGTCTTCGTGACCCACGACCAGGAGGAGGCGCTGACGATGAGCGACCGCCTGGTCGTGCTCAACCACGGCCGGGTCGAGCAGCTCGGCACGCCGGTCGAGGTCTACGAGCGGCCCGCCAGCGCGTTCGTCGCCGGCTTCATCGGCGTCTCCAACCTGCTCGAGCGTGACGGGCGCCGCTTCACGATCCGGCCCGAGAAGATTCGACTGCTCGACGTCGGCGAGCCGGCCCCGACAGGCAGCCACGTCGAGCGCGGGCAGATCGAGGACGTCATCTACCTCGGGATGGTGACCCGCTACGTGATCGCGCTGCAGGCGGGCGGGACGCTGACCGCGGTTCGCCAGAACCTCGAGACCGCCGCGGCGGAGGCGCTCGAGGCCAAGGGACGCGACGTCGCCGTCGCCTGGCGCGAGGACCAGACATTTGAGATCGATGAGCGCCCCGCTGCAGGGGCACGGTCGACGGAGCAGGAGACCAAGAGGAAGGAGGGTCCATGAGAGCCACACGAACGAAAGGAACCGGTGAGCGGATGAAGTCCCGGAGCAGGCGCGGCGCGACAGGCGCCCTGATCGCGGTAGCCGCCACGGCGCTCGCGGTCGTATCGATCATCCCGAGCGCGGCGTCCGCTGGGCGCGTCAATGGCGGGCTGACGGCTCCGGAGGCAAACAGCCCGGTGCCCACCTCGGTCGGCAAGACCGAGGGTCGTCTGAACCTGATCGCCTGGGAGGGCTACGCCCAACCCGAGTGGGTCAAGCCATTTCAGGCGGCGACCGGTTGCAAGGTGAGCGTCAAGTACGCCGGCTCCTCGAGCGAGATGGTGTCGCTGATGGCCAGCGGCGGCGGCGGCCAGTACGACCTCGTGTCGGCCTCGGGCGACGCGGATCTGCGGCTGATCTACGCCGGCGACGTCAAGCCGATCAACATCTCGCTGATCGCGTCGTGGAAGAACTTCCAGACGTTCCTGCAGTCGCCTTCGTTCAACACGATCGCCGGCAAGCACTACGGCGTCTCGTTCGAGTTCGGCCCGAACGTGCTGCTCTACTCGACGAAGACGTTCAAGACCGCGCCGAGCTCCTGGTCGGTGCTCTACAACAAGGCCTACGCCGGTCAGATCACGGTGCCGGACAACCCGATCCAGATCGCCGATGCGGCGCTGTACCTCTCGAAGACGCAGCCCAAGCTCGGCATCACCGACCCCTACGAGCTGACCCAACCCCAGTTCAACGCGACGGTCGCGCTGCTCAAGTCCGAGCACCCGCTGATCAAGAAGTACTGGGATCTCGCCTCGCAGGAGATCTCGCTGTTCCAGAGCGGGACCACGGTGGTCGGGGCCGCGTGGCCGTACCAGACCAACACGCTCGTCGCCGCCGGTGCCAAGGTCGCCGAGACGATCCCCAAGGAGGGCGCGACCGGCTGGGCCGACACGTGGATGCTCGCCACCAAGGCGCCTGACCCCAACTGCGCCTACAAATGGATGCAGTGGATGACGACGCCGCAGATCCAGGCGGAGGACGCGATTTCCTTCGGCGAGACGCCGGCGAACAAGCTCGCCTGCCCGATCATGGACAAGATCCAGAAGGGCTCGTGCGCGGCCTACCACGCCAACGCCCCGTCGTCGTACTTCCAGACGATCAAGTTCTGGAAGACGCCGCTGGCGACCTGCGACAACGGCAAGAACGACTGCGTGCCGTTCCAGAGCTGGGTGACCGCCTGGACGCAGATAATCGGGTAACCGGGGGACCAGCCGCACGTCGATGACCGCGATCCGCGAGGACCGGTCGGGGAAGGGCATGGCCCGCATCTCGACGACGCTCTGGCGTCGCGCGTGGCTGCGGGCCACGCTCACCCTCACGCCACCGCTCGCGTGGTTCCTCGTCATCTATGTCGCGTCGCTGGTCCTGATGCTGGTGACGGCGTTCTGGACGGTCAACCCGTTCACGAACGTCCTCGAGCACAGCTGGACGCTTGCCAACTTCAACCAGCTGTTCACCTCCACCTACACGACGATCATCGCCCGCACGGTCGAGATGGCAGCGATCGTCACCGTGACCGACGCCGTGATCGCCCTGCCGTTCGCCTACTACATGGCGCGGGTCGCCTCCGCGCGCGGGCGCCGGCTGCTCTTCACCGCGGTGCTGCTGCCGCTGTGGGCCAGCTATCTCGCCCGGGTCTACGCCTGGATCGTGATCCTCCAGAAGGGCGGCACGCTCAGCTGGACCTTCCAGACGCTCGGGCTCGGCGCGGTGAACATTGGCTACACCAACACCGCAATGTGGCTGGTCTTCTCCTACATCTGGCTGCCGTTCATGATCGTCCCGCTCTACGGCGCGCTCGAGCGGATCCCGGACTCGCTACTCGAGGCCTCCGGGGACCTCGGGGCACACGGCTGGCGAACGCTGCGCAGCGTCGTGCTGCCGCTCGCGCTGCCGGGCATCATCGCCGGTTCGATCTTCACCTTCTCGCTGACGCTCGGTGACTTCATCACGCCGCTGCTGGTCGGCGGCGCGAGCTCCGAGTTCATCGGCAACGTGATCTACTCGAACCTCGGCACCGCCAACAACCTGCCGTTCGCGGCGACCCTTGCGCTCGTGCCGATCGCGATCATGATCGTGTACCTGCTCGGTGCGCGAGCCCTCGGCGCGTTCGAGTCGCTCTGATGGAGGGGCGCGCCACGCGCATCGGGCTTCGCATCTGGGTCGTCGCGGTACTGCTGTTCCTGTTCGTGCCGATCGGGATCATCTGCCTCTACGCGTTCAACAGCTCGAACGTGCAGAGCTGGCCGATCCATGGCCTCAGCACGAAGTGGCTGACCGTCGCCTGGAACGACCCGCAGGTCCACGCCGCCCTGTGGCTGTCCGTCAAGGCCGGCCTGTTCGCAACCTCGGTCGCCCTGGTGCTCGGCTCGGCCGCCGCGTTCGGCGTCCACCGCTTCCGCTTCTTCGGCCGCGAGGCGGTCTCGCTGCTGCTCGTGTTGCCGCTCGCGCTACCGGGAATCATCACCGGGATCGCGCTGAACTCGGCGTTCCAGTACGTCGGCGTCAACCTCTCGCTGCTGACGATCGTGATTGGCCACGCGACCTTCTGCATCGTCGTCGTCTACAACAACGTGCTCGCGCGGCTGCGCCGCGTTTCCGGCTCGCTGTACGAGGCCTCGGCCGACCTCGGTGCCCACGGTCTGTTCACGTTCCGCACGATCACGCTGCCGACGCTCTCGACGGCGATCATCTCCGGGGCGCTGCTGGCCTTCGCGCTGTCGTTCGACGAGGTGATCGTGACGACGTTCACGGCGGGCGCGCAGAACACCCTGCCGCTGTGGATCTTCGGTGCGATCCGGCTCGGCCAGCAGTTGCCCGAAGTCAACGTCGTCGTCGTCGCGGTGCTGCTGCTGACGGTCATTCCGGTCGGCATCGCGGCGCGTCTCACCGGCGGCGGGGGCGTGACGCGGGCGTCGGCCGGCCCGGCCCGCCGCGAACGCGGCTCGGCCGCCACCGCGCCGGAGCTGGCGGAGTTCGAACCGCCGGGCCTGTAGAACCCCGCGAACGTCGCGGCGCGCGCTCAGGCCGTCAGCCGCAGGTTCTGCGGGTCATAGAGGACGTCCGCCGCGACCTCGGCGCCGACCGCCTCGCCGAGCACCTCGACCTCGACCGCCGCGCCCTCGCCGAGCGTCGCCGGCACGCTCGCCAGCGCCACGTTGCGCCCGAGCGTGAACGCGTAGGCGCAGCTGCGCACGCGGCCGATGACCTCGCCGTCGAGCCGCACCGCCTCGCCGCCGTAGAGCCGCAGGTAGCCGGCCTCGCCGACGAGCAGCGTCCGCAGCCGCCGCCGCGGACCCGCTTCACGCGCGCGCGCGAGGGCGTCGGCGCCGATGAAGCCGGCCTTGTCCTTCGCCACGCAGAACCCCACGCCGCCCTCATACGGGGTGTCGCTCGCCGTCAGATCGCTGCCGAAGTAGCGGTAGCCCTTCTCGATCCGCAGCGACTCGAGCACCCGGTAGCCGCCGGCCCGGATGCCGTGGCCGGCCCCGGCGGCCATCAGGCGGTCCCAGGCCTGCACGGCCCAGTCCGGCGGGACGTAGAGCTCGTAGCCGAGCTCGCCGACGAAGGTGATCCGCTGGGCGAGGACCGAAACGCCGCCGAGCGCCAGCTCGCGCGCCGTGCGGTAGGGGAGTGCGCCGTTCGAGACATCCTCGCCGCTCGCCGCGGCGAGCAGATCGCGCGCGCGCGGGCCCCAGATCCCGATCACCGCGTGCTCGTCGCTCTCGTCGCGCAGCTCCACCTCGCCGTCCGCCTCGCGCAGGTTCAGACGCAGCCAGCCGAGGTCGGAGTCGATCGCGCCGGCGCCGGTGACGATGCGAAAGCGCTCCTCGGCCAGCCGGGTCACGGTCAGATCGGCGACGATCCCGCCGCGCTGGTTGAGGAACTGCGTGTAGATCACGCTGCCCACCGGGCGGTCGATGCGGCTGTCGCAGACGCGCTCGAGCAGCGCCAGGGCGCCGGGGCCGCTGACCGCGATCTTGCCGAACGACGTCAGGTCGATGATCCCGACACGCTCGCGAAACGCGCGGTGCTCCTCCGCGAGCAACTCGAGGTACGGCGGCGTGCTCCAGCCGAACCGCCGCTGGTCCTCGCCCGCCCGCCGCCACGGCGCTCCCGGCTCGAAGTAGTCGGCTCGCTCCCAGCCGTTCTTGGTGCCGAAGACCGCGCCGAGCTCCTCGAGGCGGAGGTGCAGCGGGCTCAGCCGTCGCCCGCGCCCGGCCTGCGGGCTGTCGAGCGGATAGCGCAGCCGGTAGTAGTAGCGGTAGGCCTCGCGTGCGGTCTCCTGCGCGAAGACGCTGTCGCGGTAGGCCGGGCCGAAGCGCCACGCACGGTAGGAGTCGACATCGATCTCGCTCTCGCCGTCGGTCATCCACTCGGCCAGGCTGCGGCCGATCCCGCCGGCGCCGCCGAACCCGTTGAGCGAGAGGCCCGCGGCGACCCAGAAGCCGCGCGTGCCGGGGATCGGCCCGATCAGCGGATTGCCGTCGGGCGTCATCGCGTCGGGATGGCAGAGCAGGCGGATCACCCCGGACTCCTCGAGGAACGGGAAGCGACGGATCGCACCCTCCAGCAGCGGCGCGAAGCGGTCGATGTCCGACGGCACCGGGCTCGACCCGTGATCCCAGGGGACCCCGTCGGTCCAGCGGGCGACCGGGTTGGCCTCGTAGCCGCCGATCAGCATGCCGCCCGCCTCGCCCTTGCCGTAGACGAGGTTGTCGGGGTCGCGGAAGCACGGCGCGTCGCGCGCCACCTCGTGGCCGGGGACGGCGGCCATCGCGACGTGCTGGTGATCGACCGGCACCGACGGGATGAACGCGCCGACCATCGCAGCCACCTGGGGCGCCCAGATGCCGGCCGCGTTGACGACGCACTCGGTCTCGATCGGGCCGTCGTCGGTCAGCACGGCGCGGACCTCGCGGTGCGGCCCGAGCTCGATCCCGGTCAGCCGCGTGCGGATCCTGATCTGCACGCCGAGCGCCCGCGCGGCATCGGCGACGGCGTAGGTCGCGATGTGCGGGTCGACGTAGCCGTCGCCGGGCATCCACACGCCGCCGAAGATCGTGCCGGGGTCCGCTCCCGGCAGGCGCTCGAGCACCTCCTGCGGTGAGATCAGCTCGGCGTCCAGGCCGATGCCGGCGGCGCGGCTCGCCGCCCGCCGCAGGTCGAGCAGGCCCTCGGGGCTCGACGCGACGCGGACGCTGCCGACGCCCTCGAAGACCCCCAGCTCGCGGTACAGCTCGACGCTGTAGCGGCGGAAGCGCATCATCGTCGCCGACGGGTTGAACTGGGTGACCAGGCCGGCGGCGTGATGGGTGGATCCGCTCGTCAGCTCCCCCTTCTCGAGCAGCAGGACATCGTGCCAACCGGCCTTCGCGAGGTGGTAGGCGACGTTGCATCCGGCGATCCCGCCGCCGATCACCACGACCCTCGCCCGCTTCACGGCGCCGTCCCCATTCCAGGTGCAATCTATTGGGTTGCCACTGGAGTCTCGCGGCGGTGACCGCGGCCGCAGGACCGGGAGCGGCGGTCGCGTTTGACGGTTGCTGCCGGAGCCGCTTTACTTCGCGGCGCGTCGCCGGAGGGAGGGGGCAGGATGCTTGCGCTCGAGCAGGTCTTGGACGAGGTTGCGGAGCTCGCCGACCCGGGCCGCTCGGTCAGCGATCTGCCGGGCGGGCTGACCAACGCCAACTACAAGGTGGTGACCGGCACGGGCGCCTACGTCGTGCGCCGCTGGAGCGACGACACGGGGCTGCTCGCGATCGACCGTGACAACGAGTTCGAGAACTCGGCGCGCGCCGCCGAGGTCGGCGTCGGCGCCGGTGTCGTCGCCTACCTGCCCGAGCACAACACGATGGTCATGGAGTGGCTCGAGGGCACGACGCTGAGCGCCGCGGAGCTGCGCCGCGGGACGATCCTCGATCAGGTTGCCGCCGCCTGCCGGCGGCTGCACGGCGCACGGCGCTTTCGCGACGACTTCGACATGTTCGAGATCCAGCCCCGCTACCTGGAGATCGTGCGCCGGCGCGGGTTTCGCCTGCCCGAGCGCTACGAGGAGTTCGAGCCCCACGTCGCGGCGATCCGCGACGCCTTCGCCGTTCGTGACGAGGGCACCGTGCCGTGCAACAACGACCTGCTCGCCGAGAACTTCATGCTGACGCAGTCCGGCCTGCGCCTGATCGACTACGAGTACTCCGGCAACAACGATGCCTGCTTCGAGCTCGGCAACATCTGGAGCGAGTCCAACCTCTCGCTACCCCAGCTCGAGCAGCTGGTCGGCGCCTACTACGACCGACGCTCCCGCCACAAGGTCGCGCGCGCGAGGCTGTGGGGTCTGATGTCGAAGTACGGCTGGACGCTGTGGGCCTCGATCCAGGACGGTGTATCGGAGATCGACTTCGACTTCTGGGCGTGGGGGCTGGAGAAGTTCGACCGCGCCGTCGCGGAGTTCGACAGCCCCGAGTTCGAGCGGCTGCTCGACGAGGCCCGCCGCCGCGACTGACTGCTGCCCGCCCGCCCGCTGACGCCGGGCAGCGCGCCGGGCGTCCAGAGAGCCCGCCTTGCCCTCACGACCGGGCGCGATACGGTCGATGGCACTGTATGGCACATATCGTGAGCGCAGAGCCGGTGGCTCCGGACTCCTGGGTCGCCGAGGAGGAGCGCGTCGCGGTTCTGGCGCACAGCCGGCTGCTCGACGCGCCGCCCGAGCCGGAGTTTGATCGCTGGACGGCCGCGCTGCGTGAAGACACCGGCGCCACCGTCGCCGCACTCCTGTTGGTGGACGCCACCCAGGTGTTCGTCAAGAGCCTCGCCACGGCCGACGGCTGTGCCGGCGAGGCCGCCAACGTGCCGCTGTCGGAGCCGCTCGCCGAATACCTGATCGGCCGCGCCGACCCGCTCGCGGCGATCGATCCGCCCTGCGCCTACGCGCAGGCGCCGGTCTCGGTCGACGGTCAGCTGCTCGGCTGGATGGCGATCGCGGAGAACTCCCACCGTGACTGGATCCAGAGCGACCTGCGGGCGCTCGACGATGCGGCGGCGGCCGTGTCGACCGAGGTCAGCCTGCGCCGCGCCAGCCGGGAGGCCGCGCGCGTTCGAGAGTTCGTCGCATCCAACAACCACGTGCACGAGCTGATCGCTGCCGCGGCTCCGCTGACCGAGGTGCTGGGCGAGCTGGTCAACGGCATCGAGCGCTACGAGCCCTCGGTGATGCCGTGCGTCGTCCTGGTCGATCACGCCACCAGCACGCTGCATCCGGGCGCGGGCGGGCCGTCGCTGCCCAAGGCCTGGCTCGCCGCGATCGACGGCGTCGTCATCGGGCCCAACGTCGGCACCTGCGGATCGGCAGCGTGGTCGGGCAATCTGACGGTCAGCGAAGACATGCTGGAGGACCCGAAATGGGCGCCGGTGCGCGACCTCGTGACGAGCTTCGGTCTGCGCCACTGCTGGTCGATGCCGATCAAGGCGCACGACGGCGAGGTGCTCGGGACACTCGCCTTCTACGGGCTGCGACCGCGGCTCCCGCTGCCTGAGCACATCGCGCTGATGCGCGACGGAGCGCGGCTGGCCGGAATCGCCATCGAGCGCCAGCGGATGATGGAACGGCTGATTCACGACGCTCGGCACGACGCCCTCACCGGCCTACCGAACCGCAGGGCGATCTTCGAGCGGCTCGACGAGGCCGCGCTGACCACCAGGCCGGCGAGCACCGGCGCGGTGCTGTTCGTCGATCTCGACGGGCTGAAGCTGTTGAACGACACGCTCGGCCACGATCAGGCCGACGCGACGATCCGCCAGGTCGGCGAGCGGCTGTCAGCCGCCGTGCGGGCGGAGGACTTCGTCGGGCGCTTCGGCGGCGACGAGTTCGTGGTCGTCGCCGAGGGCGCCGACACCGAGCAGGCCGCTCAGCTCGGCGCTCGTCTGCTGGCGGTGATCTCCAAGCCGCGGCCCGGGATCGGAGCGACGGTCGTCACCGCCAGCGTCGGGATCGCGCTGATCGGCGACAGCGACGCTCGCGAGGCGATCCGCCACGCCGACAGCGCGATGTATGCGGCGAAGCGCGAGGGCGGCGACGCCTGCAGCTTCTTCAAGGGTGTCCAGCGCGTACGGACCGGGCGACGCCTGTCGCTGGCCCGCGAGCTGCGCGATGCCGAGATGCGAGGCGAGATGCATCTCGTCTTCCAGCCGGTGTTCCGGCTGGCCGGCCTCGAGGTCGTCGCCGTCGAGGCGCTGATGCGCTGGACGTCGCCGAGGTTCGGCGAGGTCTCGCCGGCGGAGTTCATCCCGATCGCCGAGGACACCGGAGCGATCGTGCCACTGGGAGCGTGGATGTTGCGCGTGAGCTGTGAGACGCTGACCCGCCTCACCGCGCGCGGCGGACGCCCACTGGAGCTCGGCGTCAACGTGACCGCGCACCAGGTGGCAAACCCGGGGTTCGCGCAATCGGTTCACCAGACGCTGACCCATGCCGAGTTCCCCGCTGAGCTGCTGACGCTCGAGATCGCCGAGACGGCACTGATGGTGCCCGACGCGACGAGCTCCCGCACGCTCAGCGACCTCGAGTCGCTCGGCGTTCGGATCGTGCTCGACGACTTCGGCACCGGCTACTCGTCGCTCGGCTGGCTCAAGGATCATCCGCGCGACGGGATCAAGATCTACGGCGGCCTGGTCAGCGAGCTTCGCGACGATATCGGCGGCCAGGCGATGGTCGCCGCCGTGATCGGCATGGCCCGGGCCCTGGACTCCACCGTCACCGCCCAGGGTGTCGAGACCGATGCGCAGCTCGCCGCGCTGCGGGCGCTCGGCTGCGAGCGCGCCCAGGGGTTCCTGCTCGCACGGCCGATGCCCGAAGAAGAGCTGTTCACACTGCTTCGTTAGCGAGCGAGCCGAGGGGCCGCTACGGGCTCGGGCGACGGCTTCGCCGGGCCCGCCAGATCCGCGCGCCGAGGCCGATCGCGACGCCGACCAAAAACAGCGAGATGAACCACGGCTTGACCAGCAGCGCGACGGCGACCGCCGCCATCAGCGACCAGATCATCGGGCGGTAGTCCCGCCAATCGCCGGTCATTCGCGCATCATCGCGCCTGGCGCCTCGCGGCGCCGTGGCCAGTAGGTCTCGAGATCGGCCAGGCGGTTCTCGGCGCGCGCCAGCCGGCGCAGCGTCTCGGGCCGCCGGGCGTCGAGCTGGCTTGCCACGACGATGAACAGCTGCGCCGTCGTCAGCGCGTCGCCGATCGCGGTGTGCGGCGAGTGGACCGGCAGGCCGCAGTCCCGCGCCAGCTGCGCCAAGGTCATCCGCGCCGGCAGCTCGCCGTCGCGCTCGGCCAGCCACACGCGAGCGAGGACCGCGGTGTCGAGCACCGGTCCGCGCAGGCGCACGCCGAGACGGCGCAGCGCGGCGCGGAGAAAGGCGCGTTCGATCGCGGCGTGGTGGGCGACCAGCACGCGGCCCGCCATCGCGTGCAGCAGCGGCTCGAGCGCCTCCGCGATCTCCGGCGCGTCGGCGAGATCGGCGGCGCGGATGCCGTGCACCCGGATCGCCGACTCCGCGAGCGGCGCCGTCGGTCGCACCAGCCCGGCCGCTGCACCATCGAGGCGCACACGCCCGCCGTCGATCGGCAGCGCGCCGAACGCGACGATCTCGTTGCGGCGCGGGTCCAGCCCGCTGAGCTCGAGGTCGACGACGCAGTAGCGGGCCTCGCGCCACGAGGTCCGCATCGACGGCAGCCGTGCCTGCGCGTAGGCTTGCGCTCCCTCGGCACGCGCGGGCCGCCCTCGCAGCGCTCTCACCAGGTGGCCACCTGCAGCTCCGCGGCGACCCGCTTCTGCACCGCGGCGACGGCGCGGAAGGCCTCACGCAGATAGCTCCGGGTCAGCGGGCTGAGCGCCGCCGGATCGATGTAGTCGTCGGGCGTCTCGCCGGCGACGAGCTGCTCGATCTGTCGCTCGAGGCGCAGCCCGACGAACAGCTCGTGGGCCTCGAGCAGCGTGCGCGCGTCGCTGCGCGGCAGGGTCCCCGCCTCGCCGGCGACGCGCAGGCGCTCGGCCGTCGAGCTGAGGGTGACGCCGGCCGACATCGCCGCCCAACGCGCCAGATCGACGATCGGGACGACGCCGCCGTGCTTGAGGTCAAGCTGACCGCGGCGCTCGCCGCTGTGTTCGACGACCAGGCCGCGCAGGAACCCGGTCGGCGGGCGGTAGGACAGCGCGAACCGCGCGAGCTGGCGCAGCAGCGCCGGATGGCGGGGCGCCAGGCAGAACTCCTCGGCCACCGGAGTTCCGGCGTGGATGCCCCACACCGGCCGGCTGTCGACGAGCACCGAGATCAACAGCAGCGCCTTCTCCTGGGTGGGGTCCTCGAGCCAGGAGCGCGCGACGCGCCGCCAGGACTCCTCGGAGCGCACGAAGCGCACGTCGGACGCGGTCGCCCCATGGTCGTCCGCGCGCAGCCCGCACGCGACGAGCCCGCCGACCACGCGCGTGCCGAGATCGTGCAGCAGCGGGCGGATCGAGCGCTCGTCCGCATCGCCGTACCAGACGATCGCGCTGTCGATGTCGGAGCTGGGGACCGCTTCGCGTCGTGCCTGGCTGCCGAGCGCGAGCCACGCGAACGCGACGTCGGGCTCGCCGGTCTCGGCGACCGCCAGGTCGATGACGCGACGCGTCAGGGCGTCGAGCACGACCGAGTAGATCGCGGCGATGTTGGTCGCCGCGAGCTTGGTGTCGTGGAGCGCGACGACCATCGGGTGCATCTGGGCCGCGGCGTCGGCGAGCTCGCCGACGCTGCTCGCAGCCGCGATCTGGCGGCGCACGTAGAACGAGTTGCGCGTCTCGACCGCGATCAGGTCGAGGTCCTCGACGACGCCGACCAGCTCGCCGCGCGCCGAGATCACCGGGAAGTGACGGATGCCGCGGTCGAGCATCTCGAGCAGGACCCCGCCGCCGAGACGGTCCGGCGCGACCGTGTAGGCCGGCGCGGTCATCACGGCGCTGACCGGCTCCTCGACCGACACGCCGGCGGCGACGACGCGCGAGCGCAGGTCGCGGTCAGTCACGATCCCGAGCGAGCCCGGCAGCGTGACGACGACCGCCGTCGCGCCGGTCTCGTTCATCAGCCGCGCGGTCTCGCGGATCGTCGTCTGCGGTGAGACGATGGCCGGTTGCGCGCGGATCAGCGAGCCGACCGGCTGGTGCGCCGGATCGCGGTCGCTCGCGGTGCTCGCCGCCCCCGGCGAGGCCGCTCCCGGCGAGGCCGCCTCGCCCAGCGCGTCGCCGCGCGAGGTCAGCAGCGAGCGGGCGACGAAGCCGACGCTCTCCGGCCGGGCGAGCACGCGCAGCGCGGCCTCGTGGCCGATCCGGTAGCACAGCGTGTCCTCGTGCGCGCGGGCGGTGAAGCCGGCGGGCAGGCCGGACAGCATCGAGCCGTGGCCGAACAGCTCGCCGACGCCGAGCAGGTCGAGCACGACCTCGTCGAAGATGATCTCGACGGCGCCGCTGCGCACGACGCGCACGTGCTCGGTGGGCTCCGCACCCTGGGAGAAGATCGTCGTCCCGGCGAGGTGGAACTCGATCTCCGCCGAGGCGGCGACATCCTCGACGTCGCTGACGGCAAGCGCGTCGAACGGCGGATGGACGCGCAGGAAGTCGACGACGTCAGAGAGCGCGCCGGCCGGCGCAGCGGTCAGCCGCCCGGCGGGCTGACGGCCGGACTGTGATTCCGCGTGTCCGCTTGGATCATCTGCGCGCACTTCTCACCGACCATCATCGTCGTTATGCAGGGGTTGATCGCGGGGACCGAGACGGTGGGATCCTCGCTGAGGCGGGCCGCGAGCACGCAGCCCGCGGTCCCGCCCCCGGCGATGACGTAGTCGAACTCGCCCGCGTCGATCATCGCCGTGCTCCCCTTACGCGCTCAGGGTGCCATCTCGCCGAGCCCGGCCGGAGTCCGCAGGTCGAACTGGGGATCGGCGCGGTGTGCCTCGATCACCTCGATCGGCTTCTTGGCGTAGACGGCGAAGTACCAGATCGCGCCGAGCACGATGGTCGCGCCGACGAACTCGTAGGCGCCCCACTTGAAGTACCAAGCGGTGCCGTATACGGCGGCGCGCGGCCACGCGATGTTGAACGCGACGACGGCTCCGTAGAGCACTGCTCCGAGGTTCACCGCCGTCCCAAAGCGCCCGAGCGAGAAGTAGTTCCCGTGCTCGGGCGTCGGCCACGTTCCCCGCAGCCGGCGCAGCAGCATCGGGCCGGTGATGCCGAGGTAGCAGAGGTAGAACATGACGATCGCGACGGAGGTCAGCGTCAGGAACGCCGACTGGTTCGCGATGTTCAGCGACAGCAACCCGAGCGTGATGATGCCCGTAACCAGCGCCGGCACGATCGGAACCTTGCGCCGGCCGGAGACGCGGGCGATCGAGTCGCCGAACGGCAGCCGTCCGTCGCGCGCCATCGCGAACAGCAGGCGGATGCACGCCGTCTCGATCGCCAGCGTGCAGACGGTGATCGCGAGCGCGGAGTCGATCAGGAACACGTTGCCGACGGTGTTGCCGAGTGCCTGCTTGACGATGTAGGGCAGCCCGAGCAGGCCGATGTTCTTGTCGGTGACGGTCCGTACGTCCATCATCGCGAGCAGCAGCAGCGCGCCGCCGATGATCCCGGCGGCAATCAGCGCGCGCCAGATGGCGGGCGGCGCTGCGCGGCGTGGATCGTTGGTCTCCTCGGCGAGCGTGCCCGCCGTGTCGAAGCCGTACATCACGTAGGCGCTCATGATCCCGCCGACGATGAATGCGCCGAAGTAGCCCCAGGGGTGTCCCTGTCCGAGGCCGAGGTTGTGGACGATCACCTGCGGTCCGCGGTGGATGTGGAACAGCAGCAGGATCACGAGGATCGTGGAGCCGATCAGCTCGGCGAGCACGCCGAAGTTGTTGACCCGCGCCATGATCTTGACGCCGAGCATGTTGATGATCGTCGCGAAGACGACGAGGATCGCGCCGAGGATGATCGCGTTCTTGGCGCCGTTCGCCGTGCTGTAGGTGCCGGCGTCGGCCGCGCTGCCGACGAACTCGAACTTCGTCGATACCTGCGGCAGCACCACCTGCCAGGCGACCGCCACGGCGGCGACCGTGACGAACGAGCCGACGATGTAGATCCAGCCGGTCATCCACGAGGCGAAGTCGCCGGCGACTCGCTTGGACCATTGGTAGACCGATCCGGCGAGCGGGTACTGGCCGGCCAGCTCGGCGAAGCACAGTGCGACCAGCATCTGGCCGCCGAGCACGATGATCCAGGTCCACCACAGCGGCGGGCCCGCCTGCGCATAGCCGAACCCGAACAGCTCGAACATGCCGGTCAGGATCGAGATGTAGCTGAAGCCCGCGGCGAACGAGGAGAAATTGCCCAGCGAGCGGTCGAGCTCCTGCTTGTAGCCGAAACCTGCGAGCTCACCCGAGTCGTTGCCTGTGGATCCTACGGCCATTCCCTTTCCTCCCTCATGCGGTGCCGGAGCCGGCATCGCGGTCTGGTGACACGCCGCACCGATCGTCGGGTGCGAACGCCGTCGTTGTGCGCGCACACGGACACCCTGCCTGGGGCGCCCGTCGTGGCTGACTGGGTTCGTTTCGAGCCGGTTGTGGTCCCTCTCAAGGTTCCTGGGCGATCGGGATGATCGCCTCGGCGCCATTGACCTCCACCTGACCGCGCGGTTATATATCAGTTGTCGAATGGTGTCAACGATCAAATCCTGCGACCCGCCGCGATGACGAACGCCCCACCGGCGAGCCCGACGGCGGTCCCCGGCGAGCAGGTCGTGTGCGAGATGTTCATCGCCGGCGAGTGGACCGAGGCCGCCGGCGGCGAGACGTCCGTGGCGAGCAGTCCGGCCAACGGCACGGTGATCGGCTCGGTCGCCCAGGGCGACCGCGGCGACGCCCAGCGTGCGATCGAGGCCGCGCGCGGTGCGGCCGCCGGCTGGGCGCGCCTGAGCGCATTCGAGCGCGCGGCGAAGATGCACGCCGTCGGCGAGGTGATCGAGTCGCGCCGTGACGAGCTCGCGCGCACGCTGACGCTCGACCAGGGCAAGCCGCTGCACGCCGAGGCCTACGACGAGGTCGCCGAGCTCGTCGAGTACTGGCGGATGGCGGCGGAGGACGCGAAGCGCCTGGGCGGCGAGCTGCCCAACTCGATCTCGGCGGGCAAGCGCGTGATGCTGGTGCGCCGGCCGCGCGGCGCGGTCGGCGTGATCAGCCCGTGGAACTGGCCCTACACGATGCCGGCGGAGCTGCTCGCCCCGGCGCTCGCCTCGGGCAACACGGTCGTCTGGACCCCGGCGCCCTCGACCGCCGTCTGCGCGCAGGCACTGGCGCGCTGCATCGTCGACGCCGACCTGCCGCCCGGCGTCTTCAACCTCGCGACCGGCCCCGGCCCGGTCGTCGGCGATGAGATCGCGCGCAACCCCGGCCTGGCCGGGATCGCCTTCATCGGCTCGACGGCGACCGGCAACCTCGTCGCGGCCGCCGCGGCCGGCAAGGCGGCGCTGCTCGAGATGGGCGGCAACGGCCCGCTCGTGGTGATGGACGACGCCAACGTCGCCGCGGCCGTCGAGGCGACGCTGGTCGCCTGCTATCTGTGCGCCGGGCAGAGCTGCACCGCCGGCGAGCGGATCCTCGTCCAGCGCGGCGCCCACGACGAGTACGTCGAGCTGCTCGGCCGGGCCGTGTCGGAGCGCGTCCGGCTGGGCGACCCGTTCGCGCCGGAGACGACGATGGGCCCGCTCAACAACGAGCCGGTCGCGGCGAAGATGGACGAGCACGTCGCCGACGCGCTCGAGCGCGGCGCGACGCTGGTCTGCGGCGGCGCGCGGGCGAGCGGGCTCGGTACCGAGTTGTACTGGCAGCCGACGGTCCTCGACGGCGTGCCGAGCGACGCGCGCGTGGCGACCGAGGAGACCTTCGGCCCGATCGCGCCGGTCGTCTCGATCGACTCGCTCGAGCAGGCGATCGAGCTGACCAACGCCTCCCCCTACGGCCTGCTGTCCGCGATCTTCACCGCGGATCTCGCCGCCGGCCTGCGCTTCGCCGAGGCGGTCCGCACCGGCTGGGTCAACATCAACGAGTCGACCAACTACTGGGAGGCGCACCTGCCGTTCGGCGGCCGCGCCGGGACGGGCAGCGGCATCGGGCGCGTCGGCGGCGCGCATGTGATGCACACCTTCACCGAGCTGCAGACGGTCGTCGTGTCGGAGTCGCCGTGAGCGACGGCGCCGAGGCGGCGAGCGCGTCGGCGCCGGATGCCACCGACGCCTCCGCCGAGCGCGCGGCCCACGCGCTCGCGCTGATCCTCGAGCGCGAGCCGCGGACGCTCGGCGAGCTGGCGCAGGCGCTCGGCGCGACGCCGGTCGAGGCCGCGGCGCTGATCGCCGCGCTCGAGCGCCACGAGCTCGTCGCCTGGGCCGCCGGTCGCTCGGGATTGCGGGCGGGGCCGGCGGCGCTGCGCTTCGCGCGCTCGGGCGTCGGTCGCGAGGACCTCGCCGAGCTGGCGCAGCCGAGCATCCGCCGGCTCGCCGATGAGAGCGGGGAGACTGCGAACCTGATCGTGCCGCGCCCGGCGGGCACCGAGGCGATCGCCCAGGTCGACGGGCGGCATTTGCTCGGCGCGACCAACTGGGTCGGGCGCGAGCTGCCGCTGCACTGCACCGCGGCGGGCAAGGTCTTCCTGGCGTTCGGCGTGGCGGTGCTCGCCGACGGCCCGCTCAGCGCGCCCGCGCGGGCGACGATCGTCGATCGCGATCGCCTCGCGCGCGCGCTC
>ODAK010002148.1_pt1 | contig 20875 bp, 14 predicted proteins | sample 1539591 | NCBI WGS metagenome assembly ODAK01 (sample SAMEA3539303, study PRJEB22396) | soil metagenome | biome: tundra; feature: field; material: soil | place: USA | collected 2010-05 | depth 0.15 m | reverse complement strand
CTGCCCAGCGGGTTCCGCCCTGAGTGCGGACGACGCCCGCGGCGCGGCTGCTAGCGCCCTCGCCGAGAGTGCGCTTCTCCACCAGGGTCACCCGGCCGACGCCGCTGCGGCGCAGGAAATACGCGCACCAAGCTCCCACCGTTCCGCCGCCGACGACAATCGCGTCCGCAGTGTCCGGCTGGCCCGTTGAAAGCATTGGCACGACGCCGATGCTGACATAGACTGAACGTTCAGTCAAGTGGTCTGCGGCGGACGGCAGGGCGGTCGGGCCAACGGCCATCTGGTCGCGCCGGCGGCCACGGGTGCGCTGAGGGGGCTGGGACCGCCATGTACGGCTTGTCAGACGATGACCTGCAGATCCAGGCTCGTGCCCGGGCTTTCGCCGACGAGCTGATCCCCTTCGAGGTCACCGCCGAGATGAACGACGGCGAGCTGCCGAAGGACGTGACCGCCGAGCACGCGGCCAGGGCCAGGGAGCTGGGGCTGCATTCGGCGAACATGCCGGTCGAGCTCGGCGGCGGCGGCTGCACGTCGCTGCAGCAGGTGCTGATCCACGAGCAGATGGGGCGGGTCACCAATGCGCTTGCCTGGTCGGCGGCGACTCCCCCGTCCTGGCTGCCGGCGGTGGCGACCGACTACCAGCTGGAGAAGTTCGTGCTGCCGGCGATCCGGGGCGAGCGCGAGGAGTGCTACGCGATCACCGAGGAAGGCGCCGGCTCCGATGTCGACGCGATCGAGGCGACCGCGCGCCGCGACGGCGACGAGTACCTGCTGACCGGCGAGAAATGGCACGTGACGTCCTACAACTCGGCCGGCTTCGCGTTCTTCCAGGGCAAGCAGGCCGGCGGCGAGCACGACGGCGAGCACGCGATGTTCCTGGTCGACCTGCCCAGCCCCGGCGTCACCGTGGTGCGCACGCCCGCGTACTCGCACACGATCAGCCATCACCACCCGATCGTCGCCTTCGACAATGTCCGGGTGCCGGCCGCGCACCTGGTGGGCGCCGAGGGCGACGGGATGAGTTTTGCCTACGAGTGGTTCAGGTTCGAGCGGCTGATGATCGCCGCCCGCTGCCTGGGCGCAGCTCAGCGGCTGACCGAGGAGATGACGGCATTCGCCGCCGAGCGGCAGGTGCAGGGCGAGCCGATCAGCAGGCTGGGCCAGGTTCAGGCGATGCTCGCCGACAGCCTCACCGAGCTGTTCGCGGCCCGGTCGCTGACGTACGAGACAGCGCGGGCCATCGACGCCGGGGCCGATGTCAAGGTGCAGCACGCGCCGTGCTCGATGGCCAAGCTGTACGCATCGGAGCTGGCGGGCCGGGTGGCCGACCGCGCCGTCCAGGTCTTCGGCGGCCGCGGCTACATGCGGGAGAACGTCGCCGAACGGTTCTTCCGCGAAGTGCGGGTGGAGCGGATCTGGGAAGGCACCAGCGAAATCCAGCGCGCCATCATCGCCGACCAGATGGTCAAGCGCGGCCCGCACGCGCTCGCCTGAGCCTGGCCTGAGCTGCTACCCGGGCTACCCCGGCAGCGCGGCCTCGATGGCGGCGACAAGCTCCGGGTCCGCCGGATCCGTGCCCGGCCGGAATCGCCCGGCGATCTTCCCGTCCGGGGTGACCAGGAACTTCTCGAAATTCCACTGGATGTCACCCGCTTCGCCAGACGCATCGGGCACGGCCGTCAGCTCGGTGTAGATCGGGTGCCTGCCCGGCCCGTTGACCTCGACCTTCTCGAACATCGGAAAGGTCACCCCGTAGGTAGCCGAGCAGAACTCGCCGATCTCCTGCGCGGTGCCCGGCTCCTGCCCGCCGAACTGGTTGCAGGGGAAGCCGACCACGCTGAAGCCCTGCTCGCTGAAGCGCTCGTGCAGCCGCTCCAGTCCCGCGTACTGGGGTGTCAGGCCGCACCTGGAGGCGACGTTGACCACGAGCAGCGTTTTGCCCGCGAGGTCGCCGAGCGATCCCGGCTGGCCGGAGAGGGTGTTCACCGGAAGATCGTGCACGGTCATGTGGCTGGCCCTTCGCTGCCGGAGATAGCTTCTTGTCACCTTGCGCCAGCGTCAACACCGCACTCGGCCGGTCTCTTCCATGATCACGCCGGTCATTCCCTGCGGTGCCGGGACACGCCGCGGGCTGGCATCCCTGACTCCCGTGCGGCACCGTAGTGGGCGTGACCGACGACATTTCCCCGGCGGCCCCGCCGCGCTGGTACGCGCGGCCCGCCGCGCGCACCTGGACCTGCGCCGCTGCGCCCGATCAGGTGCAGGCTTTCCACGCTGGGCTGCCCGGCTACGCCCCGACCCCGCTGACGGAGCCCCCGGCGCTTGCCGGGGAGCTCAGCGTGGCCCGGCTCTTCGTGAAGGACGAGTCATCGCGGCTGGGCCTGCCGGCCTTCAAGTCCCTCGGCGCCTCCTGGGCAGTCGCCAGGGTTGTCGCCGCGCGGGCCGGCCTGACCGGGCCGCTGACCTTCGAGGCAGTCAAGGCCGCAGCCGCCGGCCAGCCGCTGACCCTGGTCACGGCCACCGACGGAAATCACGGCCGCGCCGTGGCGAGGATGGCGGCCCTGCTCGGGCTGCGCGCGCACATCTTCGTGCCGCAGGTCATCTCCGCGCAGTCGGCGGCGGCGATCGCCGCCGAGGGCGCCACCGTCACGACCATCGCCGGATCTTACGACGAGGCGGTCGGCCAGGCAGCCAAGGCCGCTGCCGGCCAGAGCGACCGCGAACTGATCCAGGACACGGCATGGCCCGGCTACGAGCAGGTACCGGCCTGGATCGTCGAAGGGTACGCGACGCTCCTGCGCGAGGCCGATGCGCAGCTGGTCGCCGCCGGCGCCGACGGGCCCGGCCTGGTCGTCGTGCCGGTGGGTGTCGGCTCACTCGCACAGGCCGTTGTGATCCATTACCGCAGCGCCGCGGCCGGGCCGCCCGCCGCCGTGCTCGCGGTGGAGCCAGACACTGCCGCGTGCCTGCTCGCCAGCCTGGCCGCCGGGGATCTGCGCACGGTCAGCACCGCCGCGACGATCATGGCCGGGCTGAACTGCGGCACGCCGTCGAGCCTGTGCTGGCCGTATCTGCACGCGGGTCTGGACGCCGCGGTGGCCGTCAGCGACGAAGCAGCGGCGCGCGCCGTCACCGACCTGGCCGCACTGGGCCTGTCCGCAGGCCCGAGCGGCGCCGCGACCCTGGCAGGCGTCCGGGCCGCGCTGACCGGACCGGGCAGCAATGGCCGCCGGGCCGAGCTCGGCGTCGGGCCGGACTCGATCGTGCTCCTGCTGAGCACCGAAGGCGCCCGGCCGTAGCCAGAGATGGGCTTGTCAGAGATGGGCTTGTCAGCCGGAGACCGGCGCCTTCGATGCGCGGTTCCACACCGGCTCGCCCTGGTAGCCGCGGGCGACCAGGGAGATGAACTGGTACACCGCGTCCTCGTCGGGCGACAGCGGGCCGGGCAGCGCATGCTCGGAGGACAGGCCGCGCTGGACTGACTCGCAGGCGCCCCAGTCCTGCCGGTTGGTGATGTCCCAGAACTCCACCGCATAGCCGGGATCGAAGCCGGGCCGCGCCGCCGCCTCCGGCGCGAACGCCCACGAGCACTCGATCCTGGTCCGGTTCACTGCCAGCGGCACCAGCCGGTGCGTCATCACATAGTCGGGGTGCAGGCTCAGCAGCACGTTGGGGAACACGTTGACGTAGATGACCGTGCGCAGACCCGCCGCGTCCAGCCCGCGCAGCGGAAGGCCGAGGCTGGTGCCATCGAGGGACATGGTGTCCATGCCGTCGCGCAGGTCCATCCAGCCGCCCACCCAGGCACCCTCGGCGGCGTAGTTCTCACCGCTGCGCGGCGGGCTGACCTTGCACAGCTCCGGATGGATCATCGGGCAGTGGTAGCACTCGTGGTAGTTCTCGGTCAGGATCTTCCAGTTGGCGGCCGCGTCGTAGACATGGCGGCCGGCGACCGTCAGCCGTTCCGGCTCATACGGCGCCACCAGGTCCGTCAGACCGGTCAGGGAATCGGCGAGCGGGCCGGCCGCAGCAGACCCATCCACAAAAACTAGTCCGTGCCACTCGGTCGCCGGCAGCTCCACCAGTCCCCAGGCGGAGTCGTCGAATCCCGGCCGCCCCTTGAATCCCGCCGCCGCGCGCAGGTCGCCGGCGAGGGAGTACGTCCAGGAGTGGTACGGGCAGATGATCGCGCCGCGCTGCACCGCGGTGCCACCGGCCAGCAGCTCATGGCCGCGGTGCCGGCAGGTATTGGCGAACGCTCGCAGGGTGCCCGCCTCATCGCGGGTCAGCAGCACGCTGCCGGCGCCAACGGGCTCGGCTCGCTGATCACCGGGGCTGGCCAGCTCGGCGCTGAACCCGACGCACGTCCAGCCGCCGCCGAAGAAGTGCTGCTGCTCCCAGGCAAAAACCGCGGGGTCGACGTACGCGGCCGGCGGGAGCATCCGGCTCTGCTCGAACGGCTGGAGTGTGGCCGCCAGCCCGGCAGGATCGATCGGCGCGGCAGGATAACGAGGCTGACTGACCATACAGTCAAGGATAGGCACGCCACAGCAGGCTGTCCAGCACGAGGTTCGCCTGAGAATCACTGGCGCCGGGCGGCCGCGCGGCGGCGTCTTCCGGCCGACTGCACGCCGGACCTCCAGCGACCCGTGACCGGCCCAGTTCCCGGGGTGCTGGTCTGTGCCGTGTCGACTGGGTCTCGCTGGCGAGGAGGAATACCCGATCGCTGCGACGGGGACGGCTGCACCTCCAACAATGCTCAGGGTTGCTACTGAGCACTCTTGGAGGTGGCGGGAATCGAACCCGCGTCCTTCAGTACCTCACCAGGGCTTCTCCGTGCGCAGCCAGCTGTGGTTTTCTCAGCCCCGGCGGTCACGCAGGCGAGCCGCCGACCAGGCTCAGCCGCTGTTTGCTGTCCCGCCTAGTCCCGCGGCCGGGCCAGGCGGTGGATCCTCCTTGCTGATGCCAGACACCGGGCCGGAGGCTCTCCCGGGCTGACAATCTCTAACTCGCGGTGTTAAGCCGCAAGGGCGAGATGAGTGCTTTTTGACTTGGCACTTATCATGTGCGGTCACAGGATTTACGAGGTCATCACCGCGACCCTCGGCACGCTTCCCCTGGATCAACTACCGAAGTCGAAGCCTGTCACCCCCTTGCGGGATTACTGCGAATCACTTTGCAGTCTACCCGATCACCGCGAGCACAGGTCAGGCCGGCTGGCAGTAATAACCAGGATACCCGACGGGCTGTTCCGCAGAGCGCGGCACCCATCGGGCATCCACAAAGGTGATGAGAATAACCCCCGTGGGCGCTGGCGGTGGCCAAAGTGCGCCCACGGGGGCTGACCGGCAGGGTCGGGGCCGGTCTTCAAAGGCCGGGCCTCCCCCGAGTTGAGGCCCGGTTCCCATCACGACGACTGGGCCGCACCCCCCCGAGCGGCACCCCAGTCATTAGGTAAGACGCCACAACGAAGACGGAAGGTTGCTCGTTGTTACCAAAATACAGGTAACGTTCCGGTCACGAACCTGCTGTCAGCCCCCGGGCGAATTGGCCGGCCAGCGGAGCAGCCGTGGCATCCGGGGACGCAGCGAAGATCAGCACAGCAAACGCCACATTCCCCCGGAAGCCGACGAACCAGCTAGCGTGCAAGCCCCCCCGGCCCGAGTCGAGCGGCACGCTGCCTACCTGGCCGTAAACGGCAGCCTTGCCCGACGCGGCGACGTTGGCCGCCGCGCCCGCGCCGCTGGCCACCGTCGCGCGCATCAGCGATCGCAGCGTCGAGACAATGTCAGTGCCGAACGGGGCAAGGGGCTTCAGCCCCGGGTCAGGCGGGCTGGTGACCAGCGAGGGCGGATACCAGCTTCCGGACTCGACGAGTCCAGCGGCCAGTGCCATGTCGAGCGGGCTGACGCGGACGTCGCCGGCGCCGACGGTGTCCGCCGCGATCTGCGCGTAGCCCGCCGGTGCCTGCATGGATCCGGTGAAGGACGCCAGCGGCAGCCGCCAGTCCGCGCCGATGCCGAACCCGTCCGCGGCTGCCGCAAGGCCCTTGGAGTCCAGTTGCAGCGATAGCCCGGCAAAAGCAGTGCTGCAAGCGTGCGCGAAGTCCGTCGTAAACGGCGGCTGAGGGCCCAGATGCGGCTCCGGATCGTTGGAGAAGACCTCGCCGCCGACGGGGTTCGTGCTGCGGCATGGGATCTGGGTGCGGACATTGAATCCGGTCGCGAGCAGAGCGGCGGTAGAGATGATCGTGAAAGCCTGGCCCGGCTGGTAGCGGCCGTCCAGCGGCTGTACCGCCGGCAAGCCCGGCGCTTGGTGCGCGGCCGCGGCGAGGATCTTCCCGGTGCCGCCCTGGACGGCGACAATCGCGGCCGAAGACGGGAGCCCGGCCAGCACATCGTCGGCGGCGCGCTGGACCGAGGACTCGATGGTAGTTCGCACCGCAGTGCCGGGATGGCCGCTCCACCGCCGCAGCACCCGCACCAGGCGGCCGTTCTGGCCCGCTATCACGATCTCCGTCGTGGGCGTTCCGGTCAGCGTGTGCTGGAACGCCTGCTGGAGCCCCGAAATGCCAACGGTAGTACCCGGCTGGTAGGGGACGCCGTTCGCCCGCAAGACGCTGGCCGTTTCCGTGCCGACCGAGCCTGTGACAACCGGGGCGATGCTGCTGAACAGCCGCATCGTGGTCCGGGTAATGATCAGGCCGGGAACCCTCGCCAGCGCCGGGCTCATCCGGCGGTAGGCGGAAGGCTGCAGCCGGGCCAGTTCTAGGAACTGAGCTGCCGGTGCCGCGGTGATCTGACCCAGTATCTCGTCAGCCTCCAGCCTGGTGGCCCGCGCGAGCGCAGCGGCGGTAGCGGCGGGATCGGCCAGGCGACCGGGGCGCACGCCCACGACATACACCTCGGAGGGCTGCGCCAGCGGCTTGCCCGTCGCGTCGAGCAAGGGTGCCCGGCCGGGCATGGTGGTCAGCACTGCTAGCCGCTGGCCACTGCGCAGGCCGGGGACAATTACCGACGGGCTCCACGACACCCGCCAGGTCGAGCCCGTCCGGTGCAGGTCAAACTGGCCGCGGTAGTTCCACGGCAGCCCGTCGCGGCCCAGGTCGACCGAGGCGTAGAAGTATGCGGTCGCGCTGTTACCGCGCTGGATGATCTGCCCCATGCGCAGCGAGTCATCGGCCGCGTTCAGCTGCTGGTAGACGGCGGAAAGCGAGCGCGCTACGGTCGCCGGGGCGCCGGTGGTCATGCTGGCCGCCTTGTTGTACTGGCCGTTTGCCCAGGCCAGCAAGAACGCCTGCACGGTTGGCTCGACCGAGGGCGCGGGCGAGATGCCGCCGCCGCCAATAATGGCGGCCACGATGCCTGCGGCCCCGACCACGGCTACTGCCCGGACTGTCGTGATGCGGGAGCGAATGCCACTCACCGCTGTTCCCCCGACTCGTCTTTCCCCGACTCGCCCTTCCCCGTCCCGGATCCCCCTGATCCGGTTACCCCTGACCGGCGCTCCCCTCCGCTGGGCACGATGATCCCCGGAGTGTGATCCGCAGCTACTCGTGCGGGCCATAAACCCCCACTGCCTTAGTTCCTGCGCCGCAAGGCACGGTCGATCTCCCGCGCAGCATCCCTGCGCGCCAGGTCACGGCGCTTGTCGTAGGTCCGCTTGCCGCGGGCCAGGGCCAGTTCGACCTTCGCCTTCCCGCCGCTGAAATACAACGACAACGGGATCAGCGTCAGGCCACGTTCCGCGGTCACGCGTTCGAGCCGGTCGATCTCCTTGCGGTGCAGCAACAGCTTACGGGTACGACGCGGCTCATGGTTGGTCCAGGTGCCCTGCGTGTATACGGGAATGTGCACTCCATGCAGCCATGCCTCGCTATCGGAGATCTGGGCGAATCCGTCGGTCAGCGAGGCCCGGCCGGCCCGCAGTGACTTCACCTCCGTGCCGGTCAGCACCAGCCCGGCTTCCACCACATCCTCGATGGCATAGTCATGGCGGGCACGACGATTCCTCGCGACGATCGTCTTGCCCTGCTCAGCTGCCACTGTCGGCCAGTCCCGGCGTCACACGCGTAGGTAGCGCCTGAGAGTAAGGAAGGACGTTGCACCGCAGAGCAGCACCCCGATGATCATCGCTATGATGATCACCTCAACCAGCTCCGCCGTATCGAGCTGCACGTTGAACGGGAAATACTGCTGCAGGCCATCCAGCCACAGTGATTTGACCGCGATCAGCAGGCCGGTCGCGACCAGCCAGCCGAACAGGCCGGCGATCATGCCCTCAACCAGGAACGGCAGCTGCACGTAGAAGTTGGACGCGCCGACCAGCCGCATGATGCTGGTCTCGCGGCGGCGGCTGAAGGCCGACAGCCGGATGGTGTTCGCGACCAGCAAGATCGCGGCGATGATCAGGATGATCGCGATAACCACGACCGCGTTACGAGCGCCGTCGAGCAGTTTGTAGAATTTGTCGAGGATCGACGCGTCATTGACGATCTGGTCGACGCCCGGCGCGCCGTTGACAGTCGCCTCGACGGTGCTCTCATCCGACTCGGCATTCTTCAGCTTCACCTGGAACGACTCCGGGATCTGGCCCGCGCCCACGGAGTTGACGAACGAGGGACTCTGCGAGAATTCCGACTTGAACTGCTTGAAGGCTTCCTGCTGCGACACGTAAGTGACGCTCTGCACCTGCGGCATCTTGGTCAGCTCGGACCTGACCTGAGCGATCTCCGCGGCAGTGGCAGCCCCGTTCTTCGCGCACTGCGGGGCCGACAGGGTGCCGCCACTGCACAGGTAGATCGACAGCTGGACCTTGCCCTGCCAGTAGGTCCTCGTATTATCGACCTGCTTGACGAACAGCAGACCCGTACCGAGCAGCGAGAGGCTGATCGCGACCACGACGACCAGGGCGATGGTCATGGTCAGATTGCGCCGCAGGCCAATCCATACCTCATGGAACACAAACTGGGCACGCATTCGTGAGATCCCTCGGTAATCCTCGCCGGTCAGGTCAGTAGGCCTGGCCGTAGACCCCGCGCAACTGGTCGCGCACCACCTTGCCGTATTCGAGCTCGATGACGCGCTTGCGCATGGAGTCCACGATTGCCGCATCGTGCGTTGCCATGACGACAGTTGTACCCGTCCGGTTAATGCGGTCGAGCACCTTCATGATGCCGATGGATGTCGCGGGGTCGATGTTTCCCGTCGGCTCGTCAGCGAGCAGGATCATCGGCCGGTTCACGAACGCCCGCGCCATCGCGACCCGCTGCTGCTCGCCGCCGGAGAGCTCATCGGGCATCCGGTCACGCTTGCCCTCCAGCCCCACCAGGTCGATCACTTCGGGAACAACCTTCCTGATGAAGCGCCGGGGCTTGCCGATCACCTCGAGCGCAAACGCGATGTTCTGGTAGACGTTCTTGTTGGGCAGCAGCCGGAAGTCCTGGAAGACGCAGCCGATCCGGCGGCGCAGATGCGGCACCTTCCAGTTCGTCAGCCGCGCCAGGTCCTTGCCGGCGACGTGGATCCGGCCTTCAGTCGGACGCTCCTCCTTGAGTACTAGCCGCAGGAAGGTCGATTTGCCCGACCCCGAGGGCCCGACCAGGAACACGAACTCGCCCTTCTCCACGTCCAGGGTGACGCTTTCCAGGGCGGAACGGCTCTGATTCGGGTACGTCTTAGTGACGTTATCGAAGTGGATCACTGGCCCATCACACGCGCTCGACGAGACTGCTGGCTGCCTGCCCGGACGCTTAATCACGGCCCGGTTTGGCCACGGGCCAGTCTAGGGGGGAAACTGGCTAGGAACGTCCAACATCGTCGAAGTGACCGGGTAAGAGCCGGCCCGAGGAGCCCAGATGAGCTGCGAGCACCTGATCTGCGCCCACTGTGCCGGGCCGGTCGCCGAGGGCCGGTGCGCGACGTGCCGCGCGGCCAGAACACACGTCCATCACTCCGGCCCGAGCGTGAGCGTACCGCTGGTGCTGGCTGCTCTCTTCGTCCTGCTGCTGCTGGCGCTGACCGCGACTCATCTGGTGCACTGACCAGGCGGGTCGGCTCGGCGCCTGCGCACCGCGCCCGGCAGCCGCGGCGCTCGTCCGGCTACAGACCCTGGGTGCGGAGCCAGCGGATCTCAGCTTCGATGAAGTCATCGATCTCGCCGTCCAGCACGGCCGCGGTGTTGCCGGTCTCGTGGCCGGTCCGCAGGTCCTTGATGTTCTGATAAGGGTGCAGGACATAGTTGCGGATCTGGGTGCCCCAGCTGCGACCGCCGTCGCCCCGCAGCTCGTTCAGCTTGGCCGCCTGCTCCTCGCGCTTGCGCTCGAGCAGCTTGGCCTGCAGCACCGCCATCGCACTGGCCCGGTTCTGGATCTGGCTGCGTTCGTTCTGGCAGGACACGACGATCCCGGTCGGCAGGTGGGTGAGCCGCACCGCGGAGTCCGTCGTGTTCACGCCCTGGCCGCCGGGACCACTGGACCGGAACACGTCGACCCGTATCTCGTCTTCGGGAATCTCGATGTGATCGGCCTGCTGGACGACCGGAATGACGTCTACCCCGGCGAATGAGGTCTGCCGGCGCCCCTGATTGTCGTACTTGGAGATGCGCACCATCCGGTGCGTGCCATGCTCGCCCCGCAGCGTGCCGTAGGCGTAGGGGACCTTCACCGCGAAGGTGGTCGACTTTAGCCCGGCCTCTTCGGCGAAGGAGGTGTCGTAGATCTCGGTGGGATACCCGTGCCGCTCCGCCCAGCGCAGGTAAATCCGCTGCAGGCCCTCCGCCCAGTCAGCGGCATCCGCGCCGCCGGCCTGAGCGTTGATGGTGATCAGCGCCTCGCGGGAGTCGTACTCGCCGGACAGCAGCGTCCTGATCTCCAGCTGGTCGATCTCCTTGCGCAGCGCGGCCAGCTCGCGCCTGGCCTCCTCGCGGGTGGGCGCGTCGTTCTCGCTCTCGGCGAGCTCGAACATCACCTCGATGTCGTCGAGCCGGCGGCGCAACTGCCTGAGCCGGGTCAGCTCACCGTCGAGGTACGACAGCCGCCTGGTGACTATCTGTGCCTGCTCCTGGTCTTCCCAGAGCTTGGGATCGGCCGATCGCTCGCGCAGGTCGTCGGCCTCCCTGCGCATCTTGTCCGGGTCGAGGACAGCCTCCACGCTCGCGAGCTTGGCCGCTAGTTCCGAGATTTCGCTCGCAGGGTCGGTTGCCATGTCCGAAAGCCTACGTCAGGCTGACATGTCGACTGCTTCCGCAGATGCCCGCCGCGCCGCGCCGGATCGGCGGAGCAGCCGCAACTGGTCACAATACGTAATGGCAGGAGGCTACCGGTGACGGCGGAGCACGCGGGCCTGACGCTCGACCAGGTCCGGGCCGCCGCCATCCGGCTCAGCGGTGTCGCGCATCGCACGCCGCTGCTGACCTCCGCGACACTCAACTCGAGGTGCGGCGGGAGCGTCTTCCTGAAGGCCGAACCGCTGCAGCGCACTGGCTCGTTCAAGTTCCGGGGTGCCTACAACCGGCTGAGCCAGCTCGAGGCCCGCGAGCGAGCCAGGGGCGTGGTGGCCTATTCGTCCGGAAATCACGGTGCCGCTGTGGCGCTCGCAGCCGCGCTGCTCGGCGTCCACGCGGTGATCGTGGTCCCGCAGACAGGATCGCCGGCCAAGCTGGCGGCCATCGAGGGCTACGGCGCCGAGATCCGCCGCTATGACCCGGCGACAGAAGGCCGGGAGGAGGTCGCTGCCGCGCTGGCGCAGCAGCGGTCGCTGACCGTCATCCGCCCGTTTGACGACTACGAGATCATGGCCGGCCAGGGTACTGTGGGCCTCGAACTGGCGCAGCAGGCTGGCGAGCTGGATCTGGTCCTGGTGCCGATCGGCGGCGGCGGGCTGGCTGCGGGCGTGGCGACCGCGGTGACGGCGCTGCTCCCGGCGGCTGCGGTGATCGGGGTCGAGCCCGCCGGCGCCGACGACACCCGGCAGTCGCTGCGGGCAGGGCACCGGGTCAGCCTGGCCGAACCGGATACGATCGCCGACGGACTGCGGGCCTCGCAGCCGGGTGAGCTGACGTTCGCGGTCAACGGCAAGCTGCTCGACGACATCGTGACGGTGGACGAGGGCGCGATCATCGAGGCGATGCGGTTCTGCTTCACCCGGCTCAAGCTGGTGGTCGAGCCGAGCGGGGCTGTGCCGCTGGCAGCGCTGCAGACCGGAGCGGTGGCCGCCAGCGGCCGCCGTACGGCGGTCGTGCTGTCTGGCGGCAACATCGACCCCGGAAACCTTGCAGCCCTTCTCACTAGCTAGCGCCGCTGGCCGGGGAGGGCCGCTAGCCGGGGAGGGCGCTGGTCGCCACCAGGGTGCGGACAGCCCGGACCGCCACAGACAGCGTCGCCACCGTGAACGCGTCGTTCTCCCAGATCTCGGTCAGCGTCTGGGTGGCTCGCCGCACCGCCGAGTCGTTGCGCTGCACCCACGCCGCGAGCCGGTGCTCCGGGCTGGCCGGCTCGGTCACCGTCAGCACGTCTCTGGCCAGGGCAGCATGCGCACTGTACAAGTCGTCGCGCAGGGCATTGCGGGCCATGGTGTTCCACCGGTCGTCGCGCGGCAGCGCCGTGACCCGGTCGCGCAGCCGGGTGATCTGCAGCCGGTCGGCCAGGTCGAAATAGACCTCGGCGGTCTCCTCGACGGACTTGCCGGTGCCCCGGGCGATTTCCACGAGGTCGAACGCCGAGTAGGCGGGCACCATGGCCGCGATCCGGTCGGCAAGCTTCTCCGGCACGCCGCGGCCGACGAAGGAGTCGCGGCGCTCCTCGAACCCGGACAGATCCCGGCCGGCCAGCAGCTTGGGCAGCCCGGTGGCCACGGTCAGCACGCCAGCGGAGAAGAAGTCGATCGTCGCCTGAGTGTCGAATGGCGGCCGGCGGAAATTCAGCAGCCACCGGACGGCCCGCTCGGTGAGCTTGCGGCCCTCGAGCAGCGCCATGATCTGGGCAGTGGTATCCACCGTGCCGTCCATCGCCTCGACGTGCGCCCAGAAGCCGGGCATGTCGAAGACGGCCCTGGCCACCAGCCAGGCCGCGGCGATCTCCGGCGTGGACGCGCCGGTCTCCTCGTTCAGCCGGAACGAGAAAGTGATGCCAGCCCGGTCGACCATGTCGTTCGCCACGGCCGTGGTGATGATCTCCCGCCGCAGCCGGTGCGAGGTCATCCGGCCGGCATAGCGCTCCCGCAGCGGCGTGGGGAAATAGCCGGTCAGCACCCGCCGCAGGTACGGGTCATCGGGCAGGCCGGAATGGCGTACCTCCTGTGCCGCCATGATCTTCGTATGTGCCAGCAAAACGGAGTACTCGGGCGCGGTCAGCCCGGTACCCGCTGACCGGCGCTCGGCGACCTCCTGCTCACCCGGCAGCACCTCGAGCCGTCGCCGGATCTTGCCGTCGCGCTCCAGCTTGCGAATGTAGCGGGCGTAGACATGCAGCATCTGCGTGGCCTGCACGCGGGATGCCGCGAGCGTCCTGTTCTGCTGGTAATTTTGCTCCAGCACGAGCGCACCGACCTCGCCGGTCATCTGCCGCAGCAGATTGTCCCGGTCGGCCGGGCCCAGCTCACCGTCCCGGACCACCCCGTCCAGCAGGATCTTGATGTTGACCTCGTGGTCGGAGGTGTCGACGCCCGCCGAGTTGTCGATGAAGTCGGTGTTCACCAGGCCGCCGGCCAGCGCGTACTCGATCCTGGCCTGCTGGGTAAGCCCGAGGTTCCCGCCTTCGCCGACGATATTGGCGCGCAGCTGCGATGCGTTCACCCGGACCGCGTCGTTGGACCTGTCGCCCGCGTCCGCATCCGTCTGCGCGGTGGCCTTGACGTAGGTGCCGACGCCGCCGTTCCAGAGCAGGTCGGCTGGCGCGGTGAGCAGCGCGGAGATCAGCTCATCCGGCGACAGCGCGGCGCAGTCCTCCGCCAGCCCAAGTGCGGCGCGGGCCGGCACCGCGATGGGCACCGACTTGACCGACCGCGGCCAGACGCCGCCGCCCGCGGAGATCAGCGCGGCGTCATAGTCGGCCCACGAGGATCTGGGCAGGTCGAACAGCCGCTGCCGCTCGGCGAAGCTCCGCTGCGGGTCAGGATCGGGATCCAGGAACACGTGCCGGTGGTCAAAGGCGCCGATGATCTTGATGTGCCGGGAGAGCAGCATCCCGTTGCCAAAGACGTCGCCCGACATGTCGCCGATGCCGACCACGGTGAAGTCGTCAGCGTCGACGTCAATGCCAAGGGTGCGGAAATGGAACCGGACCGACTCCCAGGCACCGCGCGCGGTGATGCCCATCTTCTTGTGGTCGTAGCCCTCCGAGCCGCCGGAGGCGAAGGCGTCACCGAGCCAGAAGCCGCGGCTGAGCGCGATCTCGTTGGCGGTATCGGAGAAGGTAGCAGTGCCCTTGTCGGCTGCCACCACCAGGTAGGGATCGTCGTCGTCGTGGCGGATCACCTGGGTGGGCGGCACCACCTGGCCGCCTTCCAGGTTGTCGGTCACGTCCAGCATCGCGCTGATGAACATCCGGTAGCAGGCCAGCAGCTCGCCCTGATAGGCCTCGCGGTCGGCGGTGTGCGGCAGCTGCTTGCAGACGAAGCCGCCCTTGGCGCCCGACGGCACGATGACCGCGTTCTTGACCTCCTGCGCCTTGGCCAGGCCAAGGATCTCCGTACGGAAGTCATCGGGCCGGTCCGACCAGCGCAGCCCGCCTCTGGCGACGCTGCCGAACCGCAGATGCACGCCCTCGAACCTGGGCGAATACACGAACAGCTCGAACATCGGTCGCGGTGCCGGCAGGTCAGGAACGTGCGCGGCGTCCAGCTTGACGACGAGGTAGGGCGCCCGCGCTGCCGCCTCGCCCGGTCCGGTGCGCTGATGCTGCCCGCTCACCGCGCGCCGGCGGGCGACGCCGCGCTGCTCGTCGGCGTCACGCTGGCCGCGAAAGTAGTTGGTGCGCACAGTTGCGGCGATTAGGCCCCGGTACGCCCGCAGGATCCTGTCCTGGTCCAGGCTGGCCACATCGTCAAGCTCGCCGCGAATCTCCTCGGCGATAGCCTCGCTGCGCTCGGCCTCGCCGTCGCGCCGGACCGGATCGAACCTGGACTCAAAGAACCTGACCAGCAGCCGGGTCACCCGGGTATTGGAGCGCAGCACCCGCTCGATGTAGGCCTGGCTGAACGCGCTGCCGGCCTGCCGGAGGTACTTGGCATAGGCGCGCAGCATGACGACCTGCCGCCAGGTCAGGTGCGCGCTGAGTACCAGCGCGTTGAAGCCGTCGTCCTCGATATCACCGCGCCACAGTGCTGCCAGCGCGCCCTCGGCCAGCTCCCGGACCGACTCAAGCAGTACCGGCGCGTTGCCCGCGTCCACCGGCACCGCCGCAGCCCCCACGGTGCCCGCTGTAGCCACCGTGCCCACCGTGCCCACCATGCCGGTGGAGCTACGCCGCAGGCCGAAGTCGTAGATCCAGTACAGCTGCTCCGCGGCGAACTCGTACGGATGCTCGTCGACGACCTCGACGCCCATGTGCTGCAGGCGGGGCAGCACATCGGTCAGCGTGATCGGTGTGCCAGTGCGGTAGATGCTCAGCCGCCAGACCCGAGGGACCCGAGGTACCCGCGGCCGTCCGCCGGAGTTCCCGGCACCGGAATGCGAGTCGTTCTCGACGGGCACCCCACCGACGAAACCCTCCGATTCCCACAGTTCGAATGCGGTGCTGCCGCCCGAATCCCGCAGCTCCATTATCCTGACCAGATCGGACACCGCCGCCGAGGCCGGCACGTCCGTCCTGTAGGTCTCGGGGATGGCCTGGTCGAACATCGTGACCAGCGCGCGGCCCCGCTCCTCGCCGAGCTGCCGGACCGCTTCCTCAGCAAGATCATCATCCCAGGACCGGATTGCTGCGGCGATCTCCAGCTCGAGCGCGGCCGGGTTGACGTCGGCCAGCGCGCGGCCCCGCCCGGCCCGTACCACGATGTGCAGGCGGGCCACCGGCGACTCGCCGACCATAACGGTGTAATCGACCTGGGCGCCGTTCAGGGCGCGGCGCAGGATACCGATCGCCCGCAGCCTGGCCTTCGTGGTGTAGCGGTCCCTGGGCAGGTACACCAGGCAGGACATGTACCGGCCGTAGATGTCCTTGCGCAGGAACAGCATGGTATGGGTGCGCTCGCGCAGCCGCAGCACGCGCGCCGTCACCTCGACGAGGTCGGCTACCGGTGTCTGGAACAGCTCGTCGCGCGGGTACTCCTCCAGGATCTCGGTCAGGTCCGCGCCGTCGTGGCTGTCGGCAGCAAGCCCCGCCGCCGCGAGCACCTCGGTCAGCTTGCGGCGCAGGACCGGGATCCTGGTGATGGTCTCCGAGTACGCCACGTGCGTGTAAAGGCCGAGGAACCGGTTCTCGCCCACCACCTCGCCGGCGTCATTGAGCCGCTTCACCGCGATGTAATCGAGATAGCTGGGCCGGTGCACGGTCGAGCGGGAGTTGGCCTTCGTCAGGATCAGCCGCTGCGGGTCAGCCGCCCTGGCCCGCACCTCGGGCGGCAGCGCGGCGAAGGAGCTTGATCCCGGCTTGTCATGCCGCAGCAGTCCCAGGCCGGTGCCCGGCACACCGCGCAGCGCCATCCCCTCGGGCCCTTGCTCCAGGTCATACTCGCGGTAGCCGAGGAAGGTGAAATGACCATCGGCGAGCCAGCGCAGCAGCGCCGCGATCTCGGCCGGGGACTCCGGGCCGCCCGGCGATTCCTCCGGCCCGCCCGGAAGCTCGCCCGGACTGCCCGATGACTGCCAGATCGCCAGCTGATCGGCGAGCTGCACCGCCCTGGCGCGCATCCGGTGGAAGTCCTCGACCGCCACCCGCACGTCGCCCAGCACCCGCTGCAGATCGGCGACGACCTCCTTGGCCTTGCCGTCGGCCAGCCTCGGCAGTTCCAGGTGGGTCCACGACTCGGCGATCACGTCGTGCGTCGGGCCCACACCGTCGACCAGGCCGAGCACGTCGTGCAGGGTTCCGCTGACGTCCCGGCGGACGCGCAGCTGCGGGTGCACCACCAGGCGGGCGGCCAGGTCGCGGGCCGCCAGCGCCATCGTGATCGAGTCGACCAGGAACGGCATGTCGTCGGTGACGATGTCGATGACGTCCCTGGCCGGATCGAAGGCGGCCGACTCGCCGGGCCGGACCCGGACCAGCGCCCGTCCCTGCGGCCGGTCCGCGGCGAAGGCAGCATGCTCCATGGCCACCGCCGCGATCCGCTGCGGACCGGCGGCCGTCAGCTCCTCGACCCCAACATGCCGGTAGTAGGCGCGCAGGTAACTGACGACATCGCCAACGCCAGCCGCGGCCGCGGCGGTCCCGGCCGCCGCCGCGAGCAAGCCATGCCGGGTGTCATCCGCTTGCTCGGACATTGTCTCCCACTCCTTGTCCTGCTCCGGCTCCGGCTCCGCGAACCTGCTGCCTGGCCCGCCGGCCTGGCCAGACAGTAGTGCGCCGACCCGCTAGAGCCAATTCCGCAGCTCCCACAGCAGCGGGTAGTAGCGCAGCGGTACCCGCTTGTGCAGGTATGGTGCGCCCGTTGAGCCGCAAGTGCCAGACTTCGTGCCGATCTGCCGCTCACCATCCTGACGTGCCGCGCCCGCCACAGCGCGGCCAGCTCATCATGGCTGAGCAGGTCCTCGGCAAGCTGCCGCAGCTCGTCCTGGCCAGCGCGGTCCTTGGCAATCGACACCAGCGTGGCCAGAACCTGCTCGTCGCCGGCGACTGCCAGGCCGCGGGACCGGAGCAAATCGAGATACGCGTCCCACAGCGACGGTTCGGCAAGACGACGAGCCAGGCGGCCGCATTCTGCGTCGGTCAGTGACCGGAACCTGGCTACGAACGCTGCATCCTTTGCACCGGACAGAAACTCAAGCTCGCGGAACTGGACCGACTGAAAGCCGCTGGCCGGCGCCAGCGCGGCGCGGAACTCAAGGAAATCCTGCGGCGTCATCGTCTCCAGCACGTCGACCTGGCTGATCAGCAGCCGCTCGATGACGTGCGCGCGGCGCAGCAGCTGGCGGGCCCGCCAGGGCTCCTCGGTCATCATCGCGTCCCTGGCGGCGCCGAGATCGTGCAGCAGCTGCTTGAACCGCAGCTCGTACGCCTGATGCACGGTGATGAACAGCAGCTCGTCGTGCACCGGCGGCTCGACCTGCGGCACCTGCTGCGCCAGCAGCTCGTCCACATGCAGGTAGCCGCCGTAGGTCAGCAGGCCGCCCTCTTCGCCGAACCGGCGGCCGGGACTAGTCACCGGGCTGCTCCTCCGGCTGTCCCCCCGGCACGAAGTAGCCGAGTACCTCGGGATTGGCCAGCGCATCGGGGTCCGCGGCATCGGCCACCGGGGTGCCCTGCAGGATCTTCCTGACCGGGACCTCCAGCTTCTTCCCCGACAGCGTCCGCGGGATGCCCGGCACCCGGTGGATCTCGTCCGGGACGTGCCGGGGCGACAGCTCCGAGCGCAGTGCCGCCTTGATCGCGGAGATCGCCTGATCGTCGATCTCCTGGCCGTCGGCCGGCACGATGTACAAGATCAGCCGGCCGTCCTGGCCCAGCTTGCCGGTGTCGATCACCAGGCTGTCGGCGATCTGCGGCAGCCGCTCCACGACGCGGTAGAACTCGCTGGTGCCCATCCGCACACCGCCCCTGTTCAGGGTCGCGTCGGACCGGCCGTAGATGACGCAGCCGCCGCCGGGCAGCATCATGATCCAGTCACCATGCCGCCACACGCCGGGATACTCGGCGAAATAGCTGGCCCGGTACCGCTCGCCGCCCGGATCGTTCCAGAAGCCGACCGGCATCGACGGCATCGGCGCGGTGATCACCAGCTCGCCCACCTCGCCGATCACCGGCTGGCCGGCCGCGTCGAAGGCTTCTACCCTGGCGCCCAGACACGGCCCGGAGATAATCCCGGCCTGGACCGGCAGCAGCGGACAGGGCCCGACGAAGCCGGTGCACAGGTCGGTACCGCCGGAGAACGAGCCGAGCACGAAGGCCGGCGCCGCGGAGCCGCTCGCCACCTCGTCGTAGACCCAGCGGAAGCCCTCGGGCGGCAGCGGCGAACCCGTCGAGCCGACGCCGCGCAGCCGGGACAGGTCGTGCCGCGCGCCGGGTGACATGCCCTCCTTCCGGCACGCCAGCAGGTACGGCGCGCCCGTGCCCGCGTAGGTGACGCCGGTCTCGGCGATCAGCTGCCAGAGCGCGTCGGTACCGGGATGGACCGCGCTGCCGTCGTAGGTCACCACGGCCGCACCGGTCAGCAGCGCGCCGGCCAGGTAGTTCCACATCATCCAGCCGGTGGTGGTGTACCAGAAGAAGGTGTCAGCGGCGGTGATGTCCTGGTGCAGGGAGAGTGCCTTGAGGTGCTCCAGGACGATCCCGCCGTGACCATGCACAATCGGCTTTGGCAGGCCAGTGGTACCGGACGAGTACAAAACCCACAACGGATGGCCAAACGGGACTTCCGCGAACTCGGTAACCTGCCCTGCTGGCCTGCCACCGTGGTCAGCCGCCGGGAGATCGTCCCAGTCGAGCACCCGGCCCGGCAGGCTGGCCGGGGCAGGCCCGGTCCCGGCATAGTTCACCGTGATCACGCCTTCGAGGTCGGGCAGCGCCGCGGCGATCGCCCCGACCTCGTCCCGCCGGTCATAAGCCTTCCCGCCGTAGACGTAGCCGTCGACGGCGATGAGCACCTTCGGCGAGATCTGCGCGAACCGGTCGATCACGCTCGGGGCGCCGAAATCCGGCGAGCAGGATGTCCAGATCGCGCCCAGGCTTGCGGTGGCCAGCAGACCGATCAGCGCCTGCGGCGCGTTGGGCAGGTAGGCCGCGACCCGGTCGCCAGCCGTGACGCCGAGGCCGCGCAGGGCAGCGCGGAGCCGGGCGACCGCCAGATCAAGCTCGCCGTAGGTCAGCGTGCCGCGATGGCCGGCCTCGGACCGGTAGATCACCGCAGTCCGGTCAGGGTCCGCTGCTGCGGTCGCGAGCACGTTGCGCGCGTAGTTCAGCGTCGTCCCGTCGAACCAGGTGACATCCGGCATCGGGCCACCGGCCAGCACCCGGCCGTCGCCGCGCGCCCCGAGGACGCCAAAATAGTCCCATACCGACGCCCAGAACTGGCTGGACTCGGTGACCGACCACTGCCACAGATCCTCGTAGGTTGCCAGCTCCAGCCCGAGCTGCGCGGCGAGCCAGCGGGTGTAGGCGGTGATCCTGGCGTTCTCGATCGACGCCGCGTCCGGCGCCCAGAGAATGTCCCCGTAGTCCCGTCCCGCGGGTGAGCCCGCGCTGCGCGCGCCGCCGCCAGCGCCGGTGACCTCGTCGTCGCTCGGCATAGGAATCAGCATGGGGCGTCCGCTGTGCTGCCGCAACAGCTTGGGCTAGCCGGCTTCTCTGCCCGCCCGGCCTCGAGTGGCCGCCCGGTCGCAAGTGGACGCCCGGTCGCGAGTGAACCGCTCATCATCACTCGCTCGCCCCGCTCTGCCAGCATCGTCGCCATTGACTCGACTGTTATATACCAGTATGCGCGGCGGCCTTAATCCGGCACCAGTCAGCGTCCGCCAGTGACCTGGCGCTGAAACCGGCGCAGCGCGATGAGCGACCAGATCGCCTCGACCACGCCGAACGGCCACGCTCCGGAGAGGAATCCGTAGCTGCTCGCCAGCATGCACCCGAGGGCAAATGCGAGGATGAAGCGGGGGTGCCGACCCTCCAGCGCGTACATGACCATCATGAAGGTCAGGGCGATGACGCCATAGACCGTCAGGACCCGGCCGCTCATCCCGGCGCCGTCACGCTGCTCGTCAGGCGGTCGATGGCGCCGACGAC
>ODAK010002147.1_pt1 | contig 20882 bp, 38 predicted proteins | sample 1539591 | NCBI WGS metagenome assembly ODAK01 (sample SAMEA3539303, study PRJEB22396) | soil metagenome | biome: tundra; feature: field; material: soil | place: USA | collected 2010-05 | depth 0.15 m | reverse complement strand
CGATCTGGCGGTAATTGGTAATTGTACGGTCGCTTCGGTGATTTCCCCGGTCGGGCGCCACGTCTGGTTTTGCTTTCCTAGGCTAGATGCCGATCCAGTATTCAACGCGTTGCTCGGCGGAATGGCTCCAGAGACAGGTTTCATGGAGGCGCGGTTGCGCGGCCAGCAATCGGCCAAACAGCGCTATCTACCCAATACTGCGGTGCTGGAAACCGTGTTGACTGATGGTGGTGGCGGTCAGGCACGGGTGATCGATTTCTGCCCGCGATTTAATCGTCATGGACGCATTTTTCGCCCACCAATGTTGGTACGCCGAATCGAACCGATGGTCGGACGGCCCCGTATCACAGTCGCGTCAAGACCTAGTTTCGACCATGGGGCTAACCCTCCAGACCACAGTTTCGGCAGCAATCATTTGCGTTTTTTTGGCTCTGGTCAGGTAATGCGAGTCACCACCGATATGTCATTGTCTTATCTGGCACATGAAGTCGAATTCACATTGGACCGTCCAATCAATATCTTCATTGGCGCCGATGAAGCGGTGCCAGAGTCATTGGAAATGCTGGCGCGGCGGTTTCTTGACGAAACCGTATTGTATTGGCGCGATTGGGTGCGCGGTCTCAACGTGCCATTTGACTGGCAAGAGGCGGTGATTCGTGCCGCTATTACATTGAAATTATGTAGTTATGATGACACTGGCGCGATTGTCGCAGCATTGACCACATCGATACCAGAATCTCCCGGTTCTGGCCGAACATGGGACTATCGCTATTGTTGGTTGCGAGACGCTTATTTTACTGTTCTTGCGCTCAACCGATTGAGTGCAACGCGAACAATGGAGGCGTTTTTGCGTTTTATTCTCGACATTGTGGAACGCGACGGCGGCGCGGAACTGGCGCCGCTCTATCCCATCGCGCCAGGACTGGATATCAACGAGCGTGCGGCCCCCGCGTTGTTGGGATTTTTGGGCGATGGACCGGTGCGAATCGGCAACGCCGCGCACACTCAACGACAGAACGACGCTTACGGCTCGATCATTCTGGCGGCTGCGCAAATGTTTTGGGATGAAAGGCTGCCACTGCGGGGTGATCTTGAACTGTATCATCGTTTGCGCCCAATTGGTGAGACGGCGGCGCGGTTGGCGTTGATCGAAGATGCTGGACCGTGGGAGTTTCGTGGATGCATGCGCGTTCACACTTTTTCCGCCGCGATGTGTTGGGCCGCGATAAAACAACTCGGATTGATCGCTCACCGAGTTGGTGCCAGCGATGATGCAACGATGTGGAAGACTCGTGCCGAGGCATTGCGGGAGGAAATTTTGTGCCGCTCGATTACGCCTGAAGGATGGATTTCCGCCACGCTCGATGGCGAAGTGATCGATGCCTCCAGTTTGCTTCTGGCAGGGCTTGGTTTGGTGGGTGTCATGGACCCAAGCTTTCTCGCCACGATTGATGTTGTTTCGAATCGCTTGTTGCGCAACGGTTTTGTCATGCGCTATGATGAGGCTGATGATTTCGGCAAACCAAGCAGCGCCTTTCTCATATGCACGTTCTGGTATATCGAAGCTCTCGCCAGCGTCGGACGGCGCGAGGAAGCGTTGGTGTTGTTCGAAAATGTTCTGACACATCGCAATCATCTTGGCCTGTTGTCGGAAGACATCGCTCCCGATACAGGAACATTATGGGGAAATTTCCCGCAGACCTATTCCCAGGTCGGACTGATTTCTGCCGCGATGCGGCTTTCCCGTTCATGGGAGGAGGGTATGTGGCACGCCTTGTAATTGTATCCAATCGAGTTCCGCTGCCGACTGAGCGCGGACCACCCGCTGGCGGCTTAGCGGTTGCTCTGACAGATGCGCTGCGGCCCGGATCGCTCTGGTTCGGTTGGAGCGGACGGCGAAACGCGACACCATCGGAAACGCCTGACATCGTTGAAGCCGATGATATCACTTACGCTACCATAGACCTGACAGAGGCGGATTACCACGCCTATTATGTTGGTTTCGCGAATGGTGCGTTGTGGCCTTTGTTGCATTTCCGAATCGGTCTGATGACATATCGGCGCGAGGACTTTCAAGGTTATCTCACTGTCAATCGTCATTTCGCGGCGGCGCATGGCTTGCTCTGCCGCCGGTTGGCCTGATTTGGGTTCACGACTATCACCTGATACCACTGGCGCAAGAGTTGAGACTTTTGGGGGTAAAAAATCGGATAGGTTTTTTCTTACATATTCCATTCGTGCCTCCGGTGATGTTTGAGGTAATGCCTTGCGCGATAGAACTGTTGGAAGGGTTAGCGGCCTACGATGTGGTCGGCTTTCATACCGAGGGGTATCGCCATGCCTTTCTGCAATGCGTGCGGGAGATGCTCGGCGTGGCACTGCTTCATAACTCGTTCGAGCACAACGGCTCCACGGTGGACGCAATCGTGGACCCAATCGGCATCGATACCGAGGCGTTCGCCAAAGATGCGGTCGCCGCCGTTCGTCGGGCAGAAGCGCGACGGCTACGAGACAGCATGCCTGATCGAGCGCTGGTAATAGGAGTGGATCGGCTGGATTACTCAAAAGGTCTGCCTAATCGCCTGATCGCCTTTGGCCGAATGCTTGCCGCATATCCAGAACATCGCCGCAAAGTGAATTTCCTCCAGGTTGCGGCCCGTTCGCGCGAAGACAATAACGACTATCAGAAAATTCGCCGTGATCTGGATCGTATCGCTGGCAATATAAATGGGAGTTACTCGGAATTTGACTGGATTCCGCTGCGGTACATCACCAGAGCGCAAACTCGGCGGACACTGGCTGGTTTCTATCGCATCGCACGCGTTGGTGTCGTCACACCACTACGTGATGGTATGAATCTGGTTGCAAAAGAGTTTATCGCCGCACAAAATGCAACGGACCCAGGAATGTTGGTGCTGTCTCGATTTGCAGGCGCGGCAGATGAACTGACCGAGGCATTGATAGTCAACCCGTTCGATCCAGACGAGATTGCTATCGCTATGCATAAAGCGCTGTTGATGGAACTTGAGGAGCGCCGGTCGCGGCACAAGGCGCTGTTAGAGAAAATTCACCAGTCTACCGCGCGGCTGTACTGCGAAGTGTTCTTGCGCCACCTAACTGCTCGCGAAGAATAATGCATTTTTATGTTCTTCCGTAATCAAAAGCCACGAGTTGATTTTTTGCATTGAAACCAACCTGACCGCTATCAACCGACATAACCCAATCAGGTTCATAACCAAGGCGCTTTACTATTTCTCGTTTTCCAGCATATTCCACATATTCCATAAACAAAATGGGAACGCCTTTATAATATACCAATCGTGTTCTGGCTAATCGAATTTTCTCTGGATCATCATCGGCGTTACTAACTGATCCTTCCCAATCATTGTCAATAAATCCATCCAAACAGATTGGAATTTTGACAACGATATTATTATTCAAAATGAATACATTGCGATTTCTACCAGAAAAAACCTGATTGTTGGAGCGCAGCATATAGCGCTCACATAGAGACCGCAAAGTTTCCACAATCTCAGAATTGAAATCATCTTCATCGAGTTCGTAAGTGTTCATATACTATCTATACCTTGTTTTTCAAAATAGTCAAGAAAAATTGTATCCCAAAAAAGAGACGAACAAATCATGAACAAAAAATCTCTTGACAATATGAAAATATATGCTATATATCTGTTTATGAGCGATGAAAATAGTTTTCTATTGGATTGGTACTTGGCAAGAGGCGGTTGTGACCGTCTTATACACGGTGTAACGTCCAATGAAATAGACGATTCTGAAATGCTAGATAGAATTAATGAATTGGGGTATGATTTTGAGACGATAGAAGAAGCATATGAAAAGCTTCGTAATATGTAATTTGTCATTGACACACATAGGAGATGGACATGTTTGAAGTTGGTAAGCGGTATACCTATACTTACGGGTCGTGGATTTCTTCCATGGACATAATATATGAGCCTGCCACGGTATATTTCACTATTACCTCCATCAGCGATAAAAAGATTGAATTCGTTTACGACAATGGTTCGAAGAATCATGCCTATGTTGGTTCGAAATTCTATAATGGAAGCAAATTAGCTGTGTTATTACCGAAGGACATTTACATGGTACAATCTTTTTATCATTGTCGGGTTTCGGTAGATTCTCCGGTTCCTCCAAACGGCGTGACTATCACCGACGATGGACAGGATTGGGTTTTTGCTATCCAGAAAAAATACCGAAAAGCTTTCAAGGCGTGGGCAACCGGTATTTTTGCTGGTGGCATGAATCGTAAGCGGATTGTTGGAAAATGGCCGCATTACGAAATAAGACAACCATGATAAGGATTATAGTCATGATTCGCAAGGGATTGAAATACGTCATCATACTCGCCGCCGTAGTATGGTTGGGCGGAACCGGCTTTATCGAATATAATGTTGATAATAGCAAAGGTTTTCCAAATCCTGCCACCTGTCGGTGGCCGTTCCGTGTCTATGCCGCCACTTGGCCAATTTGGGGCAGGGTTCCCGAATCCGTTGGAATGTGGATTATTGATCAATCATTCAAAATGTGTGATTAGCTGCTTGACATATTTCCAATCTGTGCTATTATCCTCGCATAGGAGATGGACATCATGAGCGACGAAATCACCGTTTACGAGATTCCCGTCCAAAACATTCCCGGCCTGATGGCCAAGATTGGTGTAAAACGGTATATCAAGCCGGTTGCTTTACATACCATTGCTTATACATGGGACGCAAAACCAGCCGCCGAAGCCGTTGGTTTGATTCCTTTGACTGATATCACCACCTATCATAAGTGGGGATATTATGGTTTCTTCAAACCATCCATTGGAGAAGTTTTGCGTCAAATTCCAGAAGATTTGTTGGAACAAGTCGTCGCTTTTGAAATTGTGGATAGTCCGAAAAATTCTGAAGATTTGAACAAAAATCTCACCGAATTGAACGATGGTTATCATGTTGCGACAACGAGATTGTATCGAAAATGAAATGGGTTATCGAAGGAGTTCTTGACTCCATAGATATCGAAGATTCTGGTCATTCCATCATTTCGACAATGATGGAACCAGAATTTATTGTTCTTCGAGATGGTTCGGATTGCTCTCTTCCCGTTGGCTCTGGCAATGACGAACATTTATTTGTTCGTATCCAGAGCCATTACGATTTTGATTTGCCGAAGCCAATCAAGCATCCAATCATGGATATGATCAAAAACAAAAAAGTCAGAGTTACGATTGAAATCATCGAATCATGATTAATATATGGGCGTGTTTATGCGGTTATGAAAAAGAATGTCGCCAAGAAGATTTAGCATTCGGGGCGGTATATCAATGTGAGTCTTGCAAAAAAGTTTTTGGTTGTGTTTATCCTCATAGAGGCGGCAAAGCTTGGATCGAAATATCCAAATCAGATGTGGAATTTCACAATTTATTAGAAGATGAAGAGTTTTGATTGACATGTTTTTATAACATGCTATATGTTTTTCATGGAATACGAAAAATGCAAACGGTGTAAGAAAAACTGGCTTATCTACCAAGATGAAAAAGACTTTGGTGTATGTGAACCATGCGCCGATGAGTCATATCAAAAATATCTCGAACGCAAAGAATGGGAGGTATTACCACAATGACGAATCGTGAATATGAAGAATATATTGCTCCAGTTCAACCGGTAAATGCTACTGATTATCTAAAAGTGCCAGCGGGTTGTCCAGAACCGACGATCACGGAGCATCGTCTCCATGTGGCCAAGGTTCTTGTGGCCAATCATAAACTGACATGGACTGGTTTATCCATTGAGCAGCGCCATACAATGCTGGATATTGCAGGATTGGCTATTGAAGATACGGCAATATTATTGAAAGTCCACTCGTGCCAATATTGAAAGGTCCATCTTCCATGAAGAAAATCATCGATGCCGAGGATAAAGTTTTTAAGGCTGTGCCAGAAACATGGGTGCGAGTTGAACGTGATGATGGATCAATAGTTGGCTTGCGCCGATTCATGGAGAATGGAGAATGGATGATTGAATGCGAGCTATGGAGTGATATTGAAAGACTGCAAGATTTTTTAAGAAATATTCTATGAGCAATCTTTGGCCAAGAGTTGATGGACGACTCAAGACATTTGGCGAAATGTCTTATGATGAGACGTTGACTTTATGGGAAAGCTGTACAGAATACCCGCTTACCATGAAGTGTTGTTTTACTTGTGTTCATTTTCAAAAAGCGACGCATACAACTCGTTGTGGCGAATGTCAGTGGATGAAAAAGAAACCATTAATGTTTGTATGGGGCGGAACACATTGCCCAGGTCATGAACATAAAGGAAAAACAAAATGAGATGGTTTGTTTTTTGTTTGATGTTTTCATTTCCTGTAATGGCTCAAAATTCTGAAATTATGCGATCTGCTTCGGAATGCGGGAGTCTGCTGCTCGGTATTGATAATCAATCCGTACAATCAAAAATCAAAAAAAATGTAGAAGAAACCCGCTGGCCGAAAGCTGGTAAAAAAATGCCAGAAAATCTAACATGGCAAATTGAAACAGCAACGCTTGGTCGTGGTTGGAAGGGTTATGTTTGTTGGGCTGGTATCACAACAACCAATGATGACGGCGAATCTTATTTTGAATTTTATTTCAGAACAGAACCAGATGATACGGGGAAAAAAATATTTCTGTTTGTAATAGAAAGTGAATCCCAAGCATTGGGTATGGGAATTGGAGTAAACCGATGAAATGCAGGAGCCAACATGAAAGTTGTCAATCATCTGAGTGAAAGCGGACTCTCTAAAATTGTGCGTGTTGGCAAATGGTGGAGGCTAACCTGGGGAGAACAAGTTGCCTTGGACGAAGGCTGGACTTTGGGTGATAAACCAATAAAGCGAGGTTTCGTCAATATGAGTTTCGACAAAGGTATCGGTTTGGTGTGTGGTTTACGTATGTTTTGTCTGTTTTGGAAATAGAAGGAAAACTACCATGGTTGAATCGATGAAAGAGCATGAGAGAGAAATCGTTTGGAGCATAGGCGGACAAATCGTCGGTGAAATTATGACTCGGACTCGTGTTAAAAGCGGTTGGCTATATCTTCATCAATATTATGGTGTAGGGCCACCGTGCGAAAGCATGACATTTATTCCTGATGCTGTTCCAACAATCAAATACGAAGAAACCACTGGATGCCCTTTCTGATAGTTAGTATTCGTCTACAATTTCATCCTTTCTTCGTCTGCCACGACGAATGAATTTATGGTCAACGCCATCTTCTGTCAGTTGATGGGATTCGGCAACTCTTTTGACAGGCATTCCATCCAACGATAAAACAGCATCACAACGCAATCGATACGTATTTTTATCATAATCTATCGTATTGAAATATATCCAATCCCCAACCATCTGAGCGCCAGTTAGTTTGAATTTGCCAATGACTTCTGCGTTACACTGTCCTGATATTCCCTTTGCGTTATAATAAGCTTCAAATACAGTGCCTCTTGTAATGATGCTCTTCTCGATAAACACACGAGCTAAGGTTGTTTTCATCCTCTGTTTGTAACCAAAAAACAAAACCAACTGAAAAATGCAATAAACAATACCGATGGCAGCGCTGGCCAATTAAATATTATTGTTACAACTGTACTCAAAATAAGTCCTGCCCAATATCCCCAAGAACGGAGCATCAGAAATAATACTATAAGATAGTTATCTAACATGTTTTCACCTTCAATGTTGTTTTTTCGAAATATCTTTTGAGAGTGTCCGGTAAACGATTATATTGGCTTGGAGCAATCCAAGAACCAGGAGGCAATTCTATTCCCCAACTATGGACCGGAGATTGATTTATGATTATAGCTATATCCATAGCTATATCCATGCGTAAAATATTCCATTCGTAGTTTCGAAAATAAACGTCTATTTCAAGAAACTCTGGTTTCTTCTTTTTCTGACGATTGAACGGCCAAATTCCCATTTTCAACAAACACCTTCAAAATGCCACCGTTTTTTAAATTTCCGAATAACATCAACCGACTTAGCGGCTGTTTAATTTTTTCTGAAATCAATCTACTTAATGGTCTTGCACCATATACCGCATCATACCTTTCTCTGCAAGCCATTTTTTAGCAAAATCTGTTAATTGATACGAATCTCTCGGTCGGCATTTTATTAGACTTTTTCGGATGCTTGCTTAATGAGTTCACGCTGTTCGTCATTAAGTAATGGATATTGAACAAACAGATCAACTAATAAATCTCCACGTGGAACCGATGGATTTGTTGGAAATCTTGGGTCTGACATTCCTTGACCAGCCAATCTAAGTTTTCTTGAAGAATCGAAACCAGGAGGAATGCTAACGTTTAATGAACGACCTTCTATATTCATTACCGATACATCTTTACCCAATAGTATATCGAAAATGGTTACAGGAATCATCGTTATCAAATCGTTATTTTCTCTTACAAAACGTTCATGCGGCAATATTCTGATATTGATATAAAGATCACCAGGAGGACTTGTTGGAATGGTTTGTGTGCCACCTTTTGGCACACTAAATCTCATTCCATGCATAGCTCCCTGAGGTATGTTTGCTTTTACTGTTCTTGAAGAATGATTGACGCCAGGAACATTTATGCTTAGTTCTTTACCAGCAAACGCCTCTTCTAATGTCATGCGACATTCTAAATGCATATCTTGATTGCGACGATGCATTTCTCCAAAAATATGTTCGAATGGATTAAATCCTCCATTTCCAAATATATCACTATAATTTCCGGTTCTTACATGAACTTGTTCTTGAGTATCGCCTTTACATATTCTATCGTATGCTTCATTTATTTCTTTGAAACGTTTTTCGGCATTAGGATCATTAGGATGTAAATCTGGATGACATGTTTTAGCTAATTTTCTAAATGCTTGTTTGGCGTCATCTTCAGAAGCATCTCGTTGTAAACCTAAAATTGAGTACGGGTCGATCATTTAGTCTTTATATCCTGTTCAGATTGATTGGCTCTATCAGCGTTTATTTTTTTCAACATATCAATGATTGCTCTTTGTTCTTTGATATATCTTTGTATTTCAACCATATTTAATTGTAAGTTCGTATAGTTTTTTGTATCAAGAGAGAAATATAACACATGATTGTTGCTTTTTACAATAGCTTCCAATTGATCCAAGGTTAAAATTTTCCAATCCATTGGGTTCATAACCATTGGTTGAGCATCAGGAACGTTGACAGGAATGTCGTGTTGAATGACTGTATTTACTATTGGGGTTCCAGAACATCCACTAACCAAAAACAATAAGAAAAATAATTTTTTCATGATTTTGGTGTCGCTCTGGCAGATAAATCTTGCAACGCCTTCAATAGTGCTGCTGTTTGATCGTTGACGGTTTTTTCTAAAGCGGCTGGATTTGAAGAATTTATAATTTGGTTTCTAATTTGATTTGATGCTGTATTTGAATTAACTCTTATATCTTCAAGTTTGTTATAAGTGTCCGCTTGTGCTTCTTGAACACTGGCTATATCGGTCTTCAATGATTCATTAGCAGCTTGTAATGATTTTGCTTGAATATTCAATGCTGATATTTGTTCTGATAAAGCAGCCATTTTATCTGATGTGTATTTGACATACAAAACTCCACCACCTATCAATAATAAAAAGAAGAGTCCGATGACCAAATATTTTTCGAGGGATGTTAACAATTTTTTATTCCATAATATTACCTTTATTTATGCGGACATAATCCTAAACATTGCCGCATCTGTTTTTCTTGCAAATGCGATATATATTTGTCTTTCTTTTTTATCGACTGTTATTCTCCATGGTCCTTCACAATGTAATAACCATTCACACATTGGATGTATTATCCTTAGAGAATAATAATTTGATACTTTTCTTCCATAAATGAGTTTGTCTTCTAAAAAAGTTATAAGCCCATCAATACTATTATAACGCATCCTTAAAAAAACCAGATTATCGGGTGGTTTCGCTCTGGTTCCTTTTTTGATTCTAAAATGAAACAACCAGTCTTCAATCATGCTGACATTATCCTAAACATAGCAGCGTCTGTTTTTCTTGCAAATGCGATATATATTTGCTTCTCTATTTTATCAACCGTTATTCGCCACGGTCCTTCACAATGTAATAACCATTCATGCATTGGGTGTATTTTGTTTAGAAAATAGTAATAATTAATACAGTTCGAAACAATTTTACCTAAGTCTTCTGAAATCTGCTTCTCCAGATTTTTGAATATTATCGAACCATCGCTTTCTTTATAAAGAAAGATAATGTCAACCAAATTATCAGGTGCTTTCGCTCTGGTTCCTTTTTTGATTTTAAAACGAAACAACCAATCTACTATCATGCGGTCATAGTGAACTACCATTAAGCGGTCATAATACGAAACATCGCTGCATCTACTTTCCGAGCAAAAACGATAAAAATTTGTCGTTTGGCTAATGGTCTTTTCATTCTAATAGTCCAAGGGCCTTCGCATTCTTTCAACCATGCTGTCATTTCATGGTAGTCGTTTAGTTCCGTAGAATAACGAGTTACGTTCGCTCTATCAAAAATCATAAGACAGTCAACCAATTTTGGTGGAGGTTCTACTGGTGTTCCACGATATAATCTCATTCGAAACAACCAATCTAACCAATTTTGTTTTGTTAACAAAACTTATCTCCTATATATGTTGTAAGCAGATGGGGAATCGCAACCCCATATCACGGCTTCTCAAGAGCTACATCATGGTGGCCAAGCCATGAACGGGTCTTACTTTTGATCCTTCAGTGCCCCGTTGGATCATTAAACGACTGCTTACATGCTTACAATATCATATATATCTGCCACGTCAAGTATTATTTTTGAACTGAAAACGGCACCCTTCTGCGAATAAGAGTGCTGTTTTCTAGGGGCTGGAACGGGTTTTCCGTCTTTGCTTCCACCAGCAAACAACAGATTTTACTTAAAAATCAATCCTACGATAACCGCTGGACTGTGTTTGCTTGATGAATATAGGATGCTAGTTTTGCTTTGTCAACTTTTTTTGAAAAAAATCTTATATGCTCCACCACCATTGAGTTCTTCGATAGTTCTTACGATCTTGTGGTTTACGAACCAATGTTTGAATTCTTTTTTGATTTGGCCACTCAAACCAGTGATTACCATCACATATTTTCCAGAAGCACCATCAACAAAATCCATGGTATAACGATGGGCATCTGTTAGAGACAGACCATGCAAATCCAATTGGGTTGTTTGTTGTGTTATATGTAACGGAGGCGGAATGTGTTCTGATGGCGCTGGTTCTCCCAATGGAGTAATGCTTTTGGTAAAAGCATCCCATACAGCCAGATCATCGAGGTTGAGTTTTCGTATCATGACCAATAATATCATAAATGTGTTTTATGTCAATAGTATAAATAATGTTTATGGTAGAGCGCAGACACGTATTGTTAGTAGAGATAGCATATTTGAAGAAAATGCTACTCGAATCACGCATCGATTTCTTGAAACAGAAATACATTCCTCTCATTTTACAGGCATTAGAAGCAGGGAGACTTGATTTGCGTGGTATTACTGGTGGACAGGTAATAATGCCAATACCACCAGACACGGATGATACTGATGTTGATTCGTATCATGATGTAATGGATGATTTGGTTCGTAAAAAGAACTGGAAAGATTTAGCTAATCATATATTTGATGTCGTTGCTCATGCTGATCCAGACCAGCAAAAGAAAAATACTCAATGGATACTAAATTTAGCGATGAAGCCTTCCGATCGAGGGGGTTTGAAACTAGAAGATTTGGATAAAGCAACATATTATCTAACATTGTTCTCCAAGGGTAAAAATGCTCTTCCTGTAGAAAAACGCAATATTATGTCTTACAAATCATTGAACGATCTATACGATGTTGTAAAAGATTTGAAATCAGTTGCGTCAAAAGGTGAAGAAAAACGTGGTTATGAAGAAGAAATGTATAAACAAACACGTCTTGTTATGAACACACCAGAATATCGTATTCTTATTCCATTAACGAAAGAATCCTCTTGTCATTTTGGTAAAAATACGCAATGGTGTACAGGTCTCTGGTATAAGAATCGAAATAGTTGGAACTGCTTATTGGAGAATCTGACAAAGCACCAGAGTTTATATCGTTCCTCAATAGTATGGCTTTTCCAAGACGAAAGAACGATCGTACATTAGATGAAAGATGGTATGCGTTTCACGAACATGTTGCCTATACAATCGGAAATTTTCTTGGTTACGGTCCAGCAAATCCAGAGACTTTTCAAGAAGAAAAACAAGAGTTTATTTTTGAAAAAATGAAAGAACACGACATTCACGGTTGATTTACAATTCCACAATGGTTCCAAAATCTCCAGTCTCTGATATTTTACCATTCACACCTTGATAGAAACCGTAAGGCGTGCTCAAATACCCAACTTGGTTGCTTACAAATCTGGTATTACAAAATGTTTTATCAACAGAATGATGCGTATGACCCCACACAACCAAATCCAAATCGTCTCTCGTAAACATATTATCCAGTTTAGATATGAAACAAGGACTATTCACTCCATTTATAAATTGAGGATGTTCCGCAAAACTAACAGGAGCATGATGGGTCATAACGACAGTGAAACCATCGAATGGTTTATCCATCTCTTGTTGAATCCAATCTCTATCACGGATATGCCATTGTAATACTTCATCCGGCTTGATTAAATCTTGTTGGATGCTTTTGAAAATACAATAGAAATCGTTCAGATTTTTTGCAGCATGTATCATACTGATATGTTGGGTTCCGTATAAGTCATAATCAGTCCATAAAGTCGCTCCAATGACCCTTACAGGCTTTTCAAAATCATTGTTGACATACACACCCCTATTAAGAAAATGAACGTTCTTGACCGCTCTGGACATTTGAGACATGCCATGAATCACGTCATCAACGATATTGTTATAATATTCGTGATTTCCAGCAACAATACATACAGGCTTATCAGACCATAAATGATTGGCCATTTTGACCGCTTGTGGACCAGAACCTATATCGCCAGCGAGCAAGAGGATATCAGCTTCTGCTACTTCTTTTTTTATCATTCCGCCAATTTTTGTCAAATCTGATTGTTGCCAGAATTCACTATGTATGTCAGAAACTACACCAAATTTTATCATAATGTATTATACACCATTTATATCAAAAGTAAAATCATATTAGAATGTGTGTCTCTTTAGAAGTTTCTCAAAATGTGCATCACATTCTGCCGATTTTTCTAAAAGAACTTTTTCCATTGCTATTTTTTCATCCAATCCATAAGTTGGATTAGCAATATTTTTGGTTATGTCTGTCAAAATTTTTGTCATTATTTTAGACGAAACCTTATTAATTTCTTCTTGAGTTTCTCCTGCTGCTATTATTTGTGGAATGAAAATTTCAACAGCCATCTCTTCAAAAGCTTTGTTACGATCTTTTTCATCTTTGGATAAATCTTGATAACCCTTGGCGATAGATTTCAATGTTGTTCCGTTTGGCGCGGTCAATGTAAGAATGGATGCCGCTACTTGAAGATGTAAATGAGACAATGTAAGATTGGTAGCCATACATTGTATTATTTTTGTCATTTCTTGTCCTGGATCACCTTCTTCGTGTTCTTCTGAAAACGCAGACATCGGTAACAACAATATAATTGCGGTAAATAACGTATATATAATTTTCATTGCGATTAGCTCCTATTATGGGGTATGTTAATTTACTACTATTTAGGAAAAGAAAAACCTATGGATATACCATATCATAGTTTGATATTTTGTGAAACATATAACGATCTAAATCTATTCCCAATCCATGAAAGGCTGTCCATCAAAATAATAGAAAACAGTTTGGTTGGCGATAATCAACGGTTTAGATCATCTTCGATCATATTTGGTGAATTGTATCATCGTATAAACCTAAAACTTTCTCTTGGCGAACGAACGGCAGTCTACGTAGGAGATTTATCATCGGACGAAAAAAATCATCTGTCATCATTAGTCAATAATCAAGGAGCATATTCTTTTAATTTCAAAACAGGAATGACTTTATTACATCCATTTCTAAAAGATGATTGGAAAGGTATTACAGTCGTTGGAGATGTTCATGGTGATAAAAAAGCATTGTTGTCTGCTATAAAATGGGCAAAATCCAGACAGCATTATGTTTGGTTTCTTGGTGATATCATAGATTATGGCAAAGATACTTTAGAGACAATGAATATTGTTTATGAGTTAGTTATGCATGGTAAAGCTTCAATGATATTAGGAAATCATGAAAGAAAAATCGCTCGATGGATAGAACAAAGAGAAAAAGGAAACGTCTATCTTCGTATCAGCGATGGAAACAGAGTTACGGTCAATGCCATTGAAAATCTTAGGACTATTGAGCGTAAAAAATGGATTGGAAGGTATCGTGGATTGTTGGCACACGCTCAATTGATGCAACGGTTTTCTAATGCAACCATTGTTCATGCTGCTGCCCATCCGTCTTTGTGGAATGAAAAACAAAACGATATAGCCATTGAACAATTTGCTTTATATGGAGAATCTATTCACATGGGAAAAACATATACGAGAACCTACGATTGGATTGACTCAGTTCCAAAAAATGAGACGGTTATCGTTGGACATGATGTTTTACATACATATCCATCGGTAAAAACTGGAAAAAGTGGAGGCAATGTGGTATTCCTTGATACTGGCGCTGGCAAGGGAGGATTTTTATCAAGCGCTGATCTAAAATTCGAAAATGATGGTATTCATTTGGAATGCTTCAAACGCTATTGACAATGTGAAAACAACATGGTAAAATATATCCATGAATAAGATATTTACAATGTCGTATATTATCGAGCGCTTGCTGCATACGTGGCAAGTGGCCGGAAGCGGCATGCCTTGTTCCCGTGAATACGGGTAGATAATTGGTCGCCAAAGCTGTTTAGGCTCTGGGTGCCAACCAGAGATAAACCTAAATAGTTATATGGACGATTAATTATGAGTGACGTGCTCCTTTTGAATGCAGACGCTAGACCAATAAGTTTTTTGCCTCCATCTACAGAATGTTGGCAGAATGCGATGACCCGCCTTTATAAAGGCGAGGCAGAAGTATTACACACATACGACGATTGGGAAGTTCATAGCCCAAGCGTTACTATGTTGGTTCCTTCTGTTATCATTTTGAAAAAACAAATCAAGAAGGTTCGGACTTGGATAGCAAGAGACAACACAGCCCAAAGGGATTTGGTGTTCTTGCGTGATTTGTATGTATGCCAATACTGCGGTGATCAATTTCCTCGTAAGTCTCTTACGTTGGATCACGTTACGCCTCGGTATAATGGTGGCCGCACAAAATGGGACAATGTGTCTACATCGTGCTCCGCATGCAACTGTAAGCGTGGGCATGATGAACGCATTCAACCACATACAAAACCATATAGGCCAACGTACGATCAATTAATAAGCAATATGATGAAGTTTCCAATCACGATTCCTGCGTTGGAGTGGAATTATTATTTGGGCTGGGAGGAAAATCTTGTTCGTGTTATTAATCCAAAAAATAATAAAAAATATTCTTCGCTTAATGATGATTTTAATTTTGGTTTGTTTCGTTTAGAGTAAGATAAAAATTTATAATTCTTAAATCTGTGTTTTATCTTTTACTAGGGATGCTCTGCCGAATTCGTCCATATACGTTTCTTTGTTTGAGTCAAATCCTTTGCCGCACCATTTTGCGCATAGTTTAAGTCTTCCTTCAGCTATAGAAGGCTGCTGCCAGCTTTCTTTTACTAATCGAAAAAATTCACCGGCTATAATTTCATCGATTGTATGTAAACGGGCATCTATTGCATCGAAACCACCGGCTTGAAGAAGCAATTTTTGTACTTGGTTTTGTGCATCCAGGTGAGATATCATCTCGCCCACGTTATAAAATGGTTCTGCGGCCATCCAACAACACGGATACACGTGCCCACGTGCCGATATGTAGACGGATTTTTTCGATTTCCATTTGCAGGAAATATTAGTGGTGTCTAAGTAATGTTGAAAACCGCCGTTTTGCTGAGATATTTTAATAAGGTCTAACTCAGTTGCAGGGTTTTTATAAACAGCATTATCTGGCGGATACAAAGAATATTCTACTTGCCCGTTTTTATCGAGCACTTCATAGCTACTCGACGTTTTATTCGTTTTATAATCAAAAAATCTGTTAGTACGCTTCACCCAAAATTGTTGAAAACCCATATCTGTCGCCATCGCTCTTGCTTCGTCAACTTGATGCTCATTATGATGGAAAACAAGGAATTCCCAATCAGCCCTTCCGCCTGCTTTGATGAACGCTTTGGCATTTCGTATGATGGTGTCGAAATCGGTGTTGCGACGATAAATGTGATTGGTATCTCGTAATCCGTCTATACTAAATTTCACTCTATCCTTGGGTAATGAACAGAGTTGACCGAATTCTTCCCACCAAGTAACCGATCGTAAAGAAGCATTGGTGTGAATCATCAACATTACGTCTGGAACCAGTCCTCGGAAATATTGTAATATTGGAATAAGATCGTTTGTCGCAAGCGGATCACCAAAATTTCCGCATAGCTGAATTCTCTTTAATCGCAAAACAAAATATGGTGGGAAGATTTTTTTGATAGAATCTAAATGTAGACTAGCATCGATCAGGTTTGGGTTCTTGGAACCCTTTCTATTTCTTCCGCACATCGGACAATCCGCATTACATAGTTCTGATAATTCAAGATGAATTGAATCTGGTTCGTTATCATAAAATGGCATAAATAAACAGTCCGTTTCTGGTTGTCCATATATTTATGAAATTTAGTCGCCAAGGTGGTATTCAAAATGGCGTTGTGGAATATGTCTGGTCCGTTCGGTTTATTTTACCACAATGAAAAGTACACACATGAAGTTTTTCTGCCTCGCTGTTAGATATTCTATCCATGATTTCCTGAAAAACTGGGCCGCTTATTATGCTGTCTATAGAATGTAATTTAGCATTGAATACCTCTTTGCCGCCATGTCTTTGAATGATATCCAACATCTGTTCTGTGTGTAGCTTTGTTGCCGACCAACAACACGGAAGCACCAAACCCTCAGCATTAATATACAGAGAATGTTTTTTCTCCATCTGACACTCTATTTGTGTAATATTGAAATATTTGTCGAATGAACCGAATTCATTCAATACTTTATCAGAGTAATCGTGTGTGTATTTTTGAGAAGGTTTTATACTATAGACGTGGTTGCCATCATTGTCCTTAACGTCAAATTTTTCATGTAATACAATACCGTTGACAATATCGTTTTTTTGTCTTGTAAATCTATTAGTTCTTTTGAGAATAAACGATTTAAAACCAAGTTGTTTAGCTAATTTTTTAGCTTTTTCTACTTGATGCTCGTTGTGCTCAAAAACCAAATATTCCCAATGTGCGTTACCGCCTGATTCTATCAACGCTGTTGCGTTTTCTATAATTTTAGAAAAATCTGTATGTCTTCTATAGATGTGATTTGTGTCTTCCAGCCCATCTATACCAAATACCACTCGATCTTTAGGTTTAGATAGAATAGAACCCAATTGTTTCCACCATAGAACCGTTCTGGCTGACCCGTTAGTGTGGATATCTAACTGTATTTCAGGATTTAGTGCTCTGATATATGATAAAATATCAAGCAGTTCTTTTGCAATTATAGGATCGCCATAATTACCACAAAAATACAAGTGTTTCAAATTTCGCAAAGCTTCTGTCGAGCGACCAAATATCTGTTGGATATCACTTAACCTCAATTCGGTAAGAACAATATGTGGGTTTACTTTGCCTCCGAATGCGTTTCTAGGACACATAGGACAAGCAGCATTACACTTAGATGTGACTTCTAAGTGAATTTGATGTATGTCATTGTTTGCATAAGAGCGCATTAAAGGGTAAGAGGTTTCATATTCGGATTTAGTAAGCCTACTATTCTTGGTTCGGAACCATTTATTATGAGTTGTTTGGCCCATCTGCTCTGGTCTGGAGTCAAATTCGGAAGATCGAGATGCAACAGTTTCTCCAATCGTTGTCCAAGAGATATGGATTTCTGCCTCATCTGATTGTTGTCGTCTAAAGAAATTTTCTTCCATTGTTCATCAAACCAAGCATAATCGTTGACCAAATCAGGATCAAGGTTATTGATCCATAAATGTTCAAGACCGCATCGAGCGCCATAGATTGACCAATCGCCATATAAAACATCGGCGCCGATACTTGCCCATGCTGATAAGCACCATATATTACGTTTCCCCATAAGCTCGTAAGTTGTCTTCCAATCAGGGTTTTTTCCATTAATGAGAGTAAGCTTAACGCCTTCTCGATAACCTGCCCGAAATGCATGATACGGCGATTCAGCGTAATATACATCGGACACGATATCGCTTAATAGCCAATATCGATAGTGCCAAATAGTGTCCACAGAATGGATTTTATTGTTGATTACCAAATCTCTCGGCCAAATTTTTATGCCGCCATTTCCATAAAAAAGACCATTTACCACGTTCTGCGCTTGATACGAATATACCACATCCTTTGGACCATCTTCGATGGATAGATCAAAAAAACTCTTACGAACAATATTATCACCATCAACTGAAATGAAACGATCCGTTTTGGCTAATTTAGCAGCTTCACGGTGCGATTCTTCGAAGCCTTTTACTCCATGCGAATGCAACGGTGCCCGTGGACTAACTTCTTTTAAACATTCAAATAGTTCATTAGCATTTGGCTCATCATACGAAATAAAAACGATATCAAAGTCTGTTATAGGAATCATTGTGAATTTTCCATTTCAAATTGTTCTTTAAGCCACGCCCAATCGTTAATTTTGGATAACATTTCTGGAGAATTTTGATGAAGCAAGCCATAATCCATACCAGAATTGGCTCCTTTTAAGCACCAGTCAGCAAACGGACCATATGCCACAGTAGTCCATACCTTAAGCCACGAATGACTTTTTTCGGTATCATACTTCACCAATTTCACACATTCACGAAACGCAGATCGCCACGTGTCAAACTGACTTGTATTGAAATGGGTGATACTACCAATCTCCGGCATGATCTTAAATGCAAAACTGGTTGTCATATCAAGCGGCATTTCTGTTTTAAGTAGTAGTTGCTTTTTAGGAAACAACTTAATACTACCAAAACCATAAGCCAATCCGTTGACTGGATTTTTTGCATTCCATATATACACGTATTCTTCATCATATGAAGGTATTTTTATACTAAAATCCATATTTAGAAGTTCGTTATCCGCATCAACGACAAAAAAATGTGACGTTCTGGAAAGAAACGCGCAATGACGATAGGCAGCAAGAATTCCAGTGATACCATCTATTCGTCTGGCGTGTGGTTGAGATTCAGATAAAAGTTTCCAATGCAATTCCGCCAATGGTTCATAATAACTCAGAAAAAAAATGTCATAAACTACTTCATGTTGACCAAATTCATTAGTCCCAATCTTTTTTATATGTTCTTCCATTGTTGTTTAATATATCACAAATAAAATTGGATATCAATAATGTTTTATAATAAAAATAACAAGTGCGAATTTATTATTGAATGTCTTATATCAAACAGATATAATAAATTCATGAAAAATTCTATACATAATTACGACAAACTAGAACAATTTGATAAAAAAAATATAGATTGGTTTGTTGTGAATTGGTGTCTAGGTAACACTTGCAACTATACATGTTCTTATTGTCCAGATTTCCTCCATGACGGAAGTATGAAGTGGCAATCCACTAAAAACGTTAAGGCGTTTATCGAAAGAGTGAAAGAGATTCATTTCGAGAAAAAAATTCACTTTGAGTTTACCGGAGGCGAAATAACACTGAACAAAGACTTCATTGAGATATGTAAGTTTTGCAAAAGCAATGATGTAAGTGTTGGCGTCATTAGCAATGGCAGCAGAACTATCAGATGGTGGGAAGAAAACAAGCAATATTTTGATCACGTAAACTTAAGTTTTCATGTAGAATACGCCAACGTGGATCATTTTTGTAAAGTTGTAGAAGTTCTCCGTTTTGATCTTTCTACCCATGTCAATGTGATGATGCATCTTGATCGTTGGGACGAATGTTTGGCAGTAGCTTTCAAAATTAAGGCCATCGGAAACGCTTCTATAGCACTAAAGCCATTAATTCACGATCTCGCTGACGAAATTTACGACTACACAGATGAACAAAAATATGTTTTAGATAACCAACATAACCCAAGTCTGATTGGAGGCATAGAATGGACCAAAAGATTTTCTGTTTTTAGAGGCAACATGAGGGAAATTGCGGCGGACGGAACGTCATCGACAACCTCGGTTTCTCCTCATGAGTATACTATCAAAAACACAAATAATTGGATGGGATGGGAGTGTTGGGTCGGGGCCGAACAATTGGTCGTTGATAAGGACGGGTCTATTTGGCGAGGTTGGTGTAAGGTTGACGGACTTATTGGTTATATTGGCGATGCCGATTTAGCGATTCCTACAAAACCAGTGGTTTGCGATAAAAATCGCTGTCACTGTCACTTTGATATTATGTCCACGAAATCCAGATTGCCTGAAAGTGTATGAAAAATCAATCTTTTCATTTATAAATGAAATTTTTATTATTGCATCTGTATAACATACTATGATAAATATAAGTCTAACAACAATTGGAAACAATGAAATGGCACATACACAAGCTTCATTACATGGTCACATCGCAACAGTTATGGCTCAAACAGGCGCAGTAGCCAAGAAAAACGCTCTTTTTGATATCGTTCAAGGAATGGTTGTTG
>ODAK010002145.1_pt1 | contig 20897 bp, 17 predicted proteins | sample 1539591 | NCBI WGS metagenome assembly ODAK01 (sample SAMEA3539303, study PRJEB22396) | soil metagenome | biome: tundra; feature: field; material: soil | place: USA | collected 2010-05 | depth 0.15 m | reverse complement strand
CGGCCGCGGGATCATGGAAGTCGCCTACAAGCTGTTCGAGCCACTAGTCAGTATTCTTTACAGAGCGCGCGTGACCCCAAACATGGTGACCGCGTTTTCGCTGATACCGGCCTTCGTGTCGGCCGTGCTCATTGCAGCGGGGCACTTCGGGCTCGGCGCCCTACTGGCTACTGGCTCGGGATTCTGCGACATGGTCGACGGCATGCTGGCCCGCCGCGACGGCAGCATGTCCGATGTTGGCGAATTGTTCGACGCCGCGGTGGATCGCTACGTGGAATATCTGTTGCTCGCAGGCCTCATCTTCTACTTCCGCAATCATGCGGTGGTTCTGATTCTCTGCCTCGGCGCCGTGCTCGGCTCGTTCATGGTCAGCTACACCACGGCAAAGGCCGAAGCCCTGGGCGTCGCGCCGCCCAAAGGGGCCATGCGCAGAGCCGAGCGCGCCGTGTACGTGCTCGTCGGCTGTACCTTCGTCCCGCTGTGGGATCTGGTCCTGCCGGGCGAGCACGTCTTCGCAACCGTCTCGTACGGCCGCGAGCTGCCGGTGGAGCTGACACTACTCATCGTCGGCGTCGTGGCCAACGTGTCGGCGGTCCGCCGCATGCTTCGCATCGCCGAGCTGATTCGCGCTAAGAAGGCAGCGGAAAGTTTGTGATGGAAACCCTAAAAGGGTTTCCAAACCCGCGGCACCTGCCACCCGCCCTGCCGCCCCCTCGCTACGCTCGGCCGCGCGCGATGGTCCGCGCCGAGTAAAGCTCGGCGGCTCCCCACGCGCTTTAGTTCCTGAGCGCGAAGTAGAAAATGAACGAGCGATAGTCGGTGCTGCTGCCGTTGCCGATGAGCCTATCGAGCTTGAACTCGGCGCCCATGTCGATGCCGTGCTGAAGCAGGAAGTTGATGCCCACGCCGACCGGCGAGGACCACGTATCGCCGAGGTTGTGAAGATCATCGCCATAGAAGCCCGTCTCGATAAAGAGTGCCGTTGGTCGTGAAAGTTGAAAGGCGAATTCGATAGGCAAGTAGAAGCGGTCGCCGTTCTCGTCGCGATGGTTCATGCCGATGCCGATGTAGGGCTTGGCAAAAATCGACCATTGCGGCTGCACGAACTTGAAGGCCACGCCCGCGTCGAGCCGCAGATGGGCCGGGCTCGAAAACTGCGCAACCTCGAACGCGCCGAAGAAAGAAAGATCGACATCCCGCTCCCGCATGACCGAGTAGAGCAATCCGACGGCAAGATCGTTGTAGACGTGGCCGCAACGTTTGGATTGGCCGCTGACACAGAGCCCGAGCCGAGGATGGAAGATGACGAGCTCGAGCTCGTTGGAAAGGCCGAAGCGAATGTCGAAGGGAATGAAGATCGGGTTGCCGACGTTATCCTTCGAAAGGTTGATGATGAGCGGCACCTTGAGCTGCACCATCTCCGTCGGCAGTTGCAGTGGGCGGAGCGCATACTCGTCGGGATAACCGCGCTCGGCGCGGGCGGTGCCTGCGCAAACCAGAGCGCCAAGGAAAGCTGCGAACGCTAACTTCTTCATGCCGGATGCATACCCACAAATGAAAAACCCGGCCACCCCAAAGGGCGCCGGGTTTTTGTTGGCCGGTTGGCTGGCTACTTCGTGCGGTAGGTGGCGAAGACACCCAAAGTACGCTGGTTAAACCCTTTGGAGTCGCTGGCAATCGCGGATGGGGCCATAGCCGCTGGGAGCAGGAACTCGGCACCGACATCCAGTCCTGGCTGCACGGCGAAGGAAGCGCCGATGCCCGCGTCGACTTTATAGAGGTCACCGAAGTGGCTGAACGGCCCAAAGATGCCCGTGTCGAGGAAGAGAGCCAACTGCGGCGAGGCCTGGAAGGCAACTTGCACCGGCACGGCAAGGTCTTCCTTGTTGTCGTCAGCGGTCCGCTTGTTGACGCCGATGCCGACCACGGGCGTTGCCCTGACCGAGACCGGACCACTTGCAAACTTGAAGTTCACACCGACGTCTACCGCGAGGTGCATCGGGCTGAGGTTACGGAACTCGAGGGCGCCGATGCCGGCGAGCTCGATGCCGTTGTCCCGCAGCAAGGAGAACTGGGCGCCGAGGTTGACGTTGTCGTACGGGGAGGAATCACCCTTGCCGTTGTAGCACCCGCGAGCCTTGCCGCCGAGGCAAAGGCCGCCGCCCCACGCAATCGGAGTGCCGACGCCAGTGTGGCTGACGAAGACCTCGAGTTGATCCGTCACGCCATAGGCGAGCACGAGCGGAATCCACACGGGCTTGAGCACGGCGCTCTTCGAGAGGTTGAGAACGACGGGCAACGTCACCTTGAGCGCGCCAGCACTGGTAGTGAGGGGGGCCGAGACATAGTCGCCGCCGACGGCAGCAACAGCAACCGGGGTGGCGTCCGCCGGGGGAACGATCGTGGGATCCGCAGCCGGTGCAGCGGCCGGGTCGCCAACCGGAGCGGCGGCCGCTTCGTCTTGCGCGCGGGCGGTGCCGGCGATGGTGAACAAAGTCAATGCAACCAAAAGACTAACTTTACGCATCTATCCTCCTTGGTAACGTTTAAGTATCCCTGTGTCGGCGGGATTGTAGCCGACGCGTTACCTCGATGTAAAAAATTATGACGAGACGGCGCGAAGGCCATTCGTGGTGTCGCGCCCCAAGGCGTGCTATCCCACGACAAGCGCGCGCGAGACCTCGACATGAAATACGCCGTAATCCTTCTCGATGGCATGGCCGACTACCCTCTCGACGAGCTGGGAGGAAAAACTCCCATCGAGGCGGCACGCACGCCGGTCTTCGACGAGCTGGCGAAAAACGCCCAGTTCGGCACCTTCGTAACCTTGCCCGCGGCGTTTCCGACCTCGTCGGACGTGGCGAACATGTCGGTGCTCGGCTGGGATTTGGCGTCGTCCTATACCGGGCGCGGCGCCATCGAAAGCTACGGCTTGGGCGTTCCCTTGGACGACCAAACCGTCGCCTTCCGGATGAACATCATCACGACCAAGGGCGACCTGCTGGAAGACTATTCCGCCGGCCACATCGGCGAGCCCGAGGCCGCCGAGATCGTCGACTTCCTGGCCAAGAAGCTGGGCACCGCCGAGGTGGAAATCCGCAAGGGCGTTTCCTATCGCCACATCCTTTATCTGCACGGCAAGGGCTTTTCGCCCGCGGTCGACTACGACAAGCCCGATTCCTCGCACGGCATGGAGTGGGCGAAGATCCTGCCGCGCGGCCGTACCCCCGAGGCCGAGCCGACGGCGGCGCTCTTGCGTGAGCTAATGATGAAATCGCGCGAGCTTCTGGCCAACCATCCGGTCAATCGCGCCCGCATCGAAAAAGGCAAGAACCCGGCAAACATGATTTGGCCATGGTCGGGCGGCTGCAAACCCGACATGCCATCGTTCGAGAAAATGTATGGCAAGAAGGGCAGCATCGTCTCGGCCGTTGACGTGATTTTGGGCCTCGGGCTTCTCGGCAAAATGGAATCGCTGCGGCCCGAGGGCGCCACCGGTTGGATCGACACCAACTACGAGAACAAGGCGCGCGCCGCTGTCGACATGCTCCGCCGCAACGACTTCGTGTACCTGCACGTCGAAGCCGTCGATGAATGCGGCCACCTGGGCGACTTGCCGAACAAGATCAAAGCCATCGAAGACTGCGACAGCCGTCTGGCAAAGACGTTTCTGGACGAGTACAGAAAAGTCCACAAGGACGAGCTGCGCGTGATGCTGCTGCCGGATCACCCGGTGCCGGTGAAGTTGCGCAAGCACACCCGCGATGCGGTTCCGTTCATGGTGGCAGGCGCTGGCGTGAAGGACGACGCCAGCATCGACCGCTACACGGAAAAGGGCTGTGCTCGTGGCAAATACCAGGTGCTCGGCGGTCGGCAGCTCATGGATTTGCTCTTCGCGCCCGCGGTTGACTAAGTGGCTGCTGCTAGCGTCGTTATCGACTCGGTCGGGGGGGCGCCCTCGCCGACGGGCATGCGCAAAGCTTCTCTCGGAACGCTGTTCCTGACCGTCTTTCTCGACCTCGTAGGCTTCGGGCTCATCATTCCGTTTCTGCCGTCGATGGCGCGCGATTTGGGCGCAAGCGACTTCGGCGCCGCCGCGCTCGCTGCCTGCTACTCCCTCATGCAATTCATCGCGGTTCCGCTGTGGGGCCGCTTGTCCGATCGCGTGGGTCGACGGCCGGTTCTCATTTGGAGCATCGCAGCCTCGGCGCTGGGCATGGTCTTTCTGGGGCTTTCGCAACACCTAATCACGATTTTCCTGGCTCGGCTGTGGAGCGGCGCCGCCACCGCGAACATCGCCGTCGCCCAGGCGTACATCGCCGACGTGACCGCGCCGAAAGACCGCGCCAAGGGCATGGGCATCATCGGCATGGGCTTTGGCCTGGGCTTCATGATCGGTCCCTTCATCGGCGGTGAGCTTGGCCGTTTCCACGTCGTCGGTCACCAGGGCACGCTGCCGGCGTTCTTCTCGGCCGCGCTGTCGATGATCAACTTGGCCTTCGCGCTCCGCTATTTGCCCGAATCGTATCCGCCGGAAAAGCGGGTGGCCTCGAAACGGAAGTGGACCTTTCTCGATATCGAAGCCTTGCGCAACCTGGGCCGCTTTCCCGGTGTCGCGGCGATTCTGGCCATCGCGTTCAGCTCGATCTTCTGGTTTTCGGGCATGCAGGCGATCTTCCGCCTGTTCACCCTCGATGCGTTCAAGATGGACGTGGCTGGTACCGGGCGCGTGCTCGGCTTGGTGGGCCTCGTCTCGGTCATCGTACAAGGCGGGCTGATCGGCCGGCTGAACCGCCGCTTCGGCGAGATTCGCTTGCTGGCTGCCGCGCTGGTGCTCATGGCGCTTGGCTTTGTCCTGACTGGGGTGAGCGTTCATTGGGGAGTTGGCAGCTTCCTGCTAGCGTCGGCGGTAACCGCGGCCGGCACGGCACTGCACATGCCAAGCGTATCTAGCTATCTCTCGCGGCGGGTGACCCCGGATCTGCAAGGCTCGACCCTCGGGCTTATGCAAAGCGCCGGAGCCCTGGCGCGGGCCTCGGGACCCCTGGTATGGGGCGTGCTCTACGACGGTCTCGGACTGCGCACGCCGTTCTACATTGCCGCCGCGGCAGTCGCGCTCATGCTTGTCTTCTTGCGACGGCTGCCGCGCCTTTGATACGGGTGCGCCCGCACGAAGCGATGTACACTTCGGCCATGCGAGCCGTCTTCGTCATGCTGAAAACCGATCTCGGTCACGTGACCGAGGTTGCCAACGCCATCGCCGAAATCGACAGCTTTTCCGAAGCCTACAGTATCAGCGGGCAATATGACTTACTAGTGAAGCTGTACGTGGACGACATGAACGGCCTCGGCCGCCTCATCGAACGCGAAATCCATCCCATCCCGCACATTCGCGAGACCTACACCCTGCTGACCTTCGAAGCGTTCGGCTCGACATCGTAGTAATGGGAACCCTGAGAGGGTTCCCAAACCCTCCCGCGATGGTCCGCGCCGAGCAAAGCTCGGCGGCTCCCCACGCGTTCGTCGTAATGGGAACCCTCGAAGGGTTCCCAAACCCGCGGCACCTGCGCCCCACCCTGCCACCCCCTCGCTGCGCTCGGCCGCGCGCGATGGTCCGCGCCGAGCAAGCTCGGCGGCTCCCCACGCGGTTCATGGGAACCTGAACGGTCTCCCTGAAACCCTGGCAGGAAATGCCGAGGCGCCCCTTCTGCGCTACGCGGTTTCGTGTTAGCAACGATCGCTGCCTGAAAATTCACAGCGAACCGGAGGGACCATGAAGACGTTGGCTTACGCTGGAACGATTGCTTTCGCCCTAGCCGCAACGGCCGGCGCCGCGCACGCCGCGGATCTGCCGACCAAGCAGGAAGGGCGAGTCTGGGTCGACCAGAACTTCGTCCTCGCGTTCTCGCCCAACTGGAGCTGGACCACCATGCCTGGCGCTCGCGCCGAATTCGCGCGCAGTCGCGAAGGATCGGCTGGTCTGCAATTCCTGGAATTGTTCTTCGGCCCCAACTACACGTACCGGACCGGCAATTGGACGCTCAAGGGATCGCTTTGGTACTACTACATGGGGTATCCGCAGAAGGGTCGCCTCGTGGAAAAATCGGGCTCCCTGGTTTGTTCGTCCGACACCGCCACGGTCACCACGACCGCGCCAAACTACTGCAACTCGAACTACAACGCCTCCCAGAACCTGGAAATCGTCGGGTCGGCGGAATATCGCTTCGGCCGGTGGTCGGTCTACGACCGCGTGATTCTCCACAACACGTTCTACGCTGACGTTTACTCGACCCCGACCGCCACCCTGAGTGTCTCGGATCAACGTTGGGGCTTGGGGCAGGTGGTGCGCGAATTGCTGCAGACCCGTTTCGCGGTGAACGACCGCTGGGGCGTGTTCCTGATGGACGAGGTGTTCATCGGCTCTATCGAGGACGGCGACACCAGCCAATTGAAGGACGCAAAGGGCAACGCTACTGGCTACAAGTCCACCGGCTACTGGAAAGACGGCCTCCGCGCCAATCGCACGTACCTTGGCTTCGATTACAAGGTTGCACCGAACTTCACGCTGGCGCCGATGTACATGGTCGAGGTCGGTATGAACCCCGTCGACTCCACCGATATCACGGACATCGCCCACACCTTCTTCCTCGTCGCCACGGTCACCGCTAGCACCTTCGGCAACAAGTAATATCGCCGGGCGCGCAGATCCCTGCGCGCCCTACACCGCGCTTCGGCGCAGTAGCCGTTCGGCGTTGCCGTAAAAAAGGGCGGCGGCTCGCTCCGGTTCCAATTTCAGCGAGCGAGCAATCGCCACGGTATCCGCCTGCTGCGCCCACGGGGTGTCGGTTCCGAATAGGATGCGGTCCTGCGGGTGCGTGGTCAGAAAATGGCGCGAGCGTTCGGCACCGAGCAACTCCATCGACAGCGAAAGATCCATGTAGACGGGCAAGCCAAGCAGATGCCTTTCCACCTCGTCCCAATCGTCCCAGGCGCCCATGTGCGTGCTGATGAACAGCAGCGACGGCATTCGGTCGAGCACGCGGCGAATACGCACCGGATCGGCCTTGCGATCCCGCGGGAACGCAAAGTCGAAACCGGTGTGGCAAACCACGAAAAGGCCCAGCTCGTCGAGGGCTCGGTACATGGGCATGAGGCGCTCTTCGTCGACGTCGAAGCCCTGGTAATACGGGTGAATCTTGATGCCGAGAAAACCTTCCTCGGCGACTTTGTGGATTTCGCCGACGGGATCGGCGGCAGCCGGATGAACCGACGGCAGCGGCACGATGCGCGGCGAAGCGATGCTTTTCGACCACGCCAGAATCGGCGCGAATTGCTCAGGCTTCGTCGCGATGGAACAAAGCACGGCCGTGTCGATACCAGCCGTGTCCATAGATCTCAGCAGGGAGGCGATACGGCCATCGTGAAAGGCTTTGAAGCCGCCGCCATGCTCGAGGTGAGCGACGGCCCGAGCAGCCAAACTGTCGGGAAAGGCATGGGCGTGAAAGTCAATGACGGTGTCGCGCATAGTCGCGCTCGACGCTAGCATTACTTGGGCCGGAGAACAGGCCAACTTCGCTTGCCGACTCTGCTTGCCTTCGGGCGTGCACTTGGCCAAGACTGCATCTGGACCATGAAACCCGAAGAATCGTCTCGCCGTTTCGGCAGTGGCAATGAAGCGGTGGCGCTCGCGGCATTGCACGCCGGTGTAAAGCTGGGCACCGGCTATCCCGGCACGCCGTCGACGGAAATTTTGGAACACTTCGATGCTTTGGGCGGCCACGCGCAGTGGGCGCCCAACGAAAAGGTCGCGCTCGAAGTCGGTCTGGGCGTGGCATTCGCTGGCGCCCGCAGCCTCGTCACGATGAAGCACGTCGGCTTGAACGTGGCTGCTGATCCACTTTTCACAGCGGCGTACACGGGTACAAGTGGCGGTTTGGTCATTGTCTCGGCGGACGACCCCGGCATGGCGTCGAGCCAGAACGAGCAGGACAATCGCAGGTTCGCCGCGGCCGCGGGCGTGCCCATGCTGGAGCCGGCGGACTCGCAGGAAGCCTACGACTTCATGCTGCTGGCCATCGAGCTTTCCGAGCGCTGGCACACGCCCGTGCTTCTGCGCATGACCACGCGGGTCTGCCACTCGGCCACCGTGTTCGCGCCGCGAGCACCGCTGGATACGCCGGCGCCGTCGTTCGTGCGCGATGTTCCCGGCCGCGTGATGATTCCGGCGTACGCACGACCCGCCCACCGCCGCCTGCGCAGCAAGCTGGCGGAAATTGCGGTCTGGAACGAGCAAGAGGGTCCGACCGTGATTGTCGACGGCGACGATTCGCTCGGTATCATCACGTCCGGTATCGCTTTTCAGCACGTGCGCGAGGCATTGCCCACCGCGCGGGTGTGCAAAATCGGCCTTACCTATCCGTTGCCCATCGAAACCATGCGGCGGTTTGCTCAAGGCGTAAGCCGTTGCTTGGTGATGGAAGAAGGCGATCCGTGCCTTTACGAAGCGGCGCGCGTGGCGGGTATTGCCGTCGAGAAAAACCCCGACGAGTTTCGCTTTGGCGAGCTTACCGTGGAGCGGGTTCGGCGCATCGTCGCGGGCGATAGCAAGCCCGAGCCTGCTCTGCCCGCTGGCAAGCCACCGGAGCTCTGTCCGGGCTGTCCCCACCGCAACGTCTTCGAGGCCCTGCGCGATCTCGGCTGCATCGTGGCCGGCGACATCGGCTGCTACACACTCGGCGTGCTGCCGCCGTTTTCCGCGATGGACACCTGCGTGTGCATGGGCGCGTCCATCGGCGTCGGATTGGGCCTGCGGCACGCACTTCCCGCCGAGCAAGCGCGCAAAGTAGTCAGCGTTATCGGCGATTCCACCTTTATGCACAGTGGGCTCACCGGCCTGGTGGAAATGCTCTACAACCCTCCACCGACGGGACATGTCCTGATCATTTTGGACAACGGCACCACGGCCATGACCGGCTTGCAGGAACACCCGGGGACCGGCCGCAGGCTTAATCACGAGCCCACCAACCGCGTGTCGTTCGAGGACCTGGCGCGCAGCCTAGGCATCAAGAACCTGCAGCTCGTGGATCCCATTGCCGACTCCACCGGCATCAAGGACGTCATCCAGCAAGCCCTGGACCGTGGCGAAATCAGCCTGATCATCGCAAGGCGGCCGTGTCTGCTGGCCGCTGGCGCTATCAAGGTGAGGGAGAAGGCCAATGCTCCAAAGTAATATTACTCACGTGGTCAACGTCGTCGTGGCCGGGCTCGGCGGACAAGGGGTTCTCAAAGCCTCGGACATCCTGGCGGCCGTCGCCTTTTCGGCCGGCCTCGACGTCAAGAAGAGCGAAATCCACGGCATGAGCCAGCGCGGTGGTTCGGTATCGAGCGACGTACGCTTCGGCTCGCACGTCTTCTCGCCGATGGTCACAGCGGGCGCCGCCGATTTTCTGGTCGTGCTTACGGCTAGCCAGGTCGAGGTAGCACGGCCGATCTTGCGCCAAGGCGGCACGCTGATTGCGCCCGAGCAAATCGACGAGGCGAAGCTTGCCAATCGTAAGAGTCTGAATGTCGCACTCTTGGGCGTCCTTGCCTCCCACCTGGATTTCCCCGACAGTCTCTGGCACGAGGCAATCACCCGCTCTCTGCCGGAGAAGCTTCACGCGAGCAATTTCGAGGCCTTTGCCATGGGGAAAAAGCGATGACCGCCCAGACGCCTTCGTTCCATCCCGCCAGCGCTCCTGATTTCGTTCCGTTGCCGCTTCTGCGTGCACTGCAGTTCGATCGCCTGCTCGCCATTGTTCAGCACGCCTACGATCACGTCGAGCTTTTCCGCAAGCGCATGCACGAGCGCAAGATTTTGCCCGCCGAGCTGCGCGCAGCCGAGGACGTGGCGCGCCTGCCGTTCACCACGAAGGCCGATTTGCGCGACACCTATCCGTTCGGTCTTTTCGCCAAGCCCTTGCGCGACGTCGTCCGCTTGCACGCGTCGAGCGGCACCACCGGGAAACCCATCGTCGTGGCGTATACCAAAGATGACATCGGCGTGTGGACGAGCGTGATGGTGCGCAGCTTCGCCGCGTGCGGCGTGCACGAAGGTGACATCGTCCAGAATGCCTACGGTTACGGGCTCTTCACGGGGGGCCTCGGCGCGCACTACGGCGCCGAGGGGCTTGGCGCAACGGTCATTCCGATCTCGGGCGGCAACACCGACCGCCAAATCATGGTGATGAAGGACTTCGGCGTAACGGCCATCTGCTGTACACCGTCGTATTTCCTGCACCTCATTGATCGCGCCGAGCAGCTTGGCGTGGACATGAAGGCGCTGCCTTTGCGCGTAGGTATTTTCGGCGCCGAGCCCTGGACCCATTCCATGCGCAAACACATCGAAAGTGTGACCCATGTGCATGCCTTCGATATTTATGGCCTGTCGGAAATCATCGGGCCCGGCGTGGCCATCGAGTGCAGCCAGCACGACGGCCTGCACATTTTCGAAGACCACTTCTATCCAGAGATCATAGACCCCGAGACGGGCAAGGTGCTGCCCGACGGCGAGGAAGGCGAGCTGGTGCTAACCACTCTGTCCAAGTGGGCCATGCCCATGATCCGCTACCGCACGCGTGATATTACCGCACTCGTGCCCGGCACGTGTGCCTGCGGCCGCACCAGCCGGCGCATGCGTCGCATCGGCCGTCGCAGCGACGACATGCTGATCATTCGCGGCGTCAACGTTTACCCGTCGCAGGTCGAAACCGCTCTCCTGGAAGTCGAAGGCACGCTGCCGCACTACCAAATCGTGCTTTCGCGCGAGCACGGCTTGGATCAGATGGAGGTGCAAGTCGAGGTCACCACCCAGATCTTCAGCGATCGCGTCGGCGCCCTGGAAGCGTTGTCGGAAAAGATCATCGACGCTATCGAGCGCGTGATCGGCCTCCGTATCAAAGTCACCCTGGTCGAACCCCAAACCATTGGACGCAGCGAAGGCAAAGCCAAGCGCGTTTTAGATCGGCGGTCCCCATGAAAATCCAGCAGCTCTCGATCTTCGCGGAAAACAAGCCTGGCCATCTGGCGGCCTGCTGCCGCTTGCTCGCGGAAAACGCTGTCGACCTGCGCGCGTTGGCCGTTGCGGACACACAGCACTTCGGCATCTTGCGCATTCTCGTGAAGGACGCCGACAAGGCGCGCGCAGTGCTCGAGAAGGCGGGCCACGTGGTCAAGACGACCGAGGTACTGGCCGTCGAGGTGGCGGATCAGCCGGGCGGACTCGTGCGCGTGCTCGGTGCTCTCGAGGGATCGCCGCTCAACATCGAGTACGTGTACGCGGCGCCGTTCGGACGCAACGGCAAAGCGGTTCTTATGTTTCGCTTCAGCGATCCGGATGCGGCTTTGCAGCGACTGCGTGACGCCGGCATCACCATGCTTTCCAGTAAGGAATTTCTCGGGTAGCGGGAATGATCATCGCTCGCGCCGTTGCCCAGCAGCTCGAACGCTCGTCGTGGATTCGGCGCATGTTCGAAGAAGGCGCTCGGCTGAGGCGCCAGCTGGGCGACGACAAAGTCTTCGACTTCACGCTCGGAAATCCCGAGGTGGAGCCCCCAGGCGTGGTCTTGCAGACGCTTCGTCGCATGCTCGAAAGCGAGCCTAAGGGCCTCCATGGCTACATGCCCAACCTCGGCTTTTCCGATGTACGCGCCGCCATCGCCAAGCGCCTGGCCGCCGAGACGTCGGTGCCCTTCGTGGCCGACAGCATCTGCATGACGGTGGGCGCCGCGGGCGCATGCAACGTGATCTTGAAATCGATTCTCGATCCGGGCGACGAGGTCATATTACTAGCACCGTTTTTCGCCGAGTACCCATTTTACGTCGCGAACCACGGCGGAAGATCCATTGTCGTCGACACGACGGACGACTTCTTGCCCGATGTGGATCGCATCGCCGCCGCCATCACGCCATGCACACGGGCCATTCTGATCAATACGCCCAACAATCCCAGCGGACGCGTCTACCCGCGCGAGCGTTTGCGTGAACTCGGCGCGATGCTCAGCGCCCTGCCCGAGCCACCGCTCGTGCTCAGCGACGAGCCGTATCGAAACTTGCTCTACGACGGTGCCACGCCGAGTTTCGTGGCCAGTGAAATCCCGCGTACCGCCGTGTGCTACTCGTGGTCCAAGGCGCAGGCCGTGGCCGGCGAACGCATCGGCTACTTAGCGCTCTCGCCGTCCATCCCCGAGGGCGCCACGCTGATGAACGCGTGCGCCTTCGCCAATCGAACGCTCGGCTTCGTCAACGCGCCTGCGCTCTGGCAACGGGTGATGGCCGAAGCAGGCGACGCCTGCGTGGACATCGCGCCCTACCAGCGCAAGCGCGACCTTCTGTGCGACGGCCTTCGCGACGCTGGCTACGACGTGCGCAAGCCCGAAGGCGGCTACTACGTTTTTCTCAAAACGCCGATTCCCGACGACGTGGCCTTCGTACGCACCCTGGTGGGGCATGGCGTGCTCACCGTGCCCGGCACCGGCTTCGGCCGTCCCGGCTACGTGCGCTTGACGCTCACGGTGCCGGAAGACTGCATCGTGCGCTCGCTGCCGTCGTTCGCGAAAGCGCTGCACGGCTGAGCGACTCCACCCAAGGTATCTTCACGAGGCACTGCAGGTCGACGCAACCCGTGCGCAAGCGGTGAAAGGCGGTATCATAGCCGGCCCATGGTTCGCTCGTTGACAGTCCAGTCCGCATGCCCTAGCCGCGATGTCTAAGTCCTATTTTCAAGGCGAGGCGCGCGGCTATTTCGGTGATTTCGGCGGCGCGTACATTCCTGAAATCCTCGTCGCCACTTTCCACGATCTCGAGGCGGCCTTCGCCGAAGCGCAGGCCGATCCAGCGTTCTGGCGCGAGTACGAGACGCTCATGGGCGAATACTCGTGTCGGCCGACGCCACTCACGTTCGCGGAGAACCTCACCCGGCACTTCGGCGGCGCGCGCATCTTTGTCAAGCGCGAGGATCTGAACCACACCGGCGCGCACAAGGCCAACAACGTGCTCGGGCAAGGCTTGCTCGTGCGGCGCATGGGCAAAAAGCGCGTGATCGCCGAAACCGGCGCCGGTCAGCACGGCGTCGCCACGGCCACCATGGCCGCCAAGTTCGGCTTCGACTGCACCATCTACATGGGCGAAGTGGACGTCGAGCGCCAGCGGCCGAACGTGTTCTGGATGCAGCGCCTCGGCGCCAGGGTTGTCGCCGTCAAAGACGGCGCACGCACGCTGAAGGACGCCATCAACGAAGCCTTCCGCGACTGGGCCGCCAACATGGACACCACCCACTATGTGCTCGGCACGGCGTGTGGACCGCATCCCTTCCCGACCATGGTCTCGTATTTCCAGTCCATCATCGGCAAAGAGCTGCGCGAACAAGTGCAGAAGCGCACAGGCAAGCTGCCCAAACGCATTTACGCCTGCGTGGGCGGCGGCTCGAATGCGCTCGGGGTGTTTGGCGCCTTTCTCGACGACAAGCAGGTCGAGCTAGTCGGTGTCGAAGCCGGTGGCCGCGGCCTCGAAAGCCATCAGCATGCCGCCCGCCTGGCTTCTACCGATGCCAGCGTAGGCGTAGCGCAGGGCTATCGCACGTACTTCCTGCAAGACAGCGACGGGCAAATGCTCGACACCCATTCGGTGGCGGCGGGCCTCGACTACATCGGCGTCTCGCCCATTCTCGCGCACTTGCGCGACCAAGGCCGCGTGCGGTTCGAAGCTGCGACCGACGCCGAGGTGGTGGCCGCGCTGGCACTCACCGTGCGCAAAGAGGGCCTCATTCCTGCGCTCGAATCCACGCACGCCTTCGTGCAGGCCTTCAAAGAGGCGCCCACCCTGTCCGCCGACGACGTGATTGTAGTCAATCAGTCCGGCCGCGGCGACAAAGACATCTTCACCGTGGCCGAAGCGTTCTCCGATCCGGCCTGGGAAGAATTCATCTGCCGCAAGGCCAAGAACTATAGCCGCTGAGAATCGCCCATGCTGGAAGCTCGTATTCGCCAAGCCCGCGCCGACAAGCCCATCTTGCTCATGACCCATATCGTGATCGGGTACCCGAGCTTCGAGGCATCGCTGCAAATCGTGGACGCCATGGTCGAGGCCGGCGTGGATCTGATGGAGCTGCAGATTCCGTTTTCCGAGCCCATGGCCGACGGACCCGTCATTTTGGCTGCCAATCAGAAGGCGCTCGCCGCGGGCTCCACAGTCGAGCGCTGTTTCGAATTCGCCGCCACAGTCAGTCGCCGCCACCAAATCCCGTTTCTGTTCATGAGCTACTACAACGTGCTCTTTCGCGCCGGCGTCGATCGCTTCGCCCTTCGCATGAAAGAAAGCGGCGTCTGCGGCGCCATTGTGCCCGACCTGCCGCCCGAAGAAGGCGCGACGTACATGGCGGCGATGAAGCACAGCGATCTCGATCCGATCTTCATCTATTCGCCAAGCTCAGATCTCGAGCGCATGCGCACCATAGACAAACACGCTCGCGGCTTCGTCTACTGTGTGGCTCGCAAAGGCGTGACCGGATCGCAGACCGCTTTTTCTGACGATCTCGATGCGTATCTTACTCGCTGTCGAGCCGCGACGAACCTGCCGCTGGCGCTTGGTTTCGGCGTGCAAGACGCAGCGGATGTGGAATTTCTACGCGGCAAAGTGGACATCGCCGTCGTCGGCTCGGCCACCTTGCGCCTCATCGACGAGAAGGGCGTGGGCGCCGTTGGCGATTTCATTCGCGGTTTGCGGCCGAAGGTGTAGCCAGCGCTCACACGGAATCACCAGCGGACCAGCACACGCGCCAGCATGAGCCCGAGCTTCCACACTGGCTCGACGAGGTGGGCGACAATCGGATTGCGAAAGTCCGGATAGTCGATGACCGCGGTAAACTGTTCCAGCAGTTGCCGATCGGATGCCCGTCGAATTCGCGCGATCTCGCGCCGACCACGCCAAAGATAGCGCCACGCCGACGGCCGCAAGAACCACAGCAGCGAGCGCACCTTCAAGCCGAGCCAGCCGGCTTTGGCCGCCATCAGCAAAAGCCCGAGATCGGTGACCATCAAGAGCGGCAAGAGCAAGGCGATGGTCGCTAGGCGATAGTTCTTGAGCACCACGATCCAGCGGTTGCGTTCCATCCAGTACCACTTGGACGAAGCACGGGAGAATTCGTAGAAGTGGCGACACACGCTGGACGGTGCGACGACGTTGCGATAGCCGGCCAGGCGAATGCGCCAGCCAAGGTCGAGATCCTCGTGATAAAGCCACAGCGTTTCGTCGAGAAGCCCCACTTCGCGCAGGACTTCCGCCGATACGAGAAGGCACGCGCCCGACGAGAACGCGATGTCGCAGGCGGCAGCCGGCACCTCGGCGCGCGGGCGAAGGTAGCCACCGACGTAGCCGAAGCCGAGATAGTGAATGCAGTTGCCGCTGCTGTTCACCACGTCGGGCTTGTCGCCAAGTACGAGCAGCGATTGAACCGAGCCGACGTCGGGCGCGCTGGCGGCGGCGTGCACGGCCTCGCGGAGCGCCGCGGGCTCGAAGGTGGCGTCGGGATTGAGCAGGAAGCAATAGTCCGCGCCCGCGTCGAGTGCCGCGCGCAAAGCGATGTTGTTGCCCACGGCAAAGCCAACGTTGGTACCCGGTTCATGGATGACCACGGCGGCTAACAGGCCCGCCACTTGCTCGATCGCGCTTTTGGCGGCCGCGAGCGTTCCGTCGCCCGGTCCGTTGTCGACGAGATGGAACGTGAGCAGCTCGCGCGGATAGTCGACGGCGGCCACGCTTTCGACAAGCCCAGACATGAATTTTTCGCAGCGAAAAAGGACGGTCACGACCGCGATGCGCGGAAGCTGCTTGCTCGCTTCGGTCACTGGCTCCGTCCTACTTGCTCGACTCTGCCGCAGCATCTTCGCGCTCAAGCTCTGCCAGTACCTGCATGGCAGCTGCGCGTTTGGCCAACTTGCGCGCCTGCGCGGCGGCCGCACGCTGCGGATGCACCTCGGGTGCCCTGGCCGTCTCGGTCGAGCGCCGGCCGCTCTCCTCGACGGGTACCGGCGTCACCGAGGCCCGAAAGGCCGGCAGCACTTCCTTCATGAAACGCTCGCGCTCGGCAGCCTCCTCGGCGATGGCTTTTGCGTAAATGGCGTGCATCAGCTCGGAAACACGCGCGGCATCAGTTCGCGGCGCTGCCTCGGCGATGGCTTCGGAAAGCGCCAGACGAAACTCCTCGGCGGTGGCGAAACGTTTGGTGCGATCGGGAGCGAGCGCTTGCATGAGCACGCTGTCGAGCGCTGGCGTCACCCACGGCGCACGAGACGAAGGCGGCGCAGGCTTGGGATGACGGACCATGGAAAGCGCTGCCGCCGGATCGAGCCCGGAAATCTGCAAATACTGGTGGCCCGTCAAAAGCTCCCACAGCACGACGGCCAGCGAATACACGTCGGTGCCCGGATCTGCGACCTCGCCACGCGCTTGTTCGGGCGCCAAGTACGCCGCGCGCCCGAAAACCACGCCGGGCTGGGTGTGCTCCTGTTTGAGGGCGCTGCGAGCCAGTCCGAAGTCGGTCAGCTTCACGTCGCCGTTGTAGGCCAGCATGATGTTGGGCGGAGCCACGTCGCGATGGACGAGGTGCAAGTCGCCGTAGGTGTGCACGTAGGAAAGCGCGCGCGCCACTTCGCGCGCCACCTGCAGCGCAACTTCAATGGGAATGCGATGACGAACGCGCACGCAGCGGTTCCATACCTCGCGCAGGTCTTTGCCTTCGACCATCTCCATCGCAATGTAGAATTCGCGGTCGACTTGGCCGCTGTCGAACGTGTTGACCAGGCCCGAGTGCGTGAGCCGCAAGACGACCTTGGCCTCGTCGAGAAAGCGCTGGGCCTTGCCCGCATCGGACTTCTCGGGAATGACCTTCTTGATCACGCACAGCTTGTCGAAGCCGTCGAGCTGTCCCAGGGCGGCCACGTAGATTTCGCCCATCCCGCCCTTGGCCAAGGGCTTGAGCAAAACGTACTTACCGAACTGTCGGGGAAAGCTGACCGCCATCGCCGTAGGACCGCTAGTCTACCAGTGCTCCCGACCGAGCGTTTCCGCTATTTAGCGGCCTTCGACGAGCCGCAGTCCTTGCCCGGCGGCGCGATTGTTGGGATCGAGCTTGAGCGCCTCGCTGTAGGCGCGCTTGGCGTCGTCGAATTTCTCCAGCTTGAAGTAGGCGTCGCCGAGCAGCACGCGGGCCTCGGCGCCACCGCCCGTATGCGCGCTCTCACGGGCGAGCTCGACGGCTTCCTTGTAGTTCTTTTCCTGGAACGCGATCTTCGCCAGGCCTGCGGCAGCAAGTCCCTTGGTCTGTTTAGCGGCGAGCAGCTTGCGAAAGGCCACGCGTGCGTCGTCGTAGCGTTGTGCGTGCAGAAGCTGCTGCGCTTCGCGCACCATTTCCTCGTTGGCCTTGGCTGGCACCGCCGGGGGCCGTCCGCGCGCCGGTTCGCGCTTGGTCGGTTCGGGCGTTTCACTCGCGGCTGACTCGGACGGCTGTTCGATCTCGTCGGGCGCCGACGGCTTAACGTCGATGGATGCGTCCATGGCTGGCGGCACCGGTCGCGGCGGCGGCGTCGCGACTGCGGCCAAAGCCGTCGTCGACACCGCAACCGGCGCGTCCCCGGCGGGGGATGAACGTCCGCGCAGCACCTGCGCGAGGCGAAAGATCCCGAACAACGCCAGCAATACGGTGACCGCTGCGCCAGCCACGTAATAGCGTCGGCGAGTAGCGAACGGGCGTACCACCCGCGTCTCCGACGCTTCGCCGAATACCGCCTGGTAGCCGCCCATGGCATCGTCGCGCGACAATGCTCCCGGCGTGCGCAGCGGTTGCGGCGGCGGCGTCACGGTAAGCGCCGTCTCCAGCAGGTGAATCTCGTACGCCAAGTCGGCCATGCTGCGCGGTCGATCGTCGGCCGAACGCGCCATCGCCCGTTCGACCAGCGCCACCACGCCACGCGAAAGCTCCGGGCGCAAGGCCGCCAGCGACGGCGGCGACTCGTTGGCCTTCTTGTGCAGCACCTCCATGACGTTGTCGCCCTCGTAGGGCGGGGTACCGCACAACATCTCGTAGATGATCGAGCCTACCGCGTAGATATCGGAACGCGGGTCGGCGGGGTGACCGGCCGCTTGCTCGGGCGCCATGTACTCGGGCGTGCCCATCGCCACGCCTGGACGAGTCAGGCGTTTGCCTCTGCGCGACGTGCCGTCCTCGATTTCGGCGCTCTTGGCGATGCCGAAGTCGAGCACCTTCACGAAGTCGATGGGCGCCCGGGCCTCCATCGCAGGATTCGACTGCGCTGCCGACGTCCGGTTATCTTTGCCGGGAACCACGAGCAGGATGTTCTCGGGCTTGAGGTCACGGTGGATGACACCTACGTTGTGTGCGGCTTGCAGAGCCTCGCACATTTGCTCGGCGATGCGCAAAGCCCGCACCGGCGGGATCGCGCCTTCGCGATGGATGAGCAGCCCAAGCTCGATGCCTTCGATATATTCCATCACGAAGAACAGGGATCCGTCGTCCGTCGTGCCGAAATCGGTAACGCTGACGACGTTGGGATGCTCGATACGTGAAGCTGCGCGCGCTTCGCGGCGGAATCTCTCTACAAGATCCGGCGTGCGCGAGTACGCCGGATGCAAGACCTTGATGGCGACGCGTTTGCCGATTTCGATGTGCTCGGCCTCGTACACGCGCCCCATGCCACCTTCGCCGCACAAGCGCTTGATCTGGTAGCGGCCCGACAAAAGCGCGCCCACCATGCGCGAGCCTTCTTCGAGGGGTTTTGGCGTGGGAGGCGCGGGCGGGGATTTGCGGTGTCCGAGCGGTGCCGTCTCGATGTGGTCGCCGTGCTCGGGGTCTAGCTGGGCCTGCACGAGATAATCCTCGGCCGACGTGGACGGTGCGGGCGTGACTTGCACGCTACTTGCGCCTTCGAGCAGACCCACCGCCTCACGAATGACCTCGTCGCGCTCAGTGCGCTCTTTGGCGATGATGTCACTGAACAAATCGCGCAAGAAACGCGCGACCTGGTGGCCGTCCATCGCCGGCGCATTCTTGGCAAGAAATGCTGCCAGCTCGATGCGGAACTCTTCGGCGCTTTGGAAACGATCCTCGGGTTTTTCCCTCAGCGCTTTGCTGAGAATGATGTCCAGCTCACGCGGCACGCGGCTCGCCTTTTGCGACGGCGGAATGATCTGCGGATGACGAACGCGCTCGAGCAAATCATCCTGCGCATCATCGCCGCCACCCCGCGCCTGCGCGGCAGCGAAAAGCTGCCGGCCCGTGAGCAGCTCCCACAGGATGATGGCCGCAGCATAAAGGTCCGTGCGGCCGTCGAGCGGCTCGCCGCGCGCCTGCTCGGGCGCCATGTAGCTGACCTTGCCATAGACCACACCGGGCGCCGTCTTTTCCAGCTTCAGCGTCGAGGTGGCGAGACCGAAGTCGGTCAGCTTCACCTCGCCTGAGTACGACAAGAGCACGTTGGGCGGCGAGACGTCGCGATGGACGAGCTTGAGCCCTTCGAAGGTATGCGCGTAACCCAGACCGCGCAGCAGCTCTTTGGCCATATGGACTGCCACGGGCAACGGAAACGCGATGCCTTTCTGCGCGCAGCGGTTCCATACCGCGCGCAGATCCTTGCCTTCGACGAATTCCATGCCGAGGAAGATTTCGCCCTTGACCTGGCCCGCATCGAAAACGCCCACCAGGTTCCCGTGCGACAGACGCACAACAACCTTCGCCTCGTCCTTGAACCGCTGCAGGTAGCCCTTTTCGATAAGGTGGGGCAGCGCGGTCTTGACCACGCACAGCTTTTCCATACCGCGCTGGCCGTGCAGCGCCAGATACAGCGCCCCCATGCCCCCGCGCGCCAGGGGCTTGACCAGGACATACCCACCGAAGCGTCGCGGAAAGCCTTCCATATAGAGTGTCAATGCCCGTTGATCTTAGTGTGGGAAAACGCGCAAGCCCCCCGGGGTACAGACGCGCGTGGACGCCAAACCATACACCGTTCTTAGGGCCAAGGCAGCCAGAACCTGGAGCACGCCCGGCCGCCTTCCGACAGAGCTAGAGGCAACTACCGGCATTGCACGTCGTCCCAGCACCACAGGATCCCTGCCCAGAACAGTTGATGGTGCAGGTGGCACCGGCGCACTGGACCTTCTGCGCGCAAGAGCCGCGACCTGTGCAGGCGACTGCGTTGGTCGAGGCGTAGGTAGACACGCCGGCCCGGCATGACCCGTTTCCGGCGCAGGTCGTGGTGCAACTGTCTCCCGAGCAGGTAATGGCACTCGTGCAGCTGTTTTGTCCGCTGCAAACAATTTCTGAGGCCGAGGCGTTGCTGGCAATGGTCCCGCTGCAAGTGCTATCGCCGCAGGTCACGTGGCAATTCGAACCGGAGCATTGGATTGGCCCGGCGCATGCGTTGCCACCGCTGCAAGTGACGGTGCAACTTGCCGCGAGGGAGCCATCGACACCCGCGGCGCAGCCGTTGGTACCGCAGTCGACGTTGCACGCTTGGTCACCCGGGCATTTCACGATGGTTGCGCACGATCCCCGTGCGTGGCAGTCGAAGAAACAACCTGAAGGTTGATAGGTGCCGCCGCGGTCGGCGCACAGCGAGGTCGGGGTCGGAGGAGGCGGTGGATTGGAATCGACCGCCATCGAAGCATCGGGCACCGACACGCCACCCGCCTCGGACACGCCGCCAGCACTCGCGGTTCCTCCAACTCCTACCGCGCCGCCAAGCGCGAGCGACGCGGCCGTGCCAGGCACGCCACCTACCGAGAACGCGCCCCCCGACGGTACAGCACCGCCCGCACCGAGGGTTCCGCCCGACGCCGGCGATACGCCG
>ODAK010002144.1_pt1 | contig 20913 bp, 18 predicted proteins | sample 1539591 | NCBI WGS metagenome assembly ODAK01 (sample SAMEA3539303, study PRJEB22396) | soil metagenome | biome: tundra; feature: field; material: soil | place: USA | collected 2010-05 | depth 0.15 m | reverse complement strand
TCGGCAGCGGCACGGTGAGCAACAAGGACTGGTCGCGCGGCTACTCGTGTATCGCCGAGAAGCGGGCGATCGAGACGATCGAAAGCGGCGCCCCGAAGACGCCTTTCATGCAGTTCGGCGACACGATCCGCATCGAGATGAAAGGCCGCGACGGAGCCAGCCTCTTCGGCGCGATCGAGCAGAAGGTGGCCGACGCCACGCCGTCCGGCCGATGAGCGACGAGCTACCGCGTACGCTCAAGTTCGCGACGGTCTGGCTGCTCCTCGGCGCCCTCGTCTTCGTCGGCTTCGAGTGGCGCGCGCACGAAGCGCGGCAGACGAGTTTCTCGATACGGGGCGGCGTCATCGAGATCAGGCGCGGCGGCGACGGTCACTATCACTGGCCCGGCACGCTGAACGGCCGCGCCGTCGATTTTCTCGTCGACACCGGCGCCAGCGGCGTCGCGATCCCGGCCGAGCTGGCGCGCGATCTGAAGCTCGAGCCCGAAGGCACGGTGCGCTCGAGCACGGCCGGCGGCTGGGTGACCGGCCAGGTCTTGCGCGCCGATCTCACGCTCGATGGCGGCGTGCGCGCCGATCGTCTTCGCATCGTCGCCCTGCCGAATCTCGACGACCCCCTGCTCGGCATGGATGTGCTCGGCCGGCTGCACTGGCAGCAGCGCGACGGCGCCTTGCGCATCGACCTTCGCGCCGACGCCGGGCAGCGCTAAGCTTCAGGCATGTCGACCTCTTCCCGCCTCGCCCGCCTCCTTCGCAGCGCCCGCCGCGCCCTCAGCGGCGCACCGCTCGCCGCCCTCGTCGTCTTGCTGCCGCTCTCGGCGGCATGCGCCGCCGACCACAAGGCCCGCGCCTCCTGCCCGCCGGCCGCACAGACGCTCACCGCCGAGCGCCTGCGCGAAGGTCTCGCCAACGCCAGGGACCACGGCTTTCTCTGGCGCATCAGCAAGGACGGCCATGCCTCGTACCTCTACGGCACGATCCACGCCGCGAAGTTCGAATGGATGTTCCCCGGGCCGACGATCATCGACGCGATTCGCTCGAGCGACACGATCGCGCTCGAGCTCGATGTGCTCAATCGCGATATCCAGGACCGGCTCGCGGCGAGCATCGGCCCGCATCGAACGGATCCGCTGCCGCCGCAGTTGGTGCGGCGGATCGAGCAGCAGATGGCCGCGGAGTGCGTCGACGCCGCCACCTGGTCGAAGTTCGCTCCCGAGTTCCAGATCGCCTCGCTCAGCGTCATGGCGGCGCGCCGCGACGGCTTCGATCCGGCCAATGCCGCGGACCTCGTTCTCGCCGTCCTGGGGCGCAATCTCCGCAAGTCCGTCGTCTCGCTCGAAACCCCGGAAGCGCAGATGCAGGCGCTGCAGATGCCGACGCAGGAAGAGACGATCGAGTTCGTGACCTCCGGCCTCGATGAGCTCGAATCCGGTCGCGCCCGGCCGCTGCTCAATCGCCTCGCCAAGGCCTGGGCGGACAGCGACTACGACGAGCTCGCGCGTTACGAGCAGTGGTGCGAGTGCCTGCGCACGGCGAGCGATCGCGCCGCGATGAAGCGCCTGCTCGACGACCGCAACCCCTTGCTCGCCACCGCCATCGACTCGTTGCACGCCAGCGGCAAGCAGGTCTTCGCCGCCGTCGGCAGCCTGCACATGATCGGGCCGAACGGCCTGCCCGCGCTGATGCGCCAGCGCGGCTACAAGGTCGAGCAGGGTGACTTCCCGCGCTGAGGGCGGCTCGCATTGAAGCCACGGCTCAGCTTCGGCGCGGCGTGTGCCGCCACCCTCTTCCTCCTTTCGACCGAAGCTTCAGCGATGGATGTGTCGCCCTACTGGAATTTCTCGGATCCCGCGGCTTCGGAAGCCGCGTTGCGCAAGGCGCTGGCGACCGTCGCGAACAGCGACGACGAGTTGTCGCTCGAGACGCAGATCGCGCGAACCTACGGGCTGCGCTCGCGCTTCGACGCCGCCCATGCGCTGCTCGACCGCATCGAGCCTCGCCTGGCGAGCGCCGGCGCCGAACCGCGCGTGCGCTACCTGCTCGAGCGCGGCCGCACCCTGCGGTCGTCGAAGGCGCCGGAGCGGGCCCGGCCGCTGTTTGTCGAAGCGGCGGATCGCGCCCGTACCGCCGGTCTCGATGCGCTCGAGGTCGACGCCCTGCACATGATCGCGCTCGTCGAGCCGGGGCCCGCGGAGCAGCTGCAATGGAGCCGCAAGGCGCTCGCCGTCGCCGCCGCTTCGTCCGAACCTGCGGCGCGCGACTGGGACGCCTCGCTCGCCAACAACATCGGCATGAGCCTGCACGACGCGGGCCGCTACGACGAGGCGCTCGCCAGCTTCGAGACCGCGCTCGCGGCGCGCGAACGCATCGGCGCCGCGACCCGCGTTCGCGAGGCCCGCTGGATGATCGCGTGGGCGCTGCGCTCGCTGCGCCGCCACGACGATGCCCTGGCCGTCCTCGCCCGGCTCGAAGCCGAATATGCCGCCGCAGGCCAGCCCGACGGCTACGTCTTCGAGGAGATCGGCGAGAACCTTCTGGCGCAAAAGAAGGACGAAGCGGCTCGCCCCTATTTCGCGAAGGCATGGGCGCTGCTTTCCGCCGACACTTCGCTCGATCGGCCAAGCGACGAACGGCTCGCCCGGCTGCAGCGCCTGAGCCGCTAGGGGCTGTTAACGCCGCGGGAGGGTGCGCGGCGACAATCGCGACGACAACAAGCACCCGCGGCAAGGAGACACGATGAGCGATGCAAGCGGTTTCACCAAGCTGGTTCCGGGCTTCGACTTCCTGCAAAGCCTCGTCAAGAACGCCGGCGCGGCGCTGCCCGGTATCGGCCAGTGGGTCGCGCCGACGCTCGACCCGGCCGAGCTCGAAAAGCGGATCAACGAGTTGCGCACGGTGCAGTTCTGGCTCGAGCAGAACGCGAAAATGCTGGCGACGACGATCCAGGCGCTCGAGGTCCAGCGCATGACGCTCTCGACCCTGAAGACCATGAACGTGCAGATGGGCGACCTGCGCGAAGCCATGAAGCTCAAGTCGCCCGCCGCCGCCGAAGCGGCGCCGGCAAAGCCGCGCTCAGGCAAGGCGGCACCGGTGCCTTCGGGCGTCGTCGATCCGATGCAGTGGTGGGGCGCGCTCACGAACCAGTTCACGCAACTCGCGACGACGGCGCTGAAGGACACCGCCGCCGATGCGGCCAAGACGATGGCCGGCAACATGCTCAAGCAATCGTTCGACACGGCAGCGGCCACGCTCAAAGGCGCCGCCACGGCGCCGGCGAAAGTCGCCGGGGCGATGGGCGCCGCGGCCGCCGGCGCGGCAGGCAAGGCGCTGGGGCGCCCGAGGGCGGCGAGAAAGCGCCGCGCCGCGAAGGCCTGAGGCTTTCGAGCTGTGAACGCCGCCGCCTCCGAGGCTGCCCGGCTCGCGGCGGCGCCTGCGTTCACCGATCGAAGCCGGCGCCAGGCCGAGGTAGTCGCCGCGCTCGGCGCGGCCTTGCCGGCGCACGCGCTGCTCTGGCATCGCGAAGACACGATTCCCTACGAATGCGACGGCCTCACGGCGTACCGCGAGCAGCCGCTCGTCGTCGCCTTGCCGGAAAGCGAAACCCAGGCCGCCGAAGTGCTCGCCCTCTGCCATCGCCTCGAGGTGCCCGTGGTCGCGCGCGGTGCCGGAACCGGGCTCTCGGGCGGCGCCCTGCCGAACCCGCTCGGCGTGACCTTGAGCCTCGCGAAATTCAATCGCATCATCGGCATCGATCCGCGCGGGCGAACGGCGACCGTGCAATGCGGCGTGCGCAACCTCGCCATCAGCGAAGCCGCGGCGCCGTACGGCCTCTTCTATGCGCCCGATCCGAGCAGCCAGATCGCCTGCACGATCGGCGGCAACGTCGCCGAAAACTCGGGCGGCGTGCATTGCCTCAAGTACGGCCTCACCCTGCACAACGTGCTCAAGGTGCGCGGCCTCACTGCCGACGGCGTGGCGATCGAGTTCGGCAGCGACGCGCTCGACGCTCCCGGCCTGGATCTGCTGGCGCTCGTCGTCGGCAGCGAAGGCATGCTCGCGGTCGTCACCGAAGTGACCGTGAAGCTGCTACCGAAGCCGCAGACGGCGCGCTGCATCCTGGCCAGCTTCGACGACATCGTCAAAGCCGGCAACGCGGTGGCCGCGATCATCGCCGCCGGCATCATCCCGGCCGGCCTCGAGATGATGGACGGGCCCATGACGGCCGCCGTCGAAGGCTTCGTCCACGCCGGCTACGACCTCGACGCCGCCGCGATCCTGCTCTGCGAGAGCGACGGCACGGCGGCCGAGGTCGAACACGAGGTCGCGCGCATGACCCGGGTCCTGCGCGAATCGGGCGCGACGCGCCTCGCGGCGAGCGAGAACGAGGCGCAGCGGCTGAAGTTCTGGAGCGGGCGCAAGAACGCGTTTCCGGCGAGCGGCCGCATCAGTCCCGACTACATGTGCATGGATTCGACGATCCCGCGCCGCTGTCTGGCCGAGATGCTGCTCGCCATCGACGCAATGACGAAGAAACACCGCCTTCGCTGCGTCAACGTCTTCCACGCCGGCGACGGTAACCTGCACCCGCTCATCCTCTTCGATGCCAACGACGCCGACGAGCTGCATCGCGCCGAAGCCTTCGGCGCCGAGATCCTGGAAGCAAGCGTGGCGATGGGCGGCACGGTCACCGGCGAGCACGGCGTCGGCGTCGAGAAGCTCACGTCGATGTGCGTGCAGTTCTCGCCGGCCGAACGCGAGCAGATGTTCGCGGTCAAGCGGGCCTTCGACCCGGCCGGCTTGCTCAACCCGGGCAAGGTGATCCCGACGCTGTCGCGCTGCGCCGAAGGCGGGAAGATGCACGTCAGGCGCGGCTTGCTCGCGTTTCCCGAACTGCCACGGTTTTGATCGCTGAGAACCCGGCCCTGGCCGCGCTCGTAGAGCGCCTTCGCGATGCGAACGCGTCGCGAAGGCCGCTGCGCCTGCGCGGCGGCGGCACCAAGGACTTCTACGGCGAGTCGCCGACGGGTGAAGTGCTCGACACGCGCATGCTCGCGGGCGACGCCGATCACGAGCCGACCGAGCTCGTCGTCACCGCGCCGGCCGGCATGCGCCTCGACGCGCTCGAAGCGCAGCTTGCCGAGCACGGCCAGCACCTGCCTTTCGAGCCGCCGCATTTCGCCGCCGGCTCGACGGTCGGAGGCATGGTCGCCACCGGCCTGTCCGGGCCGTCGCGGGCGCGCGCCGGTTCGCTCCGCGATCACCTGCTCGGCGTCGCGATGCTCAGCGGCAGCGGCGAGCTCATGCGCTTCGGCGGCCGCGTCATCAAGAACGTCGCCGGCTACGACGTCTCGCGCCTCGTCGCCGGCTCGCTCGGCATCCTCGGCGTCGTGATCGAGGTCTCGCTCAAGGTGCTGCCCAGGGCCGAAGCGGAAGCGACGCTGCGCTTCGACATGAAGCCGGGCGAAGCCCTCGCGGCCTTGCACGTCTGGGGCGCCAGGCCGCTGCCGCTCGACGCCAGCGCCTGGTGGAACGGCAACCTGATCGTCCGCCTGCGCGGCGCCCCGGCCGCCGTGCACGAAGCCGGCGCGCAGCTCGGCGGCGAGCCAATCGATGCGGCCGCAGCCGGCCCGTTCTGGAACGCGCTGCGCGACCACGCCGATCCGTTCTTCATTGCCGCGAACGAAGCAATCGAGCACCAGGACGCGGCGCTCTGGCGCCTCTCGCTGCCGCCGACGGCGCCGCTTCTCGCCCTTGCCGGCGACGAACTGATCGAGTGGCACGGCGCCCAGCGCTGGCTCGCAACGGCCCTGCCCGCCGCGCAGGTGCGCGAAGCGGCGGCAGCGGTCGGCGGCCATGCGACGCTTTTTCGGGGACGCGACAGATCGGCCGGCGTCTTCGCACCGCTGCCGGCGCCGCTGCGTCTCATCCACGAGCGGCTCAAGCGCGCCTTCGATCCGAACGGCATCCTCAATCCCGGTCGGCTCTACCCGGGCCTGTAGAAATGAACGCCCCCGCGCTCACTTCGTTCACTGCCTCCCGCGGGGGCGTTCAGTCGGCTTGGCGGCGGCCCGGCGCCGACTGAAGCCGCATGCAGACCGACATCGCCCCCGAATTCGCGTCGACGCCCGAAGGCATCGAGGCCGACGCGATCCTGCGCAAGTGCGTGCACTGCGGCTTCTGCACCGCGACCTGCCCGACCTATCAGCTCCTCGGCGACGAGCTCGACGGGCCGCGCGGCCGCATCTATCTGATGAAGCAGGTGCTCGAGGGCCATGCGCCGACGCGTTCGACGCAGATGCATCTCGACCGCTGCCTGACCTGCCGCAACTGCGAGACGACCTGCCCTTCGGGCGTGCAATACGGCAACCTCCTCGAGATCGGCCGCCGCATCGTCGACGCGCGGGTGCCGCGACCGGCCGGCGAACGCATGCTGCGCTGGGCACTGAAGGAAGGCCTGACCTCGCCGCTCTTCAAGCCGGCGCTGAAGATGGGCCAGAGCGTGCGATCCCTGCTGCCCGAAGCGCTGCGCGCCAAGGTGCCACCGCCGGCGCCGGCGAGCGCCCATCGCTGGCCGGCGCGCGAGCATCCGCGCAAGGTGCTGCTGCTCATGGGCTGCGTGCAGCCTGCGATGCTGCCCAACATCAACAGCGCGACGGCGCGCGTCCTCAACGCCGCCGGCATCCAGACGCTCGTCGCCGACGAAGCCGGCTGCTGCGGCGCGATCCGCCTGCACCTCGACGACCACCAAGGAGCGCTCGAGCACATGCGCCGCAACATCGATGCCTGGTGGCCGCTCGTTGCGGCGGGCAGCGTCGAGGCCATCGTCATGAATGCCTCGGGCTGCGGCGTCACGGTGAAGGAATACGGCCACTCGCTTCGCCACGACGCGGCCTATTCGGAGAAGGCGCGTCGCGTCGCCGATCTGACGCGCGATCTTTCCGAGCTGCTGCGCGACATCGTTCCCGCGCTCGCCAAGGAGCTGTCGCCGAACGCCGCGCGGCCGCGTCTCGCGTTTCACCCTCCGTGCACCCTGCAGCACGGTCAGCAGCTGCGCGGCGGCGTCGAGACGCACCTGCGCGAGCTGGGCTTCGATGTGCAGGTGGCGCTGAACGAAGCGCACCTGTGCTGCGGCTCGGCCGGCACGTATTCGCTGCTCCAGCCCGAGCTCGCCATGCCTCTGCGCGACCGCAAGCTCGGCCACCTGGCGGCACTCGAGCCGCAAGCGATCGTCTCGGCCAACATCGGCTGCATCCAGCACCTGCAGAGCGGCACCACGACGCCCGTCCGGCATTGGATCGAGGTGCTCGACGAGGCGATCGCAGTTTCTTTACCGTCGATCGATTGACGCGCCGATTCGTCGCCGGGTACAGTCGCATCCTTCATTCATTTCAGGTCGACGCCTTGGACTCAGACAGTAGTACCAGGCTTCCGCAGGACCCGACCCGCCTCTAGACACGCTGCTGTCACGAAGGCTTGCAAGGCTCGGTGCGGAGGCTTCCACCACACCGTGCCGGCATGCGAAGACCATGAGGAGCCCAGCCCTCTTGGCCCCCACTCCGGCTTCATAGACAAGGCGCCGCGCCGGCGCCAAGGCTACCGCGCGAGCGCGACCGGCCGGAGATGACTGCCGATGAAAGCCTTGTCCCTCCTCGTCGCAGCCACGCTCGCGCTGGCGGCGCCGGCTCGCGCCGACGAGCCCGAGGCGTTCAGCGTTCACGGCCAGACGACCTACATCCGGCAACTCAAGCCGTCTTTCGACTCGCCCTACGCCGGTCCGCACAGCCTGTCCGGCGCGCGCGAGTGGAGCTATTCGCTCACTGGTACGCTCAACCTGGGTGCTCGCCTGCCCGACGGCACCGAGATGTACGTCGATGGCGAGGTCGTGCAGGGCGTAGCGTTCTCCGGCCTGCAGGGCCTGGCGGGGTTCCCGAACAGCGAGCTGGCGCGCACCTCGGGCGCCGACGCCACTTTCTATCTGGCCCGCCTTTTCGTCCGCCACACCTTCGCGCTCGGCGCCGAGACCGAAGACGTCGAGGCGGCGGCCGACCAGCTCGCCTCCCGGTACGCGAAGCATCGGGTCGTGGTCACGGCGGGCAACGCCTCGGTGCTCGACATCTTCGATGCCAACGCCTATAGCCACGACGGGCGAACGCAGTTCATGAACTGGAGCCTGGCGACGCACGGCGCCTGGGACTACCCGGCCGACTCGCACGGCTACACCTGGGGCGCCGCAGCCGAATACTTTGCCGACGGCTGGTCGGCTCGTGCCGGACGCTTCGCGCAACCGCGCGAGCCGAACGGATTGAGGCTCGATCCGCGGATCTTCGAGCACTACGGCGACGCGATCGAGCTGGCCCGCGACTATTCCTGGGCCGCACAGAGCGGCGTCGTGCGCCTGCTCGCATTTCGCAACCGCGCGGTCATGGCGCGCTACGACGACGCGCTCGCCCTTGCCGCGACCGACATGGCGGCGCCGAACCTGGCTGCGGTGCGCACGGCCGATCAGGTCAAAACCGGCATCGGCGTGAGCCTCGAGCATCGTTTCTCTGCCGATCTGGGTTTCTTCGCCCGTGCGATGCGCGCCGACGGCCAGACCGAGACCTACGCCTATACCGAGATCGACAGCTCGGCTTCGGCCGGCCTGTCCATGAGCGGAGCGCGCTGGGGACGAACCAACGACACGCTCGGCGTGGCCGTCGCGTGCAATGCGCTGTCGGCCTCGCACCGCCGTTTCCTCGAGGACGGCGGCGAAACCTTCTTCCTCGGCGACGGCCGCCTGAGCTACCGGCCCGAACAGATCGTCGAGGCCTACTACAGCGTCCAGCTGCGGCGAGGAATCCTTCTCGCGTTCGACTATCAGCGGATCGCCAACCCGGGCTACAACTCCGACCGCGGCCCGGCCTCTTTCGTTGCGGTGCGACTTCACCTGGAGAGATGAGCATGGACACGCTCAAGACGAAGGACCTCGCGAGCCGGCTCGGCCCCGGCCTCATCACCGGCGCCGCCGACGACGACCCGAGCGGCATCGCCACCTATTCGCAGGCCGGCGCGCAGTTCCGCTTCGGCCTGGTCTGGACGCTGTTCCTGACGACGCCGCTCATGATCGGCATCCAGATGCTCTCGGCGCGCATCGGCTGGGTCACGCACGAAGGACTGGCGACGAACATCGACAAGATGTGCCCGCGCTGGCTGACGGTCTCGCTGATCGGTCTGCTCGTCATCGCCAACACGATCAACATCGCCGCCGATATCGGTGCGATGGGCGAGGCCCTGAAGCTGCTCGTGCACGGCCCGCAGCCAATCTACGTGCTGGCGTTCGGCGGCATCTGCATCGCCACGCAGATCTACTTCTCCTACGAGCGCACCGTACGCGTCCTGAAATGGCTGACCCTGGCTCTCTTCGCCTATGTCGCCGTGGTCCTCAGCGTCTCGGTGCCCTGGAAGGAGGCGATCGCGCAATCGCTGCAGCCCTGGCAATACTTTCCGCCCGGGGTGTCGACCAAGGACTACGCGGCGATGGTGGTCGCCGTGCTCGGCACGACGATCAGTCCCTACCTGTTCTTCTGGCAGGCCTCGCAGGAGGTGGAGGACAACCATCGCCGGCCGGACACGCGCGAGCTGCGCCACCATCCGGCGTACGTGGCCGAACACCTGTCCCGCATCAAGCAGGACACGAGCGTCGGCATGGGCTTTTCGAACATCATCGCCCTGTGCATCGTCGTCGCCACCGCGGTCACGCTCAACCAGCACGGCAGCACGAACATCCAGACCTCGGCGCAGGCCGCCGAAGCCTTGCGCCCGGTCGCCGGAGAGTTCGCGTTCGCCGTGTTCGCGATGGGCATCGTCGGCACCGGCCTGCTCGCCGTGCCGGTACTGGCCGGCTCGGCAGCGTACGCGGTGAGCGAACTCTTCGGCTGGCGGCGCGGCCTCTCGCACGGCTTTCGCGAAGCGCGGGGCTTTTATCTCATCATCATCGCCGCCACCGGCATCGGCACGGCGATGAGCGCGTTCGAAGTCGACCCGATCAAGGCGCTCGTCTGGAGCGCGATCGTCAACGGCGTGATCTCGGTGCCGATCATGGTGGTGCTCATGCTGATCGGCCAGTCGAGGCGACTGATGGGCAACTACATCATCAGCCTGCGCCACCGCTTCTTCGGCTGGGCGGCGACGCTCGTCATGGGCTCCGCCGTCGCCGTCATGTTCGCGACGCTCTGACGGCAGTCGCCGAGGCCGGGGCCGGCGCAAAGCTGCCGAGCTCATCGAGGATCGGGCACTCGGGCCGAGCGTCACCGTGGCAACACGAGGCGAGCCGCTCGAGCGTCCGCTTCATCGCCGCCAGCTCGACCATGCGGCGCTCGAGGTCGCCAACGTGCTTCATCGCGATGCGCTTGACGTCGCCGCTCGAACGGCGCCGGTCCTTCCAGAGCTTGAGCAGCTCGCCGATTTCGCTCATGCCGAAGCCCAGGTCGCGGGCGCGACGGATGAAGCGCAAAGTGTGCACTTCGTTGCCGCCGTACTGGCGATAGCCGGCTTCGGTGCGGGCGACGCGCGGCAGGAGGCCGAGCGATTCGTAGTGGCGAACCATCTTCGCGGACACGCCGGAGCGCGCCGCAGCCTCGCCGATGTTGAACGGCCCGGCCGAATCCGCGTCGTTCGCCTTCATCGCGACGCTCCGTGCCAGCGCCGCAGCAGCAGCGAATTGGCGACGACGCTGACGCTGCTCGCCGCCATCGCCGCGCCGGCGATCACCGGGTTCAGCAAGCCGAGCGCGGCGAGCGGAATGCCGACGACGTTGTAGGCGAAAGCCCAGAACAGGTTCTGCCGGATCTTGGCGACGGTGCGACGCGAGATTTCGATCGCGTCGGCGACGAGCATCGGGTCGCCGCGCATGAGGGTGATGCCGGCGGCGTGCATCGCCACGTCGGTGCCGCTGGACATCGCCATGCCGATGTCTGCGGCCGCGAGCGCCGGCGCGTCGTTGATGCCGTCGCCGACCATGGCGACGCGCCGGCCGCCGGCCTTCAGCGCTTCGACAACGGCCGCCTTGTCTGCGGGCAGGACGTCGGCGTGCACCTCGCCGATGCCGAGCTGCGCGGCCAGGGCCCGGGCGCTGCCGGCGTTGTCGCCCGTAACGAGGACGATGCGCAGGCCAGCATCGACGAGCCGCCGCACCGCCGATGCGGCCGACGCCTTCGGCGCGTCGCCGAAGGCGAAGAGGCCAAGCAGGCGCGGCGCCGCGCTCACGTCGGCGAGCCAGGAGACGCTGCGCCCTTCGCGTTCGGCGGCCGCGCTCGCCGCAGCGAGCGGCGTGAGATCGACGCCTTCTTCGCGCATGAGGCGGGCGTTGCCGAGAAGCAGCGCCCGGCCATCGACCGAGCCGGCGACGCCGCGGCCGGGCAGTGTGCGCAGGTCGCCGGGCGAAAGCGATCTTGCGGATTCGCTCGCGGCCGCGTCGCGCACGGCGCGCGCCAGCAGGTGCTCGCTTCGCGACTGCAAGGCCGCAGCCCACGCCAGCAAGTCGGCCCGACTCGTTGCCGCCGCTGCCTCGACCCGCACGAGGGATGGCCGGCCTTCGGTCAGCGTGCCTGTCTTGTCGAAGGCCACGACATCGAGCGATCGCGCCAGCTCGAGCGCCTCCGCGTCCTGCACGAGGATGCCGCGCCGCGCCGCGGCGCCGGTGCCGGCCATGATCGCCGTCGGCGTCGCCAGGCCGAGCGCGCACGGGCAGGCGATCACGAGCACGGCGACGGCATCGAGAATGGCGCGTTGCCAATCACCATCGCCGAAGCCCCAGCCGAGCAGAGTGATGAAGGCGACTCCGATCACCACCGGCACGAAGACGGCGCTGACACGGTCGACGAGGCGCTGGATCGGCGCCTTCTTCGCCTGCGCCGATTCGACGAGGCGAACGATGCGCGCCAGTGTCGATTCGGCCCCGACGGCCGTGGCGCGAACGACGAGGGGGCCGCTGCCGTTGACCGAGCCGCCGGTGACGTGTGCTCCCGCGGCCACGGCGACGGGCAGGCTTTCGCCGGTGACGAGCGAGGCGTCGACCTCGCTCTCGCCCTCGACGACGCTGCCGTCGACGGCGATGCGCTCGCCGGGCCGCACGACGACCTCGTCGCCGACGACCACAGCGGCCATCGGCAGCTCGAGCTCGCGGCCGTCGCGGCGCACTATCGCCCGCTCCGGGCGCAGCGCCTGCAAGGCGCGAATGGCGGACGTCGTCTGCCGCTTCGCGCGCGCCTCGAGCCACTTGCCGAGCAGGACGAGCGTGATGACGACCGCCGACGCTTCGAAGTAGAGATGCGCCGGATCACTGCCGTGGGCGAACAGCTCGTAGACGCTGAGGCCGTAAGCGGCGCTCGTACCGATGGCGACGAGAAGATCCATGTTGCCCGTGCGTGCGCGCAAGGCGCTCCAGGCGGCGCGGTAGAAGCGCGCGCCGAGCCCGAACTGCACGGGCGTGGCGAGCAGCCATTGCCAACGCCCATCGAGCATGACGTGGCCACCGAAGGGCGCGAGCAGCATCGGCAGCAGGAGCGGCGCCGAAAGCAGCGCGGCGACGACGACCGCGCCGCCGGCGGACGACCAGGCAGGCACGGCCACGGCTGGCGCCGCATCGTCCTCGGCGAGGACATGCGCGCCATAGCCGGCCTTTTCGACCGCGGCCGCGAGCTGCGCAGCATCGGCCCGGCCCGGCGTGACGCGAACGTCCGCGATCTCGGTCGCCAGGTTCACGCTCGCTTCGAGCACGCCGGGCACCCTGGCGAGCGCCTTCTCCACACGCGTCGCGCAGGAAGCGCAGGTCATGCCCTCGATCTGCAGGCGCAGCGGCACGGCGGCGTTCGTCGCCTCATGCTTCGGCTGGGCTTGAAGGGCGAGGGTCGGCGTGCTCATGGCAGTTAGTAGTGTCGACCTTGACACGATGGGAATGTCAAGCAAGCGTCGTTTCCCTGCGCCACGCAGGGAAACGACGTGGCGCTTGACCTTGCCACGATGGCAAGCTTCACAGTGAAACCTCGAGAACACGAAGGGAGAAACACGATGACCGAGTTCAAGGTCGATGCAATGAGCTGCGGGCACTGCGTGCGCGCGGTCACCGAGGCGATCAGGAATGCCGATCCTGAGGCGCAGGTCGACGTCGATCTGGCGCAAAAGACCGTCCGCATCGAATCGTCGCGGCCGCGCGCCGATCTGGCCCACGCGCTGGCCGAAGCCGGCTACGCGCCGGCCTAGGGCGTGTTGACGGGCCCTGGTCAGATGCAGCGGCCGCCGTCGACCTCCATCGCCACGCCGGTGATCATCGAAGCCTCGTCGCTGCAGAGAAAGCAGGCGGCGTTGCCGAGGTCCTCCGGGGTCGAGAAGCGGCCGATCGGAATCGTTGCCAGGAATTTCGCGCGGATCTCCGGCGTGTCCTCGCCCATGAAAGTCTTGAGCATCGGCGTTTCGCCAGCCACCGGATTGAGGGCGACGACGCGGATGCCGAAGGGCGCCAGCTCGACGGCCATCGAGCGCGTCGCCGTGATGACCCAGCCCTTGCTCGCGTTGTACCAAGCAAGGCGCGGTCGGGGGCTCACTCCCGCCGTGCTCGCGATGTTGAGGATCACGCCTTTCTTTTGCGCCTTGAAGCGCGGCACGACTTCCTTCGCGGCGCGGTAGATCGCCTTGACGTTGACCGCGAGGATGCGGTCGAACTCGTCTTCGGGGAGATCCTCGAGCGGCTGCGGCAAGTGGCCCATGCCGGCGTTGTTGACGAGGATGTCGAGGCCGCCGAAACGCTCGTGCACGGCCTCGACCATCGCCTTGACGTCGGCACCGATGGTGACGTCGGCACGAACGCCGAGCGCCGCGGCGCCGAGCCTGGCCGCCGCGCGCAACGCGCCTTCGCCATCGCGATCGACGACGACGACCCTGGCGCCCTCGGCGACGAACTTCTTCGCGATGCCTTCGCCGAAGCCGGACGCGGCGCCAGTAACGAGGGCTATCTTTCCTGCGAGTCGCATGGGTCGTCTCCGGGCGATGCGGCCTGCCTCAGGCCAGCAGATTGTGAAAGGGCTTGCGGTTCTTCCAGCGATAGGTGCGGAAGTCTCGCTCGTCGGTCGAAAGAATGCGGCCGTGGCCGAGGTGCTCGGCGAGGAGCACGAGAGAGGCGTCGGCAAGATCCATAGGAAGCTTCGCGTAGCGGCGCATCAGCGGCGCCATGAGCGGCCACTGCGCGACGGGAGGCTCCCACACGGCCAGGCCGCCGGCAGCCACATCGTCCATCAGCGCGGCGGCGAATTCGATGCCGAGCCAACACGTCATGAGATGCGTCGCTGCGGTGAGCACCGGCCAGGTCGTGACCCAGCCCTCGCTCAGCGTCGGCGCCTGTGCGCGCGCACGCTCGTGCCAGGCGTCGCGCTTGTCGACCAGGGCGAAGAGAAAGCCTGTATCGACGGCGATCAACGTGCCGGCCGGCGGTTTTTGGAGTCGAGGCTTTCGCCGACGTGGCGCTTGACGTTGGAGGCGATGTCGCTGCGCCCGCTGTCGCCCTTGCCGATCAGCGCGCCGAAATGGGGGAGGCCGACGCGCTGCGCACGCACGTGGCCGTAGTACAGCGCGACGCTTTCGCGCAGCACATGGCTCACGCCGAGGCCCGTCGCCCGGGTGAGGTAGTCGATCTGCTCGGCGGCTTCGTCGTCGAGGCGGGCGTTGACGCGCATCGGTTCTTCTCCGAAACGTTTGTCATCCAGTGTATGACAAACGGCGTTGCCCATCAACCGTGGTGGATCGCCACCGTCTTCAGCGTCGAGAAGCCGTACAGCGCCTCGAAGCCTTTCTCGCGCCCGTGGCCCGAGTGCTTGACGCCGCCGAAAGGCAGCTCGATGCCGCCGCCGGCACCGTAGTTGTTGACGAAGACCTGGCCGCATTTCAGCGCCCGAGCGAGGCGCATCTGGCGCCCGCCGTCCTTCGTCCAGACGCCGGCGACGAGGCCGTACCTGGTGCCGTTGGCGATGCGCAGGGCCTCGGCTTCGCCATCGAAGGCGATCAGCACCTGCACCGGGCCGAAGATTTCTTCCTGGGCCAGCACGTGATCGGCGGGCACGGCGTCGACCAGCGTCGGCCGTACGTAGTGGCCGCCACGCGGCGCGTCGTCGACGATCGTGCCCTCGGCAGCGAAGGCGAGGCCGCCGTCGCGCGCGAGCCCGAGGAAGTGCTCGATCACGCCCTTCTGCCGCCGCGAGATGACCGGGCCGACGTCGAGGTCGCTGGCTGCGGGGCCGACCCGCAGGGCGCGATAGCGCTCGGCCATCAGCGCCCGCACCTTCTCGTAGACCGGCCGCTCGACGAGGATGCGCGAAGCCGCCGAGCACGTTTGCCCGGCGTTCTGGATGCCGGCGTTGACGAGGAAGGGCAAGGCCGCGTCGAGGTCGGCATCGGCGAAGACGAGCTGCGGGCTCTTGCCGCCGAGCTCGAGCGTCACCGGCACCGCGTTCCTCGCCGCCGCGGCCTGCACGAGCGTGCCGGTCGCGACCGAGCCGGTGAACGATACGTGATCGACGCCGCCATGCGCCGAGAGCGCCGCGCCGGCTTCCTCGCCGAGCCCCGGCACGACGTTGAGCGCGCCGGCGGGCAGGCCGGCCTCGGCGGCGATGCGCGCGAACGCGAGGACCGTGAGGCAGGCTTCCTCGGCGGGCTTGAGCACGCAGGCGTTGCCCATCGCCAGCGCGGCGCCGACGCTGCGGCCGACGATCTGCATCGGATAGTTCCAGGGCACGATGTGCCCCGTGACGCCATGCGGCTCGCGCAGCGTCAGCGCCGTGTAGCCAGAGGCGAAAGGCAGCGTTTCGCCGTGCACCTTGTCGGCGGCGCCACCGTAGAATTCGAAATAGCGGGCCAGTGCCACGGCGTCGGCGCGCGCCTGCCTGAGCGGCTTGCCGACATCGAGCACCTCGAGCCGCGCCAGCAGCTCGACGTTGTCGAGCACCTTGCGGCCGATCGCCAGGAGCACGCGGCCCCGGTCGAGGGCGCTCATGCGGCCCCAGGCATCGGCTTTCGACGCATCGAGCGCGGCGCGCGCCGCCACGACCGCGGCATCGATGTCGGCGCCGCCGCCGCGGGCGATGCGCGCCAGCTCCGAGCCATCGGAAGGGTTCTCGAGCGCGATCGTTTCACCGCTCGCCGCGGCGCGCCAGGCGCCGCCGATCAGGACCTGATCGGTGCGGAACGGAATCGAGAATTCGGTCGGGGCATTCATGGCCAGGCTCCAGCGGCCGCGCCGGCGGCTTTGCGCCATCATAAGAACTTGCCCCGCGGGGCGCGGAGACTTCGCCATCGGCTTTTTTCTCTTCAAGCGCTTCGCGAGCTTCGCCCTGACGCTGCTCGCCGCCTCGGTCGTCATCTTTACGGTGCTCGACGTCCTGCCCGGCAATGCCGCCGAGGTGATGCTCGGCGAAAGCGCGACGCCCGAGTCGGTGGCGGCGCTCTCCGCGAAGCTCGGCCTCGACCGGCCGGCGCCTGTTCGCTATGCCGACTGGATGAAGGGGCTGGCCACCGGAGAGCTCGGCACGAGCATCGCCTACGACACGCCGATCGCCCAGCTCGTCGCCGAGCGGCTCGTCGTCACCGTGCCGCTGGCGCTGATGGCGATGGCCTTGACGGCGCTGCTCGCTTTCAGCCTCGGCCTCTACGCGGCGTCTCGGCACGGCCGCGGCGGCGACATCGGCGTCATGGCGGCGAGCCAGATCGGCATCGCCATTCCCAACTTCTGGTTCGCGATCCTGCTGATCCTGGCCTTCGCGGTGAAGCTGCGCTGGTTTTCGGCCGGGGGCTTTCCCGGCTGGTCCGAGGCCGATGGCGGCGGCGTCGGCGCCGGGTTGCGCGCCCTCGTGCTGCCAGCCGTGGCGCTCGCCGTCGTGCAGGCGGCGATCCTGGCACGCATCGTCCGCTCGGCCGTCCTCGACGTGCTGCGCGAAGACTTCGTCCGCACCGCGCGGGCCAAGGGCGCGACGCCACGCGGCGTGCTCTGGGGCCACGTGCTGAGGAACGCCATGGTGCCCGTGCTCACCGTGATGGGCCTGCAGTTCGCCAACCTGCTGACCGGCACCGTCGTCATCGAGAACGTGTTCTCGCTGCCCGGCCTCGGGCGACTCGTCTTCCAGGCGATCGCCAACCGCGACCTGCTCGTCGTTCGCGACGTCGTCATGCTGCTGGCGGCGGCGGTCGTCCTCATCAACTTCGTCGTCGACGTGCTCTACGTCGTCATCGATCCGCGCCTGCGCGTGCGTGCCGCATGAAGGGCGCCGGTTCGCGCGTGCGGTGGCGGCGCGCCAACTTCGTCATCGGAGCGACGCTCGTGACCCTGCTCGTCGGGCTGGCCCTGCTCTCCTTCGTGTGGACGCCGTACAGCCCGACCGACCTCGACATCCCGCACAAGCTGCAGCCGCCCACGCCAGCGCACTGGCTCGGTACCGACAGCCTCGGCCGCGACATCGTCTCGCTGCTTATCGTCGGCAGCCGCGTCTCGATCGCCGTCGGCCTCATCGCCGTCGGCATCGGCATCGCCTTCGGCGTCGGCATCGGCCTTCTCGCCGCCGTGAAGCGCGGCTGGGTCGAGGAAGCGGTGATGCGCTTTGCCGATTTCACCTTCGCCTTCCCGGCCCTGCTCTCGGCGATCATGCTCACCGCCATCTATGGGCCCGGCCTCGTGACCTCGATCGTCGCGATCGGCATCTTCAACGTGCCGGTCTTCGCGCGCATCACGCGAGCCAGCGCCCTGGTCGTTCGTTCGCGCGAGTTCGTGCTGGCGGCGCGGGCGCTCGGAAAAAGCGAATGGCAGATCACGATCGAGCATGTCTTGCCGAACATCGCCGCCCTCCTCATCGTCCAGGCGACGATCCAGTTCGCGATCGCCATCCTCGCCGAAGCCGCGCTCAGCTACCTCGGCCTCGGCACGCAGCCTCCGACACCGTCGTGGGGCCGCATGCTCAACGAAGCGCAGGCGCAACTCTTCCAGGCACCGCAACTCGCCATCTATCCCGGCGTGGCGATCGCGCTGACGGTGCTCGGGCTCAATCTGATGGGCGACGGGTTGCGCGACATCCTCGATCCGCGCCTGATGCGGCGGCGCTGAGGCGGCCGCGAGCACACGCTGCAAGCCGCATGAGCGCACGATGGTGCGAGCGATCACAATGAGCAACTCGACCCGACCCGAGGGCAAGGCTGGCATCCATGCGAGCGAGGAAACGTGACGCCCTCGCCGGCGCCCTGTCAGCGGCGCAGCAAGCGCGTGCCGACGCGCTGATCGACGCCCTGCTCGACCTGCCCGGGGCCGAACGCCTCGCCGACCTTCGGCGCCTCGCGTCCGACGATCCGGCGGTCGAAGCCGAGGTCGAAAGCCTCTTGAACGCGGCGTCGTCCTGCGGCAATTTCCTGAGCCGGCCCGCCCAGCCGAGCATGCAGCCCAGCGGGGCACCCGCCTTCGAGACGGGCTTGCGCATCGGCCCGTGGCGCATCGTGCGCGACATCGGCCACGGTGGCATGGGCGAGGTCTACGAGGCCGAGCGCGTCGACGGCGGCTTCACCCAGCGCGCCGCGGTCAAGCTGCTGCGCCGCGAGGCGTCGGAGCAACTCGAGCGCTTCCATGCCGAACGGCAGATCCTGGCCCGCCTGGACCACCCGGGCATCGCCAGCCTGCATGACGGCGGCGTCGCCCCCGACGGCCGGCCCTGGATGGCGATGGAGTTCGTCGAAGGACGCACCCTCACCACCTTTTGCGCCGAGACGCACGCGACGCTCGATCAACGCCTGCAGCTCTTCACGCAGGTTTGCGATGCGGTTGCCTACGCGCACCATCACTTCGTCGTGCACCGCGACCTGAAACCGGCCAACATCCTCGTCAACGCCGAGGGCAAGGTGAAGCTCCTCGATTTCGGCGTTGCCAAGCTACTCGACGATGCCGGCGGCGATGCGCGAACGCGCACCCTCGCCGCGCCGCTGACGCCGCTCTACGCTGCGCCCGAACAGCTGACCGGCGGCGCCATCACGACCGCGACCGACGTCTACGCACTCGGCGTCCTGCTCTTCGAGTTGCTGACCGGCGGCCCGCCGTGGGCCGAAACCGGCACAACGCCGGTGGCGCAGGTGTTGCGCGCCGTCCATGCATACGCGGCGCCGCTTGCGAGTGCCGCGGCCGCGGCGCGCGGCGATGCGCCGGTCGCGCCGCGCCTGCTGCGCGGTGACCTCGACGCCATTGTCGCCAAGGCGCTGCGCGCCGAGCCGGCGCACCGCTACGCCACCGTCGATGCGCTGCGGCGCGACATCGAGCACACGCGGCACGGCGAATCGGTCTCGGCGCGCGAAGGTGCGCGGCTCTACGCCCTCGGGCACGTCCTACGGCGCTATCGCTGGGCCGCTGCGACGGCGGGCGCCGTGTTCGTGGCCCTCGCGATCGGCCTCGGCGTCGCCGCATGGCAGGCGCATCGCGCGGCGATCGAGCGCGATATCGCCTTGCGGGACGCCGCGCGTGAAGAAGCGCTGCGCTATCACCTGACTGGCCTCTTTCGCAACGCCATTGCCGACCACGCCAGCGAGGCGCCGACGGCCAAGAGCATGCTCGACAAGAGCGCGCAGCGCGTGCTGCGCGAGTACCGCGACCAGCCACTGCTTGCCGGCCAGGTCGTCCTGGCGCTCGCGGACCTCTACGATGCCCTCGAAGACGTACAGGGCTCGGCGGCGCTGCTCGAAGGTTTCCTCGCCGAGTCGGGATCGAATGCCGATCCGTTCGCGGTGGCCGACGCGCGGCAGAAGCTCGCCGGTATCGAGCTGATGCGCGGCCATGTCGAGCGAAGCGGCAAGCTGCTCGACGAGGCCGATGTCTACTGGTTACACGATCCGCAGCCGCATGCCGAAGAGCGCCTCGAAGGCATGGGCGTGCGCGCCCGCTGGCAACGCGCGCGCGGCGACCTCGAAGGAGCGATCGCCACCGATCGCTCGGCGATCGCGCAGCGCATCGCGCTTTCTGGCCAAGACCATCGCGAGACCGCGACGCTCTACAACTCGCTCGCCATCACGCTGACCGCGGCGAACCGGCTCGACGAGGCGCTCGCCGCCTACGAGAAGACGAGCGCGATCTACGACAAGCTCGGCCTCGGCGACGGGCTCGACGCGCAGATCATCCGCGGCAACACCGGCACGCTGGCGCTACGCACCGGCCGCCTCGGCGAGGCGGAGTCGCTGCTCAAGGGTGCGCTCGAGCAAGAGCGGGTGCTCGCCGGCGACTCGGCGGCCGTCGCGGCATCGATGGGCTACTACGGCAAGGTGCTGACCATCACCAACCGGCCAGCGCAGTCGATCGCTACCCTGGCCTCGGCGGTCGAGATCGGGACGCGCTATGCCGGAGCAACGAGTCCGCTCACGATCCAGAACCGCCTCTTCCTCGGCGAAGCCCAGCTCGCGGCCGGCGACCACGCCGCCGCCCGCACCACGCTCGAAACCGATCTGCGCGACGCGCTCGCGCACTATGGTGACAAGCATGCCCTCGCCTTGCGCACCGAGCTCGCGCTGGCGCAGCTCGACAACGCCGATGGCCGGCGCGACGAAGCGAAAGCGCGCCTGCAAACCGTCGTCGCCGCCTTGCGCACCATCGGCGCGCCCGGACAGACAACGCTGGCGCAGGCCCTCGTCGCCCTCGGCGAAGTCGAGCTTGGCGCGGGCGACCCCGCGCCGGCGATCACAGCGCTGCAGGAGGCCTTGCGCCTGCGCTCGGCCGGCGGCTCAGACACGAGCTGGGAGCTGGCCCAGACGCGCGAGCGTCTCGGCGAAGCGCTCGCTGCCGGCGGCTCCATGGCCGAAGCCCGCCCGCTGCTGACGCAAGCCGAGGCCACGCTACAGGCGCAATTCGGCGCCGACCACCCGGAGACGCTGCGCGCGC
>ODAK010002143.1_pt1 | contig 20918 bp, 17 predicted proteins | sample 1539591 | NCBI WGS metagenome assembly ODAK01 (sample SAMEA3539303, study PRJEB22396) | soil metagenome | biome: tundra; feature: field; material: soil | place: USA | collected 2010-05 | depth 0.15 m | reverse complement strand
TTTCGGGGTGATCGGCCAGGAACCGAATCGCTGAAGCAATGGCTTTGGCATTTTCCGGCTCAGCGAATACTCCGGCTTTTGCCTCGCCGCATACTAATGTGCGGGCGGCCGCCATGCACCGACACCAGAGCCATTGCCGTGCAGCCGATGAGATCGCCGAATAACACCGTTATAAAAGAGGGAAGCCCCGCGCCTAATCAAGATTACCTCCATGGTCGTCGGCAGGAAATAAACACACTGAGACAACGCACAGGAGCAATCCTGGCAGCAGCCAACCCGCAAGCGACGCGAGTTGGTAGGCTCCCTTGGTTGGAGTGGCACTACCGGTCACAAACCTCTCGCGCAGACTTCCACAAAATCTGCAAATCGTTCCTGTACAATTCGGGTGTCGTACCGCTCCACTGCTATCGCCCTACCCTTCCTTCCCATCTCGACCCGCTCAAATGGGTCATTGACCAATCGCCGGACTGCGTTGGTTAGGGCCACGGCATTGCCAGGCGGGACGATTAACCCCGAGACTCCGTTTACTACGGCTTCCCGGCATCCCCGGATATCTGTGGCGACGACGGGCAGGGCTGCAGCCATTGCTTCGAGAATGGATCTGGGAAAACCCTCGCGATGCGAAGCGAGGACAAAGATATCCATCACGGCGAGACAATCCGCCACACGATCGGTCATGCCTGTGAATACAAAACGATCGGACAGGCCCGAGTCGGCAACCATTCTTCGAAAGCTCTGACCGAACTGATCTCGGTCGCTGGGCAAGGAGTCACCAACGACGAGATATATGGCATCCAATCCTTCTGCCGTAAGACGAGCGGCCATTTCGAGGAGCTCACGATAGCCCTTCTCCTTTACGATGCGGCCGACTGTGCCGATCACCAAGTTGTTGCGGACGCGGTATTGTCTTCGGAACTCGATCACAGATATATCCTGTCGATCGTGCGGGCGAAAGGCACCTATGTCGACGCCATTTGAGATTGTGCAAGTGCGCGCATTGGGAGAAGCTATTCCGAGCCTATGAGCCGTCTGCCGATCCTCCTCGGAAACGAACATAAACGCATCAGTAAAACGTCCTAGAAGCCATTCGATGGCGCTGAATACAAACCGTCGGATTCGCGGCATTCTGTCATGGAAATAGAATCCGTGGACCGTATAGATAATGGTATCGACCCCACTCAGGACCCCCGCAAGACGGCCGACTGCCGCGGCCACGGGACTGTGTATGTTGATCACTTGGAAGTTCTCCATTCGTATAAGCCGAATCAGGTCGATCACAGGACGTATGTGCGCCACAGGGTTGAATGTTCTACGAAGGTTCACTGCGTGCATTCGAAAACCTGCAATCGCCAATTTCTCCCAATACGCACCCCTCGAGCAAGCAATGTGAACATCGAATCCCCGGCCTTTCAATGCAAACAGCCAGGAACGTAGCAGGACCCATGCCATAATGTCCACATTTACGATCACCAAGATCTTTCTCTGATCGGCGTGCGGAATCGGTTGGAGTTGCGCCGATTGCCGGTCTCGCGAAGTCTGTTCCATTAGCTGTGCACCAAATATGTCGTGGGCAATTATTCCCCGTCGTAGATCGTCGTCGTGTTCGAATCTGTCGCGATGCGTTATCGAAGGGCGGTCTGACGGTCATCGTCAGACACGTACAAGAAGACCGCACTCATCCTGCTAAGGAACTACTCCACGGCCACGAAGTATCGGCGTTACCAGCGTTACCACCATGGCATGTCATCGTGGAAATAACGCGTCCGATGTGGATGATTCCGGGCGTTCGGGCGAGCCTAGCTGGGAGCCGCCCAACCGCAGCCGCTACCTAGCTATGCAAGTTGGCCTCAGCACCACCGGGTCCTGGCGCAGGCCATGTGCAGTTCGTAGCCTGCTTCAAAATAGGCCGGACCCAGAAGCGCGGCGGTTTCCACTCCATCCTGTCAAAACGGCATAGCGCAAGGGTCTTCAGACCGTCTCTCAGCGCAGTTCACACCTTTCTGCGCCCAATTCACATCCCCACCCAAACCACGATATCTAACATTGCGCCTGTGAATATTGTGCGGCAGAGATTGGTTTCGAGTGTTGCCCGAATCCCTTTGCGCTCCCCTATTGCTCGGATCATGCTGCCTCGCTCCAATGATGATAAAACCCTGACCGCGAAGTGTGACTGTCGCGCCGTCAACACATTCATTTAGGTAAGCGTCAGACTGCGGATTGGAGGCGTCACTGCTTCGCGGTGGCGAAGCCACGCCTGGAACATGAGCAGATCCCAAACTGGTTGTGCTCGGTCCCGATATCCGGACAAGTGCTCCAACCACATCCTTCTGGCTTGGCCTGCATCTATGTATTCGTCTTGACGGAGGCGCCGCTCATCAAGCAAATCTTCAGCCCATTCTCTTAGAATGCCGCGCAACCACGTGCTGATGGGTACTGCGAAGCCTAGCTTCGGGCCTTCGATCAAGTTCCTTGGCACATAGCGGTACAGGACTTGCCGCAAAATCCATTTAGTCTGCCGCTCTCGGACTAGGAGGCTGTCTGGCAGTTTCCAGCAAAACTCGATCACCCGATGGTCCAAGAAGGGCACCCGTGATTCCAGAGACACTCCCATGCTGGCCCGATCCACTTTTACCAGAATGTCGTCGGGAAGATAGGTGATGAAGTCCAAATACATGAGCCTTTGAATAGTGCTAGGTAGCTTTGCCCAGCAAGTCGGTTCAGCGAATCGCGTCGGGGGTTCGGTGCTCCCACGGACTAGTGCAGCTGGAAGCTGACAATGCGAAGCGAGCAGCCGGTGTACGCCCTCGGGACAATCTGCTGTCAACGTTGGAGACAGGCGCTCGGTCTTATCGGCTGCCCGGCTATACCGGCCTTGGAGTGGGCGTAGCCACCGGAAGCATGGATCAAGAGCCCGCGGCGCCACGGAACAAAGCCGACCTGCCCATCGGCGCCAGGCCATCGGGAACCGATTTGCCGCATTCCAAATACTCTGACTAATCTGGTAGAGTCGATAGCCGCCGAACAACTCATCGCCTGCGTCCCCTGAAAGACTTACCGTCACACTCTTGCGTGCGAACTGCGAGACGATGAAGGTCGGGATCTGGGATGAATCAGAAAATGGCTCGTCATACAGCGTCGGCAGCAAGGGGATAACGTCCAGTGCTTCCTGAGGGCCAACGTAAAGCTCGGAGTGTTCGGTGCCCAGATGACGAGCCACACGCTTGGCTTTAACTGCCTCGTTGTATGCAGGCTCGCTAAACCCAATCGTGAAGGTCTTGACTGGCCTGCGGCTTTGGGCCTGCATCAATGCAACGATGGTCGATGAGTCAACACCACCCGAAAGGAACGCACCCAGGGGCACATCGGCGACCATGCGAATCCTGACGGCGTCGGAAAGTAATGCGTGAAGTTGTTCTGTAACCGTTGAGGGGTCACCTTGAATCGGATTAGGAACCCCGGCTTCTACGACGTCTTTGGACGACCAGAAGGTGTGGGGTGTAGCGTCCGGACTGCGCGAAACAGTGATTATGGAGGCTGGTGGTAACTTTCGAACGTGCTCGTAGATCGAGTATGGTGCGGGTACGTATCCGTAGCGCATGTACAGGCACAATGCGGATCGGTCGATGACTGGGCGGAACTCTGGGTACGCAGCGAGTGCTCTTAGCTCGGATCCGAACAGAAATACGGATCCACACGATGCGTAGTAGAGAGGCTTTTCTCCAGCCCGGTCACGAGCCAAATGAAGTATTCGTTCAACCCGGTCCCATAACGCAAAGGCGAACATCCCATTGAACCGCTGAACAGCACCCTTCATCCCCCATTTACTGACCGCGGCCAGCACCACTTCTGTATCCGATGAACCTCGGAATTCGTACCCACAGTGCTCAAGCTCCCCGCGCAAAGGCTGAAAATTGTATATCTCGCCATTGAACGTAATTACATACCTACCACACGCGGAGACCATGGGCTGGCGCCCGGTCGGGGAGAGGTCAAGAATCGACAGGCGCCGGTGAGATAAGGCCACACCAACTGTCGCATCTGTCCAAACACCGGCGTCATCGGGTCCTCGATGACGCAACGTCTCGGCCATTCTGGTAGCTCGATCGATTAAACTCTCGCGGTTTAACGACCGTGCGAAAGTGATGAAACCCGCGATACCGCACATATGCTCACTAAATGATAAACAACGGCTGGACCGCACCCCTCGGGGCGCAGGCGTAAAGTGGACCGCTGAGACCAATGATGCGCCGAAACAAAGTTAAATCACAAGGTGACACAGTCATTGGCTGGCGAGCAACAATCCGAGGAATCTCAGACAAGGAGCCTCCTCAGACTTGATGTTGCTACACACGAGCTTTCCTACTGCAGACCTTTACTCAGGCCTTGGATGACAGCCCTGCGGCGGAAACGCGCTCGTAGAGTTGTTCATACTGTTCGACAGTCGATCGCAAGTCGAAAAGCCTGGCTATCCGTTCACGGCCCGGTAAGCCGTCCTTAGCGGAGTTATCATTCTGCTGAAGGGCTTTGATAACACCCTCCGCGAGCCTTGCTGGGTCGTTGGGGGGTACTACAATACCGGCGTCACCTACGATGTACCTGGCGTCTCCCACGTCAGTCACTACGCAACTCGCCCCACAGGCCATTGCTTCAGCGATTACGTTGGGAAAGCCTTCAGAACAAGAGCTAGAGACCACAACGGACGCGGCCGCCATGATTCGGTTTACATCGGTCCGCCGGCCGAGCAAGTGAACACAATCCTTCAAGCCCTGGCGCTTGATCTCCTCGACTAGTTCGCTGTTTTGCCACGTTATCCCGTCGCCACACATAATGAATGTCGCGTTCCTGTCTGCATTCCGAACCACGCGCGCGGCAGATAGGAAAGAGCGGTGGTCTTTTTGCGGGTCAAAACGTCCGATGTTCTCGACCAGGACCGCATCAGCGTTGAGGGCCAGTTCCGTTCTCAGTCGTGCGGCGGCTTGCGGATCGGGACGGAAATCGCCAGAATCATATCCATTGAATATAACGACCATTTTTGCTGCATTATAGCCGAGCTTTGAATGGGCCTGCTCACTCGCCTTTGAGCAGCAGACGATCGCAGCAGGAAGCCACGAGGAAAGACGGGCACAGAGGTGCGCTACCATAAAGGTCAGCGCTCCGTTAGATCGTTGCAGGACGCTGTGGCGAATGTTCCACACTACGGGGGGACCCGAAGAGATCTTCGCCGTAATACCGCCCAGCAAATCGGAATGATACATCCACGTTTGAAGAACGTCAGGCTTCCACTGACGTAGCAAACGCCAAAGCCTCACTATAGCGATGGGGTTTGGAATGCCACGCTTGACATTTAAGGATGTGACCGGAACGCTGCATGCTGTGATGGCTGTTCCGATGGGGCCCGCCGGCAATATCGACACAACACTATTCTCAAAACGGGACCGGTCCATTGCGCGAACCAGTTTGTAAAGGTTAATCTCGGCTCCCCCTGTGCCGAGGCCCGTGATGAGATGCATCACTTTCGTCATCCTGCTAGGCCCCGAAGACTACTATCGAGGCCCGCAAGTAGTTCGGGCTGTGTTCTGCAACACGTATTCGTTGTACCCAAAAAAAGCCGCCTTACGTTCTTAAACGCGAGAAAAGAACATTCTTTCTTCTGAGCACCTCAAAAACGTCCTTATGCCTTATTCTCAAAACTTGACAAAGGCTCACACGTCAGCGAAAGCAGACGTGCAGCGGAGTGTCCCTTAGTGTCCTTACCGCTTCCAAGGCGCCTTCCGCGCACCGACCAATCCTCACGCACCGGATCACGCGGTACATTCTTAGAGAACCCTGAGTCGGCTCTTGGGGCAGAACGGCTAATGCGCGGGCGCCGCTTTGCCTGCACTTGCCCCCAGGGCCAAGGAACGAATGAATGCGTCCATCTTCCGACCGTTCTCCTCGATCGAAAACCTTTTGACGGCTTCGTCGAATCCTGCGCGACCGATGGCGTCCCCGAGTTCTGGGTGCGCGTGGAGGGTGACAAAGGCGGAGCACAATAGTTCGCCCCGATCGTCAGGGGGCACGAGCCATGCTGTCACTCCATGCTCGAGGTATTCAGGAATATCACCCGCGGCCGACGCTATTACAGGTCGCCCGGTAGCGAGATATTCGGGCAGACGTGTAGGGAAGCTGGCGGCACTTTCGCGCGTCTCTCTGCGAAGAATGACAAACACATCTGCGGATTGCATCAGCGCTGTTTTCTCCGTCGCCTCCAACCATCCGGTCATCGTGACGACCTCACGCAGCACGGGGTCCCGTTCACACATCTTCCAAATTCGGTAGTCAGACAAGCCGCCCCCGATCATTCCAATAGCTGTATAACGAATAGGTATCCCCCGACAATGTGCATCCCTGACGCCACGTAGCAGCGCACGAGGACACTCGCGAGGCCCCCACCGTCCCAAGGTAACAACATGAAAAACGCCAGACGCTTTGTGGCCCCTCGAGTGTAGTTGCCTTGCAAGAGTCGGAATCTCATCAGGTAGATAACTCGGGATCAGCTGGAACGGAAGCCCCAAGCTCTCAGCGACTGGCGCCCAAAATGAAGATATCCCTATCAAGCCGGATGCTCGTCGAAGAGTGGCCCGGATATAACCAGAATGATCAAAATACCCTCCCGTCAACAGTCTCGGCCAAGCAGTGCTGATTGGGTATTCCACCTCGTAGGTCAGCGACGGCACACCCGCCCTTCGGCACAATTCAAACAAGGAATCGAAGGCATAGTAGGATGAGCCGTAAAATAGAACTGCCCTGACCGAGTTTTGACGCAGTTCCGCCTCCAGCATGGCAATCAGAATGGGGGCTGCTCTCTTTGCGTAGAAGAGCATATTCAGAGGTGCGCGAAGTACGGGGACGTGAGCACACCGGTATGGTATCTTCCACTCCCCATCGTACCCTTCGCTGAGTTTCTCGCAGGGCGAGCGCACCGCGCCCGCGCACAACAAAAGCGGACTCCGCCCTTGAAGTTGAAGTCCACGACAGATTCTTCGGACATGGTTAGCAGGAGCGATATCACTCGGGAAAACGCTCAGAAACACAACTAGAAGGTCAGGCCTAGCATTTAACATCTCTAGAGAGATCGTGCCACCGAGGCCTCTGGAAGCGAGAACCGGCGGAGTCTGCCGGTTGCGTGTCGCCGAAGGGCGAACCGCGCGAACAGTATCACAATAGGAACAGTGGTCGTCAAAGCCTCAGGTTCGACAAGGATCGGCCCCACTAGGAGCCCGATGAAGTAAATGGGGAAAAGCAACGCCGCTGTCATATTACAGGGATTCTTATACCAAGACCGACGCTGTGGAACTAGCCCAGGCACTACGAAAAGTGCAAATAATCCAAGCAGAGGCAGGCCGCCGATTAGACTGAACTTCAACACCCCGTAGTGCAGAGCCCCCCACTTCGATGCAGAAGGAATCTTGTATACGCTGGAAGCATCAAACCTCCCTCCCACGCCGTTTCCTATGAGGACTTTCCAGCCCATTTGCTCCATATACGCGTCCAACTCTGCGTTGCGCGACTGAAAGAGGGGCTCTTGTTGCGTTTCCAAAAAGAACCGCCCGCGCAACAATTCTGACGCTTCACTCTTGAAATAGTATCCAATACCTACAAGTCCGAGCGTGAGCAATATCACCGTTTTCACAAGCTGGATTCGCCCTTCGTAAACTGGACGCAGCACTAGAATGCTGAGGCCAGCCAGAAGGATAATAGTTGCCCCAGAACGGAACTTGAATAGAAAGACTTCGCAAGCAAAAGTGACACCCAACGCTAGAATCTGCAGAACCCGCCACAATCCCCGATCGCGCCGAACTAATCCGAATGTCCCAAGTAGTACACCTGAGCCAATCAAAGGGCGAAGATTGTATCCGATGGTGCTGAGGTACCGGTTTGACATAAACGTACTCGCATACTGCATGGTGTCGTCAGATGTTATGTTAACTCCCGGCGTATCGTAAAAGACCAGAATCAGGACTGCGCCGACATAGAAAATGCACGTAAGATGCTTGCTCAGAGCGTACCACACGCGGTCATCTCCGCCAAGAAGCAAAAACACGCCTATGTATGAAAGCCCAATGAACTCTTTGCCGACGTCGGCCCATTCGTTGTGTTGCAGAAGAAACCCATAGACAGCGAAGAAAAGGACGAAGAAGAACCACGCCCACACTTGTTGTCGATACCGCCCGCGATAAAGTGCGTTGGGCATTGCTGATGCAATGTATTTGTAGGTCCCGACTACAATTAGGAAGAAGGCGAGCGAGTCTCCAAGTTGAGAGATGGCCCGCAGGGACAGCGAGACGCCCAGTAGATACAGTATCGGCCGACAAGTTATGAGGCAGGTCAAGTAAAGCCCCAAGAATATCCATGAACCACCGGGCACTTCTTCGCGCAGACGTGAGATTCTCAGAGGCGGTGCAGTTGTGGTGCCGCGAGGTTGTTCTTTGACCCTTGGCATCGGCGAAAAATGGCAACTCCCAGCGTCGGCGGAAGCCCACATGCTACACCCCCCTCTCCCGCTCTTGCGCCATTTCAGTAGCCGAATCGCTTGGTAATGGCGCGATCACCCTGGCTGGGTTGCCCATCACGATGGTACCCGCGGGAACATTCCTTGTAACGACGCTGCTAGCGCCCACAATACTGCCCTTTCCGACGGTAACCCCTTTAAGGATTGTTGCGTTCGCTCCTATCCATACGTCCTCTTCGAGGACTACGGGCGCTTTATGAGCTGCTGAGGGTACCCGTCTGTCGGCAGGGTGAAGACCGTGGAAGTCAGATGTAAAGATGCTGCAATTGGCGCCTAGTAGGCACCTGTCACCAATTGTGATCGGATCTTGCGCATGTAGAATCGCGCCGGAAATACCGACGTCGTTGCCGATTCGCAGGACTGACCCACGTCCGGCATAGAGAACGGTCTTGTGCACCACGCCCCCGGGATTTTCTCGAAGAGTGTTGTTAATCGTAAGATTGTTGCCGATTTCAATGCGGCCGTTGCCATAACAGCGACAGAACGGCAGGGAGCGAACACGCAGCCCCGTGCCGATCGAGACACCGTGGATCCGTAGATAGACGCCGACCAATGGGACCCAAGGCGCCATCTCGATCCATCTAGCGAGCCGCCTTGCCCAGACGGGAAACCCCTCTCGCCAATCGTAGCTCATGACACCAATGATTCCGTGACGGTAGCGTTGGTCAACTCTTCGTACGCCTGTAGCACTTGCGCGACGACGCGTTCCGGGTCATGCTTGTCTCGCGCTACGAGTCGGGCCTGCGTCCCGAGGGTCATGGCAAGAGTGTCGTCTTCGAAAATACGGCGAATCTTCCAAGCCAGGAGCGCCGCATCCCCGGCGGGAAATGTTAATCCCGTGCGCTCCGATTCAATCACGCTCAGCATTCCGCCCACCAACGTCGATACACTCGGTAAACCTACTAGCATCGCTTCTTGAAGTGCGTTGCAACCATTCTCATTGAACGAAGGGGTGACATAACAGTGCGCAAGCCGCATCTCTTCAACCATACGGCCGGCGTCGATCCATCCGAGGAACGTGACGGCCTTTTCAAGTCCCCAGTCTCGGATGAGCCGCCATATACACCTACTGTAGCCCGAGGACACAGGTCCAAAACCCGCGCTTGCTACGTGAAGCTGCACATCAGGATGCACTTGCCGCAGCCTCCATATTGCTTCCAACAGTACGTGCAATCCCTTCATTGGCTGGGGGCCGGTAGTGCAAAGAATCCGGTGTGGCCGACAGGACGAGGGGGACCATGGCGCGGCGTCAAGAAACTCGGATCGCATCAGGTCATCAACAAATCGGTAGGAGGTATGTGGACTTATCGCCCAAACCCACGCGCGGTCCCACTCTGTTCGACCCAAGGCAATATCCGCAGACCGCAGGATTGATTCTTCCATGGGGATCCTTTCCCGAAAAGATCTCCAGCTCTGAAGACACGACGGCCCGAGTCCGGTGAGCCTCGAGAGCAACCTGTCCACGTCTTTCGGCAATAAGTCCCCGTACGCTTTGGAGGAACAAGGCCGCATAAGCCCCTGGACGGACACAGCTATTGGTTTGTCCGTCAGCTTCCACGCTTTGATCAGGCCGTAACCTGCCTCCGTGCCGTGCACATGAACAACATCTGGATTCCACTGCTTAACTATTGCTGCACATTTTAGTACCTGCGCCTTCGAAGGCAGCCCCGCTTTACCGCTTCCGAGCCGTCCCTGTATGGCTCTAAGCAACGAGCGCTTGAGCACAAAGTACTCGACGCCATCTTGCTCGAAATGCGAGTCTTCAAAGCCTTCGATTGTCGCTACAGCCAATTGCAGATCAGGACGTTTCTTCAGTTGCGCTAGCAACTCTGTCATCCACCATCCACTGCCGATGCGAGGCGAACCGACCAGATACCTGCACGCATCCGGCATTAACCCGTTCGTAAACCAAAGAACTCTCATGCAACAACCCGTTCCAGAACCCAGACATCGAACTCGCACCTACGCTCGATCGGCATCGGCATTCTGTTTCTTCTCGATCATGCACACGACCGCTTGAAAAGAAGTGAGTTCCGTAGCTTCCTCATCGGTGATCTGCAGGCCAAATTCCTGCTCGATCGATATGAGCAGATTAAGATTAAACATGCTATCCCACTGGGAGCAGTTCACGCACGTCCGTTCACGAACTGGTACGACGCCTCCCAACATCAAGTCCGTTACAATCTCTTCAAGCTTGCTCGCGATATCGCTCATTCCTTCATCTTCCATGAGGTGATGACTACTCGCTTTCGTGACACACGGCGGCGCCTGTTTGTTGATAGACTAACTCGGCATGCCTTCTGATGGCTTCTTCACTTAGAAGCCACTCACCATCATTGCTGAGGTCGCATCCGACACTGGACAGAAAATTCCGTGCTGGATCGTTTTTGCCCGTTTTCCGGAAGGCCCCACTGACACTCGTCGCCCCGTGTAGATTGAGTAGCTCACCAAGCACTAGGCTTTCGACGCCGCGGCCGAACGCGCGACAACTCAGCACAAACTGCTCGAGCCGCAGTGCGCTATGGTCCGAGCGCCGACCTACTGCGACACAGATCGTGCCGAAGTCTCCGTATCGGTCCCGTAATCGAGCGGAGAGGCAGAATGCGCCCGGCACGGCAGCCCATTCGAGCCACTCCTCATGAGAAACCCGGTTTCCGTTCAAATTGAACTGGTTAGTCTTGTTGACCAGCTCCAGCGAGCGTGCGTCACCAAATGCGTTCAGTTTCAGCGTGATCTCAAGTCGCAACTCGCTAAGATGCTGCAAACCAAGAGGCATCGACTGCTCGCCGATCTTAGCATTGATATCGAGTTCTGAACTCCTGGCGGAGCGAGTTGTTCTGATACGGTCCTCCCCGCTTACGCGCCAAGTGGCAAACAGGTTCTGCAGTTCCTCGAAGAGAGCTCGCCACTCGCTGGTCTCCTTCGGAGTCTGTAAGAGTGTAACAACCGGCAGCCGACTAGCCACCGCGGCTAATTCAGCGGGGTTATCATCGATGAACACGACTGAATCACATCCAATATTCAGTTCCGTGGCTATTGACTCAATGTTGGCTGGTTTCGACTCCCAGTTGCATCGATACGCCGAAAAAGTCTCGAGCTTGAGGGGCATTTCGAGCGAGTCGAATACGCCAAGGACATCGGTAGGGTTGTTCTTCGTGCAAAATGCAAGGAATACCCCTTCCCGTTTGAGCTTCAACAATACTTTCTGAAACGTGTGAAACGCAAACCCTCTTCCGTCCGGCTGGTACCGCAGACGTTCAGGACCATCCTCCCCAATGACACCAGCCCAAAGCGTACCATCGAGATCGACGATCAGGGCCTTCTTTCGTTCTATTTGCGGGAAGGCCAACTTGACGAACTGTCGCGCCACCAATTCACTGCACCCGGTCGTGAGCGGGCAACCTGACAGTAGCAGACCGCGGAAATCTAAAGGAGCACAGAGGGGCCGCAAAATACGTGCTCCCAGAGTCGAGAGTTGCCGCTGCAACTCCCACATTGCCGCTGCCGCGGTTCCTGCCACTGGCCCCAGCGCGGACACTGAACACGGATCATGGGGCGGAAGCCAACCCAGCGGCGGCGCCACGACATAGGTCTCGGCGGCACCGCGTTTCTCCATCCAGTTGGTCAGCCTCTCAATAAGTTGGTGTCCGTGAGATAACAACGCGACGGGTTCCACCTCCTCTAGCGCGGCTCTGGACCTCCAACAAAGCGCCGGGTGAAGATCTCCCCAGGAAAGAAACAATAGCGCAGTCGAGTTCTTAACGGTAGTCGCAGTTTCGGCAAGCCCACGACTGAGTTGATCGTAGCCGAAGGTCATCACCGCCGGCGCTCCTTCCGGAAAGCGCTCGACGAGACATGCCTGGAGATATGTTTCTAAATGAGTCGGCTCGAAAGAACACAACAAGGCCACGCGTCTGTCCTTACGAATTGTTGCGTGTGTAATCGCCTTCACTGCTTCACGTAAAGTCATACCCTATCGTGCTGGTCGCCTGCGGCTACACCAAATCAAGCACATTTCGGTGTCTCTGTTTGGTTGGCAGAAACGGCCAAAGTACCACGCCATCCACCTGAATGTTATTAGCCCTGGGCAGTCTGCATCATGAGACGGTACTCGGTCGCCAGATGACTCCTATGGCTTGTTTCTGCAGCGCCTCGCAAATCGGGCGGTTTCGTCAGGGTGCGCTGGCAACCTTGTCATCCATCCACTACCGCGCGGAGCGAACCGGCGCCTCCGTGCGTCCGGCATCAATGCGTTGACGAGAAACCTGCCCGACGTCTTGACCTGACGAGCGAGTCATTGAAGGCTTTACGTATGAATCTAGCGCGACGAAAGACCGAAATGTCACTGACGGCGCCCGGACGCTGGTTTCGATGGTCGTTGTGTCGCCGCGAGGCCCCGCACTTGTTTCACGGCGGACACAATCCCCAATCCTTTGCAGACATCATAGAGGATCGGTCTACAAAACAAGAAATAAAGCAGGTAAAGCCGGTCAGACTGCCCGCCGTATTGACTACACAGCTTCATGTGATCATTCCGAAGTCGCCACATTTTGGTTTCCATGCCGCCGCCTTTGTGTCGGTAGGAGTCGTATATTACGTCTGGCAGCGCATCGAAGACGATGTTGCTCTTGATAGCTCTCAGCCAGAATTCGCTATCTCCACAGGAGTACTCTGTTGCGTAATCGCCGATACGTTCGAAAACGCGCCGACGAATGAAGCATGCGGGGCTGTGGAAGCGCGCCTTGCCACGTAGCATCTTCTTGACGGTGAGGTTGCCGATATCAACGGGTTTTGACTCGCCGATACAGATAGAGTCCCGCTGGCCTTCCTGCCAGAGGACGGCAGGGCCAAAGAGAACATCTATTGCTGGTTTCTCCATGAAACGCGCTGCCGCTAGGGAGAGTGCGTCGGGGCGGATTGTATCGTCATCAGGCATGGGCTTTATGATCTCACCCGTAGCCAGGTGTATTGCCTTATTCAATGCAAAGTACTCGCCTCCGTCTGGCTCTGAAATCCACTGAGCAATCCTGTCTCCATAGGACTCGAGGAGTTTCGTGGTCCCGTCCGTCGAGGCGCCGTCGACTACGACAATCTCGAAGTTCGAGTAATCTGATCGCAAGACGGAATCAATCATCCGACGCAGGTGGACGAGCCTGTTACGGGTTGCGACGATGATTGAAATCTTAGGGAGCTGTTTTATTTGAACCAATTGCTCACTCTGTCTCTAAAAGGACGGTTGAATACAGTGGTCTCAAAATACGGCAACTGTGTTGATTCGAGTCATAAAGCGTGTACTTGGATAAGCTGGCCCAGGATCGGAAGTGCGTCGTTTTGAGACGCGCCGACTTGTCTGTCTCCCATCACATCGTGACCCAAGGCCCAAGCGAAGGTTGCCCGTGTGCTATCTCTAGCGAGTTACAATGGCTTGTCTAGTGAGGTACCGTCACGTGCCCATCATGGGCCATGCGTTTCAACGGGCGCGTCGATAAGCTCGATCGAATTAAGCGATTAGGTTTCGTCACTAGTGGCAGCGAATTCGTTCGCATGGCGCCGTCAATGGGCACCTAGCGCATGGGGGGTTGGGTGAGCTCATGGCGTCTATAGTCCCTTATGCTCACAATCAGAAAAAGGCCGTAGCCCAACGTAATCAGAGGAACCCGACCCCAAACGGGAAGACCAGTGTGTTGCAGGATAATTGACGATGTGGCGACAAGAAGCCCCCCAACCGCGGGCCACAGCCACACGCCGAATTGAAGAGAACCAATCGTTGCACGGTACGCGGGCAGCGAAACCAACCAGCCGACACAATCAAGGCAAGTGATCACAAGGGCTGCACCCCACAACCCTAGCAACGGAACGAGGAGAAGCCCCCCGCCCACAGACACCAGCGCGGAGGCACTCACCACCGCAATCATGACGCGATCGCGACCAAACGAGATCAGGCAATTCGTATAGCCGCAGATTGCATAGTTGAAGATCACGGAGAAAGCCATAACCCTCAGCAATGGAACGGTTTCTTGATACTTCACCCCGTACAAAATGCGCACTATGGAGGGAGCCTCTGCAAACAGGACCGCTGCGAAAAAAAAAGCCGCCACCATATGTACCTGGGCGAATAGTCGGGCGCCACCTTTCGCCGCGGCAAGGTCGCTGACGGCCGCCTTCATCAGTCGAGGAAAGAAGACGGTCCCAAGCAGAGAGGGCACCATCGTTGCCAATTCGATAAGCCGATACGAGGCTAGGAAAACACCGAGATCATGAGAGCCCAAACGCGCGTAGATGATCAGGTTGTTTGAGTAGTGCAACACCACTACCAATGCCGAGACGAGTCCCAAAGGCGCCGACTGGCAGGCAACTTTCCACAAATGCCTTGGGCGTACGACCCGGACCGAGACGCGACGAAAGCGTGCAAGCGCCAAGTAGCCGGCTCCGCTCGCAGTAAGAGCAACGGCGGGTGCTAGGGTACAGTACACCAGAAGGTCGGAGGGTGAACGAACCAAGGTGAGAAGAGCACAGACATTCAGTGCTGTCGTACCGACGCTGATCCATGCAGGAATCTGTACCGACCCGATACCGTTCAGTGCCCAATCAGCAGACAAGGCTGTGAATAGCAGTACCGTGCCGGACACCACAATTACGCTTCGTTGCAAATGGCTGCCGACTAATGTGACGGCGAAAAGAACAAGTGCGACATAGCCCAGTAGACTGAGGACCACTCGGATTGAATAAACGCTGAACAGTGTTTCGCGTGCACTTGAGGCATCGCGAGCAACGGCACGAGTGCCCCACAATAACAACCCAGGGGACTGCAAAATACTCGCGTAGGCCACTAATGACGCTGCGTAGCCAACCATACCAAAGCACTCAGGTCCTAAGGTGCGGGCCGGATAGCCGAGGGTGATTAATCCCAGCGCCCTGCTGACTACAGTCGCGAGTCCGACAGATAGGAAGTTCCCAAACAGGGCTGACTTCCTCAGTTCTTGAAAGCTTTTACGAACCGCGGCGCTCCGAGGGACTCTTGCTTGCTCAGGGACCGCGATACTGCTATCGCGCTCGAACATTAAGGTATGGTCCACCCATGCTGATTCGACTAACTCGATGCCTCGGTAGAGTGTGTAGCTGAGGAAAGTTCTGAGCCCTCAAACATTCGAGTGTGGATTGCGGATGTCCAGCAACTCCACGCCACGCACCAATTCATCGATGCCCTCCTCCAATTTGACAATCGTGTCAAACCCGACCGAGCGGATCTTGTTGTAACACACGCGGTAGTTTCGCTTGTCCGCATCCTCGCCCACGTCCGCGTAGTGGAGGTAGTAGTCGACGCGTTGGCGGATCAGTTCGCAGACCTCGGCCTTGCTGTAATTCATGCGCTCGGAGCCGACGTTGTAAACTTGGCCCGCCATACAGCTCCCGTTCTCCAGAGCGAAAAGGAACGACCGGGCTATGTCTTGAACATGGATAAACGTTCGCATAAAGTGGGCTTCGTATACCACGAGGTAGCGCAACTTCAAGGCCGTGTAAACGAAGTCATTCACCAACAAATCGAGCCTGAGGCGAGGCGATAGACCAAAGGCGGTAGCGAAGCGGTACGCGATCGTATTGCAATTCTCGAGCAAGTATTGCTCCGCGGCGGTTTTGGTCTTGCCGTAGAGGCTGAGCGGGTTGAGGGGAGTTTCCTCGCTACAGACCGCGTCAACCAGCGCGCCGTAGTTGCTTCCAGTGGATCCAAACAGCACCAGTCTGTCACGACCGATCTCATCGGCAATCACCTTCGTTCCGCCGAAATTGACCGCTTCGGCAAGATCAGGGTGCTTGCGACAAGCGGGGAAGCCCACGATCGCCGCCAGGTGGATGATCGCGTCGCAGCCTTGAACCGCGTCGTGGACGGTTCGCGGTTCCCGGATATCGCCCTTGATAAATTCGAATGTCGGGGTTCGGAGGTACGGTAGCAGGCTCGTGCCGTTGTACATCAGGTTATCGAGGACCCGGACCTTGTAGTTGCGATCGAGCAGGAGTGCTACGAGGACCGATCCGATGTAGCCGGCTCCGCCGGTGATTAGAATTCTCATATGTTTCTGCTCCTGCGCTAGTAAATCTCGGAGTCAGCCATGGATAGAAACCATGACCGAGACTCACTGAGCCTCTTGTACTCTGTGTCGAGGACGCTACAACAAAAGTATCTGGTCGGGCTGACCTGCCTCAAATTCCAGCATGGGAAACTATCAAGTGGAACTTCTTTGCGCAGCCAAAACGCGGCTTGCATGATATCCGCTGACCGGAAAGCCGTTAGAGCAGCGTTCAGGAGCACCGACGGACTAATGTTAGGTGACCACAAATAGTCAACTATGTCTCCATATTTGTGATAAGTGACCGGATCAGAGAACACCTTCGTGACAACGTATGCCTTTGGTCGAGATGATCCACCGAAACAGATGAAGTCATACTGGTACCATGGGTTGGATCGGAATCTCCACGTCATATACGATTCACTTCTAATCACAGCCGCCAAACCTGGGATCGGACTGGAGCACAGCGGTATCTCTCCTGTGCCGGCTGCGCAGAGCACGCCAACTTCGACATCCGGTTCTTGCGGGAGCGTGCCACTTGTATCAGCAAGTGAAGTCGGGATCGCCTCAACTTCTTTCCAACCCAAACCGAGCGTGTGTGCACGGCTGGCTCGCTGATTGGCCATCACACATCGTGCGACGGGACTGTACTTTTCGGTGCATGCGGAAGCGTAAGTAGCGAGTCGTCTGAATAGCCCTGAACCTTGAAAACGGGGAGAGATCATTATGTCTAACGCCCAGGCCAAAGGGCGTCGGCTCATATTCCACTGCAGAAGATGATATCCGTAACAGCCCGCCAGTTCGCCACCCGGAGCTTCGGCAAATGCAAGGATGCTCGGGAAAGGGGGTTCAAAGAACTGCCACCGATAGTAACGGTGATCTACCTTGCGGGTATACAGAGAATTGAATAAGGCGCAGAACCGCTGTTGATCGTCAGGCGTATCTTCCGCCAATCGAAAGCGCCACACGGAGGTTCGGCTCCGCATGTCCTACCACCCGGCACGAATTGTGCTGATTATGTCGCCCACCTGCTCGTCGCTGAGGGCCTCATGCACGGGGACCGAGATCTGCCGTTCGTTGAACGACGCCTGCCCATGTAGATCCTCCCGTATGCCGCCGAACACGGAATACCGGTCTATCCGGAGATGTACGACAGAAGCGGGAATACCGGAATCGCTCAACTTTCGGATGAAGTCCTCACGGCCATCGACCATGATTGTGAACAGCCAGTAGGCATGGACGCGGTCTGCGCGGGAGTCAAGGAGTCGCAGGCCGGCAACACCGCCCAACTGCAGTCGGTATTGTGCCGCGATCTCCTGGCGCCGGCAGAGGCGCGTAGGAAAGTCTTCCAGATTACCCAGCCCGACAGCGGCCGCTAGGTCGTTCATGTGGTACTTGTAGCCGACCTCAGTGATATCGAAGACTCGCTCACCAAGAATCGAGGGGCGGCTATTGGCGCGATCGATACCGAACCAGCGCCGCGCGCGGGCGCGGATCTCGTCAGCCGGATCTAGGCAGCAAAGGGCTCCGCCGTCGCCTGCCGTGAGATGCTTGATCGCCTGAAAGGAGAACGCTGTGAAACGCGAGACTGCCCCGATCGGCTTGCCCTTGTAACGAGCGCCGAGAGCGTGGGCAGCATCTTCGATGACCGCAAGGCCGCGCTCGGTCGCTACCCTGTTGATCTCGTCCATGTCGCAGGGATACCCCGCCCAATGGACGGGTATGATGGCCTTTGTGCGCTCCGTAATGCGGCTGGCAATTGAGTGCGGGCAGATGTTACCGGTATCCGGATCGATGTCAGCAAAGACCGGCGTGGCTCCCTGCATCAGGATCGCGTGTCCCGTGGCCACGAAAGTCTGCGGCGGGAGAATGACTTCATCGCCTGGACCTACGCCGGCCAGCGCCAGTGCAAGGTGCAAAGCGCTGGTGCCGCTGTTCAAAGCCACCGGGTTGACGAGCCCCAGTCTAGCAACGAGTTCGCCTTCGAACTGTTTGACTCTGGCGCCTTCACTCAACCAGCCCGAGCGGAGGACATCGGAAACCAACTCGCAAGCGCGCTGCGAGACGTGAGTATTGAAAAACGTCATGCGCATTCAGCCCGTCAGTGCTGCTTCGTGATAGTTCTCTACGAACCACGCCAAGGTCTGATGAACACCTTCCTCGAGTGCCGTTGGCGGGGTCCAGTTCAGCAACGCGCGCATTCGTGATATGTCAGCAACTTTGTGAATCGCGCCGTCGGGCTTCGTGGGATCATATTCGATCGCGCCCTCAAATCCGATGATTCTCTTGATAAGCTCCGCCAGGTCGGCGATCGAGATGCCGTTGCCAACGGCGATATTGAGAGGGGCGGAATCGCTATATACTTCGGCGGCGCGCAGGATACCCTCTGCGGCATCCTCGACATAAAGCCATTCGCGCACGGCACGGCCGGTGCCCCAGAGCGATACACTAGGAGCGCTGGCCTGCTTGGCTTCCCAGAACTTGCGTAGAAGTGCCGCCAGCGCATGGGAGCGGTCGGGATGGAAATGCTCGCCTGGACCGTATAGATTGATCAGGACCAACGAAATGGCATCGAAGCCATACTGCCGGCGATAGCATTTCGCCTGCATGACCGCCGCACGCTTTGTGCTTCCGTAGTTCTCCACGGTCGGGTGCATCGGCCCCGCCTCGAACTCATCTTCGCGCAGGATGCCGTCTCGCGGCTCACCAGGGTACGCGCACCCGGCTATGATGTTCACGTACTTCCTGACTCCAGCAAGCCGTGCCGCCTCCATAGTGTTTGTGCCCATGATGACATTGTCGTAATAGATCGTGGCCGGACACACCTTTTGATAAGCAATGCCGCCCTGGTTCGATGCGCAGTTGATCACGACGTCTGGAGCATGCTCCTTCAAGAAGCGCACGGTCTCGTCTAATGCCCGCAGATCACAACCTGCAGACCGGCTACAGTTGAGAGCAATACAGCCACGTTCGGATAACCGGGCCATCACGGCTCGGCCCAAGAACCCATTACCGCCTGTAACGACTACCCGTTTCGTGCTCCACAGGCCTGTGTTAATCAAGACTGATGTTCCTCCTCGTTTGCGCCGAACGATAAACTGTCAGGCATTTTTTAACAGCGCCGAACTCAACATTCCCCAATTCCGTTATTAATCTTCTGCTATGCTGCGGACAAATCCTGTAATATCACTCAGTTACGGTCGGTGGTAGAAACCGTTTGTGCGACCACTCCTCAGCAGCCAACTGTAGAAGTTTTCGACCATTCCGTTTGTCACGCCTCACGACTTCGCCGCCGGGGAATACTTCGAACAGTATTTGCCATAGTAACCCTTGTATGATTTTCTGTCGCTCATCGGAGCAGATGCTAGCATCTTGTTATCCTGCGTTTTATCCTGCGTTGTCAGCCCGGCTCGCAGGCAAGTCACCTGCACGGAAGGATCAGTTCCTCCGCTGCGCCACGCACTTAGCGAACTTGCTGACACCGCGGAACGCCCCATCCCCGCCACAATTACCCCGGAGGTAAACATCATGTGTGTCACAAGTTATCTGCCGGGTAAGACGAGATCACTTCGTGATTGACTCCGAGATGGGATTGCATTTTCTTCGCAAGAGCCCCGATACGGAAGTACCGCCAGTCCAATTGCAAACGCACACCAAGCGGCGTTGGCTGGGATGTGGAGGTTGAAATCTGAGAAGCTGTGCACCAAGATTCCGCAAACTCCGATAGCCGCCCCCAACTGCAGCCAGCCAGGCTCTTGCTCCAGCCGGGAGCGCAACCGGCGGAATGACATCACCAGAAACATAGCAATCGAAACCGGCGCCACAATCCAGCCGAGGAGGCCAACTTCGGCGAAGAAGTGGGCGTAATCGTTGTGCGCGAAATCGATTACCAGGTCGGTCACCGAGGTCTGGTACGTGGGATATGCCACTTCGAAGGCACCGACTCCAACGCCGTGAGCCAGGTGCTCGCGAGACATGCGTAGCGAATCCAGAGCCAATTTGTCGCGGTCCTGAAGCGCAAGTACGGGGGTGTTGGCCATCGCCTCCCAGCGCTTCCAGATGTCGCCCGGGTCGAGCCAGGAGAAAAACGCTCCCGCAGCCGTTGCCAGCAAAAGCCCGGCAACCAGCAGGCGCTTGCGGCCTTGAATGTCGGGACCACTCCAGGCCTTGGTGACGAAGAGGACCGCCAGTGCGGTGATGATCAGCAGGAACAGCACAGCACGCGTGCGCGAATTGAGGGAAATAGTTTTCAAGAGCAGTTGCGAGTTGCTAGAGGCGAGTTGCGAGTTGGGGAAAGACAG
>ODAK010002142.1_pt1 | contig 20919 bp, 19 predicted proteins | sample 1539591 | NCBI WGS metagenome assembly ODAK01 (sample SAMEA3539303, study PRJEB22396) | soil metagenome | biome: tundra; feature: field; material: soil | place: USA | collected 2010-05 | depth 0.15 m | reverse complement strand
TGCCAGCAGTTCGCCGAGACGACCGTGCGGCTGCAAGGCTGGAGCCGGGAACGGCGGATCGTCATCGTGCGCACGCTCAAGCCCACTAATCCCACGCCGCAGGATTTGTTCTGGGACACGCCCGAAGACGAAGTGGCCGTCTATGTGACCAATCTGGCACCGGGGGAGGCGACGCTCGAACAAGTGGCCTTGCTCTATGCCCAGCGGGCCGACACGGAGAACGTGTTTGACGAGTTGAAAAACCAATGGGGTTTTCGCGGCTATTGCAGCGGGAAGGCGGTGGTGACGGAACTGGCCGCCCGCCTGGTGCTGCTGACTTATAATCTGTGGAGCCTGTTTACGCGCTTGATGGGATTGAACCCAGGCCATCACACCGAAGCGATCAAGTCCCGGCGGAACTTTTTATTCCTGGCGGCGCAAGTGGTCGAGAGCGGCCGGCAACGCACGGTAAAACTGGCGGTTAAAACGGACTGGTGGCAGGTGTTAAAGGGTTGCTACGAAAGGCTGCGGACGTGGTTGGCGGCAACTGCGCCGCAGTTGGAAGCCCAAGGCAACTTTCTCCGCCTGCTCGCCCGCCAAACCACCGTTGATCCCTTCGAATGGCTCGCTCAATCCGCGCCAAACCCGACCGGTTAGAACTTAACTGCGGATTTTAGGTTCAAATAGCGCGCCCGCCAGCCGAGCCGCCCCGTCACGTCCAGCCGATAGCGTCGTCCGCCGCCGGGCAAGGCTTCCCAACGACCGAACTTCCGTTCATTTTGCTGGCGTGTGCTCATGGCCGGGCGCTTTGACTCGCTGGCATTTTCAGAACACGAGCCAGAGGAATTCGCAAGGATCCAGCAGGATTTTCATTTGCCCTCAAACGTCTGCAAAACGTCCTCCAGCAGCGGGGCGTTGAAGTCCTCCGGCACGGTGAACTGGCCCTGGGCAAGGCCGATGGGGCGCAGTTGCGGCAGCGGCGACGGCGCGAGGATGGTCAACAGGCCGGAGGCTTTTTCGGGCAGGCTCTCCGCGCCTTTGGCCAGAACGTGTCCGTGGTCAATTTCGACTTCAACGGTCAGATAACTCATGGCCCGAAATTACGCCGTCGCCCGGCTGCCCGCAGGCGGCGATTTGCAGCATGGTTTGCCAGGCTGAAATGGTTGCGCCACGGCAGCCCGCCTTTTCCATCATGCGGCGGCTGGCACTTTCCGTGCGGGCGCTGACCATTTCTGGCGCATCCGCTCCGGGCCGTAGTCCGTCAGGCAAATATCTGGCGGATGCTGGCTTTCACTTCCTGCAACTTGGCATTTTTGATTTTGCCGGCGGCGTAGAGAATCACACTTTGCTCCACGGTGAAGAGTCGTTGCGGGCGGATGAAGCTGTCCACGGCCAGCCCTCCGCGTTCAAAGTCGGCAATCAACAGCGGCACGGAAAATCCGTCATTCCGCGTCTGGCTGGTGATCTGGCAAAGAATCAAATCGTCGCCGGGCAAATCCCCACGACGAGGGCGGGACGGCGTTTGCCGGATTGCAGGTTGGTCTGTGGAAACGGCAGCACCACCACTTCGCCGGCTAGAGGCTTGCCCATGCGGCATCCTCCTCGGGCGTGTTCCATTCTTTGGCGAGGGCGGTTTCGCTCAAGAGCAGGCCGTTGAAAGATTCGTCCTCGCGCTTGAACCGCAGGAAGCGGGCAAAGTCATAGACCTCGCGCTGCAATGGTTCGGGGAGGCGGGTCACTTCTTTTTCAATCAACTCTTGCGTGCTCATGGGCAAAATCTAGCGCGTTCAGGCACGGCAGGCAAGTCTGGTGCGGCTGCTTGCAAACTGGCCAGCCGGTCGGTCGCGGTTTTCGTTCTTTTATCTCCGATGAAATCGGCTATTGAAGTGCGCGTGCCCTATGTTTATCGAGCAGCGTGCCATCGGCGACAGACAAACATTCTTCGCATCCTTGAAGCAGCCGATGCGGACATGAAAAAATTCTTCGCCCACGCGTTTGAAAATTGAATTTGCCAGCGCGCTCGGCCACACTTCCGCCATGCCGCCGAGTCTGGAAAGTTTGCCGCGTGTCAGCTTCATCATGCCGACGCTGAACGCCGAGGCGTTGCTCGACAACGTCCTCGCCTCCATCGCGCGCCAGACTTATCCGCGCGCAAACATGGAAATCATCCTCGCCGACGCGCATTCCAAGGATGGCACCCGCGCCATCGCCCAGAAATACGGTGCGCTCGTCCTCGACGACGACGGCAAAAACATGGAGGAAGGCAAACGCCTCGCGCTCCGCCACGCCACCGGCGACTACATCGTCTTCGTGGACGCCGACAACGAAATCACCCACGCCGACTACATCGAACTCGCCGTGAAAGCGCTGGCCACCAACCCGCAGGCGCTCGGCGTGGAAAGTTATTATCTGCCGTCGCCCAAAATGAGTTCGTTCTGCGCCTATCTCACCGCGTTGCTGCACATCAGCGACCCGATTGCCTGGCTGATGAGCGCCAACCCGAAACTCGTCGCCCGCGACGGCGAGACGGAACGCTGGACGCTGCCGGAAAATTCTTTTGCCTACCCGCTCGGCGCGAATGGATTTGTTTATCGCCGCGCTGATTTGCAATCGGTGCAGGCCAACGAAAAATTTCAAGACACGCATGTTGCGTTGTTCCTGATGAAAAACGGGAAGTGTGAATGGCTGCGGATTCGCGGGCGCGGCGTGCATCATTATTACGTCCAGACGCTCTGGAAATTTGTGCAAAAGCGCCGTCGCGCCACGGTGCATTTTCTGCGCGTGCAGGAAGAGATGCCGGTGAACTGGATGAAGGAAAAACCGCCGGTGCCGCTGTGGCTGGCGGCGCTTTATTGCGTCACTTTTTTCGGCCCGGTTTTCCACACGCTGCGCGGCCTCCTCCGCGACGGCGATGTGCGCTGGCTCTGGCATCTGCCCGCGTGCCTCGGCAGCGTTTTGGGCAATGCGTGGGGCGTTTCAACTTACAAACAGCGCGGCAAGGGTGATAAAGGCAATAAGCTCATCGCCGAACTGCAGGTGAAGCAGGAGTTGAAGAAATAGCGGCAAGGGGCAAACCCGCCTTCGCCTGTTTCATCCCGTTCTCCTGGAAATTTTAGGATTCGACTCCGCCGGTCAATGGGGCGACAGGAAAATTCGATAATAGCGTTGTGGACTGCCCGCAGTGTTCGGATCAGTCAAAGTCAATGGCACGCCATTTCCACCCACCGTCATCAACGGATACCAGTCCGTCAGATTCGTCGAGTATTGCACCGCATAACTGACGCCAGCGGCCGTGTCGAAACTGAATTGGAACTGCCCGTTGGCAAGCTTGGTCGGCATCGTGATACCCAGCGGAAACACCGTCAACAAAGCCGGGTTGCTGGTGATGCTCCCGTAAAAGTTGGTGATGACAATGGTGTAGGTTCCCGCGTTGGCCGGAAAAGCATTTGGCAGGGCCAGCGCTGCATTGGTTGCTCCACTAACACTTGCCCCACTCAATTGCCACTGATAGGCCAGCGCCGGCCAGCCAGAAGCACCCACCACGAAACCTGCGGCATGTCCACTCGTAACCACGGTCAACGGCGTTGGCTGGTTGGTAATCGTAGGCAGGCCAATCACCGTCACCATGGCCACCGCACTGGTCACGGAACCAGTAGAGTTTGTAACGACCACAAAATAGCTGCCGGCTTCTGCCGGTTGGATGTTTGAAATCGTCAGGATGGCGTTGGTCGCCCAGAAGATGGCCCCCTGACTGTTCTGCCACTGATAGGACAATGGCGCGAGACCGAGCGCATTGGCGCTCAAAACCGCATTACTGCCCGCCAAGATGGTTAGATTCAGCGGTGAAACGTTCACGGTGGTCACAATTCCGAAGTTCGCCTGAATCACTTTATTGTTGGTCATCGAAAATGTTAGTTGATTGTTTGTGCCGGTCGCGTCCTTCGACCAACCTAAAAAGAAGACTCCCGCATTATTGGTCGCCTTCGAGATCACGATGTCGCCCGAATTGTAAAAACTGCGTTGCGGGCTGTTCGTCACGAAGCCGCTGCCGTTCACCACCACGCTCAAGGTAAGTTTTCCAACTGGCGAGGGCGTGAACAAAGCGCCGATGGTGGGATTGGCGCTGGTCACCGTGATTCGCGTTGGCGCATTTGTTCCGCTGGCATTTCCCGTCCATGACACGAAGCAATTACCCGGATCTGGCACCGCTGAAACGGCGAGGACCGTCCCATACGGAATAGGATTGGGCAGACCCAGGACAACTCCGCCACCAACTGAATTTGTTGACACAACCGTTCCGAAGATTGCCTGAATGATGTTGGTCTGGTTCATCGTCAGGCTTAAGGTATTACTCGTGCTGCTGACGCTGCCTTGCCACCGCAGGAAACTCCATCCGTTGCTCGCCGTGGCGGCAATCGAAACCACGCTGCCCGTGGGATAATAGGTCGTCGGCGCTATGACCAACCCGTTGGCCGTCACACCGCCCCCGCCGGGCGTGGTCAAGGTGAGCGGGAATGCGGTCTGGACAAACACCGCTTGCACGCTGCGCGGTCCGTTCATGGTCAAGCTCAATGGATTCTGGCTGCCCGCTGCATCTCCAGTCCAATGATCAAATGACCACCGCGAAGCCGCATTGGCGGTCAAGGTCACCACAGAATTGCTGGCGTATAATCCGCCGGGCGGATTCGTGCTAAGCGTTCCGTTACCGATGACCGAGGTGAGCAAATTGTAAGTCGGAATGATTTGGACGATGACTGGAGCAATCTCTAAAGCCTGGGAAAAATCCGCGCTCATAGCGAGCGTTCGCAATACCACCGAATTGGTCAAAATGATCGGCCCAGCATAAAATTCTGAACTGATCGTCGGCGTGCTGCCGTCAAGCGTATAGAATAGAAACCCGCCTGGATAGCCACCTAAAATTGTCAATGTGGCTGGAGCAACAGCGGTCACCGCCCCCGCCGCAGGCTGCCCGTTTACCATAACTAAAATAAAGCGCACATCCAACAATGCGGGACTGCTGGTGACGCTGCCGAACGAGTTTGCAATCACCACATCATAATAGCCTGCCTGACTCAGCGTCAAATTTGTCAAACTCAAAGAGCTATTGGTCGCGGCGGGCAAGTTTGTCCCCAAAAATCTCCATTGATAAAATAGCGGCCCGGCCGTCACGGCGACCCCGACACCAAATAGAGATATGCCGCCGACGGCGTTGGTCTGGCTGACCGGTTGGGTGGTGATGATTGGCGGGGTGCCGGGCGGGAACGGAGTTCCATTTGTCAATACCGAGAGTGAATTGCCGCCGTAATTTGCGCTGATCAGATCCGGCTTCCCATCCCCATTCATATCCGCTGCCGCGACGCAGTTCGGGTAATTGCCAACTCCCGCTGTGGCAGCCAGAACAAAACCGCCGCTCCCATTATTGGTCAGCACTGAAAGTGTATTGTCACTATTGTTCGCGCTGATCAAATCCAGCCTGCCATCCCCGTTCACATCCGCCGCCGTGACCGCGCCAGGGTTGCTGCCAACACTCAATGTGGAAGACAGAACAAAGCCACCGCTGCCATTGTTTGTCAACACAGTGAGCGTGTTGGCATCGCGGTTCGCGCTTATCAAATCCACCTTGCCATCCCCGTTCACATCCGCTGCCGTGACCGAATAAGGATGCGTGCCAACATTCAGTGAGGCGGCCAGCGCAAAACCGCCGGTGCCGTTGTTTGTTAAAACCGATAGTGTAGAAGACCAGACGTTCGCACTGATCAAATCCAATTTACCATCCCCGTTCACATCCGCCGCCACCACTGAAACCGGCCCACTTCCCACCATTGGCGAGGACGCCAGCACAAAACCACCGTTATTGTTGTTCGTAAACACACAGAGCGTGCTACCACCTCCGTTTCCGTAATTCGCGCAGATCAAATCCAATTTACCATCCCCGTTCACATCCGCAGCTATGACTGAATAAGCACCGCCGCTGACGTTCAACAGCGAGGCCAGCACAAAGCCGCCGCTCCCATCATTGGTCAGCACTGAAAGCGTGCTGTCATTGTTATTTGCGCTGATCAAATCGACCTTGCCATCCCCGTTCATATCCGCTGCGGCGACCCCAACCGGTCCGCTGCCCACGACCGGTGACGCGGCCAGTATGAAACCGCCACCTCCACTGTTGGTCAGCACTGATAGGGTATTGCCACCACTGTTGGCGCAGATCAAATCCAGTCTCCCATCCCCGTTTACATCCGCCGTCGTGACGGTATAAGGGCTTGAGCCAACGCCCGGTGAGGTGGCAAGCGTGAAGGAAACTTGCGCCTGTAGCTGGTAATTGAGAATACAAAGTGAGATTGCTGTGAGAATCGTCTTCATAACCATTAATGTTAATAATTAATTTTTCCCCGCCCGTAGATTAGTTCATTGGCAGCCATTTAAACACCTCCCCCAAGGGTTGCAAGAAATTATTTCAAAATTATTTCAAAAACTTCGAAACGCGTTCTCGTGTTCAGGCGGGAAGCCAGGCGGATAATTCCGCGAGCATCGTCTCCAGGTTATCATGCTCGCCGGCGGACAAAAATGACGCCGTCTGGTCGGTGTTCAAACGCGGGAAGCGCGCGGCATAAACCCGCGCCTTGGGATACGCCGCCGCGAGCCAGCGGCAACACGCCTCGGACGCGGCCTTGGCTGCGGCGTATTCCAGATTCCGCAGCGGCGGCGTTGCCACATAAACGGTGGAGGCATTGAACAAGGCGAATTGGCCCGCAGTCTGTTTGGCCAGCCATTGGGCCACATGGACCAAACCGGCGACATAAACGGCGCAAAATTTTTCAAACAGTTCGGCGTTGAACGTGCTGCCATCGCCGCCCACAATCGGCGGGGTTGGAAAATAGCAGAGGTGATCAAACTGTGCGCCATTTGCCGCCAGATTTTGTTCCCAATCCATGGTCGCGGTATCAAGTTGAAAAGCGCTCGCCTTGCCGCCGCGCGCCGTGATATCCGCGACGACCTGGTTCGCATCGTCGCCGCCCAGCCGATAACTCAGGGCCACTTCTGCGCCACCAGCGGCCAGTGCCTTGGCCGCAATTTCACCCAGGCCGCGCGAACCGCCAACGACAATCACTCGTCGGCCACAGAAACGATCCGCCGGAATTCGTTGCATGACGGCGGCCATGTCCGGTTGCTCGACCGGCGCAGGCCGCACTAATGCCCACAACATGCCGTAACCCGCCGCGCCGGCGATGGCAATGCCAAGCCGCTGGGAAGATTTGCGGTATTCCGCAACGCGGTAAGTAAATGGCTGACGGATTTCAGGATGCGGCGTAAAAGTCAAATCGAGCTGCAAAAAAACGGAATGTTTGCCCGGAACCTTCATTCCGATTACCCGCGTGGCTGCCAGCAGCGCGGCCAATGAATCTGGCGGTTGTGTTGCAGCCAGCGCTGGAAACAGTTTGCTCCCATGTCTGGCTGACCAAAACAAATCAAGCATTTCACAGGCGGTCGCGGTGGTTTCAAACCGCGCCTGCGCGGGTTTTTCGCGCGGCGGCAGGCCATCGCTTGCGCCGGATGTTTTCGTCGTGGAATCGGCCCCCGCCCAAGTGATCTCACATTGAAGCAACACTCGTCCGGCCTCGCTGACCGTGAGGGAAATTTCGTCGTCGTTTATTTCCTTTGCGGCGGTTGTGACTTTCAACCCGGTCAGCACCGGCCGCAAAAATTTTGCGGAGATTTTGGCCCAATGTCTTTTTGAACCGCTTTGCGCCTGCAAGCTTTCGAGCGCCCACATCAGCACAAAAACGCCGTGTGTCACACATTCGCCAAATGGCGTCCGCCGCGCCGCCACCGGATCGGTATGCAGCGGGTTGAAGTCGCCAGACAATTCCGCAAATGCGATTAAGTCGGCCAGAGTAAATGTGCGTTCAGCAAGCAATGGAAAATCCTAGCTGGCGTTGACCGTCAGTTCCAGCCCATGCGCGCGGCCCACTGCCACAACGTTGGCAACCGATTTCAAACTCAACACTTCGGCGGTGGACAATTCCACGCCCACGGCGTCCTCGATAGCTGAGACGATGTTGATCTGCGCAAGAGAATCCCATGCGGGAATCGTTTCGCGTGAATCATTCAACTGCAACGGCGCAGTGGTGTTCAGGATCGGTTGGAGCAATTCATCAACGGTCATATTTTCAAGTTTCAGGTTTGGGCGGCGGCAAGGCAATCCACTTTGGAATCAATCCGCCGGGCGCAGGCAAGGCAAGATGCCAGCGGGCAAAGTCGGCTGTCCGTTCGTCAGCGGTAAAACCGCACATTTCAAGGAAATTTTCCGTCTGCGAATTTTTTGCGCTGCGGATAAATTCGCCGCGCACCAATTTCGCGCCGCTGCGGTGGGCCTGGTCGCAGATGGTTCCCAGAAATGCCTTTTCGACGCCGCGGCCAAGCACTCGGCAGCTCATTAGGAAAGTGTCCAGCACCCACTCGCCGTCTTTTATCTCAACCAAGGCCGCACCGATGACGCCTTCATCGGCAAAGCGGTCGCGGCAAGCGCACCAAAAAACGCGCCACGCGGAATTTTGCATCCGTTCCGAAATTTCAGATTCCGTGTAGCGCCGGGTGGTGAGATTAAATTGGTTTGTTTTCTGGGTGAGCTGTGCCACGCGAGCGATTTGCGCGCTGCTGTTGCATCCGATTTCAACCTGCGTTCTCAAGCTCGCGAGGTATTCCTCCAGATTTGATGACTGCGTTGCGAGACGCGAACGCTCCCCGGCGGCGGCGTAGGATTGGGCCCGGAGCGCGTCTTCGCGCGTGATGGCCAGCGTGTCGAACCGCCGGCAAGTGACCAGCCAGCGAAGCATCTCCAGCGGATCGCTGGCCGGACAAACATCCACTTCCGGCAAGGACTCTTGAATCCAGTCACGCTCGACAGGGTTATCGTCAAGCACGACAAACGCATCAAGGCCCAGGTTCAATTCCGCTGCGAGTTCACGAATATTGGAAGCCTTGTCCTGCCAGTTGATCCGGTGCGCGCTGAAATCAGCACGTTTCAAAACCATTTCGGGTCGCTGATTGAAAACTTCCCAGGCATCCGCCTCGTTGTTCTTGCTGACGATGGCCAGCGTCACACCACGCTCATGCAAGACGGCGATTTCCCTTTGCAATTCCGTATAAATGTTTCCGGGAAAACCGCCGCCGATTTTCAGGCCGGCAACACCATCCTCGCCCACTACTCCGCCCCAAAGCGTGTTGTCGAGATCCAGCACGAGGCATTTACGGGCAAAGCCTTTGCGTGCCGCGCAAAATGCGGCAATCTCTGCGGTGAGCAGATTCGCGAGGTCATCCGTGAACGGGCGGCTGGCCATGAGCTGTTGCTTGTGCAAGCCCGGCCAGACCGTGCCAGACTGGCCCGCGAGCCAATGCGCATCCAGCACAAACGCCTCACCAGTTTCGCGGCAGCGCTGCGACAATTGCAGGTTCACCGCGCGCGCAAAATCCGCATGGCCCAGACTTCGGCGCGAATCCAAAATTCCATGCGGACGGTTTTCAACCGGCACTACATTGAGCAAAAGCACTAGGCCGTCGAAATTTTTCCGCAGCGCCACCACTTGCGACCATGCCTCCTCAACCGTCTGCACTACCGCGTCTGGGTTGGTTCCGGCGAGCTTGTGCCAGATGCCTGTGAGTGGAGCGAGAACGACAACTTCGGGTTTGTGTTGAAACAAGCCGCTGTCTGGATTCCGTGTTTCGAGCGCAAGCTGCGCGAAGGGCGAATGGTATTGAACGCCAAACATCCCACGTTCCAGCAACCGCAACGCCAGCGGATCAGCTAAATTGTCGAGTGACGTGTCACTGGCCACGGCTATGCGAACCGAACGGGCGGCGAAGTCTGCGCGGGCGCGAATTTTCTCACCCGTCAAATATCTCGCTAGCGCGAGACTGTCTGGCCGGCTCATTCCACTTCGCAATGCTTTTTGCACCACGCGCAGACTGCGCCAACTGGCTTCTGTTTCAAGTTGGGCGATGAGTTCCTTGGTATTCATTTCACGACCGGTGCAACCATCATCACGACTTTGGCGGGCGAGCCGTTGATGACGCAATTATCCTCGAATGACCGCATCACCACGGAATTGGCGTTGATGACGCAATTCTTTCCAATTTTTACACCGCGCATGATGACAACACCCGTGCCGACAAAAGTGTTGTCACCGATTTCGACCGGTTCACCTTTCATAATGCCGCTCGTAACCGGATTTACGTCCAATCCTGTAATATGATCGTGATCCAAAATCGAAATGCGATAGGACATGAGACAGTTCTTCCCGATGCGAATCCGTTCATTGCATGAAATCGTGAATTGATCGCCGATCGAGGTGCCCGCGCCAATGTGAATGCACGCAGTTCGATTATGCAGCGGAATATAGAACCAGCCGCTTTTACCCAAACTGACACCGTTGCCGAGCTGGATATTTCGCAAATTGCCCAACGGCCAGTTAATTCCTCGCCCGACCCGCACGCCAGTTCCGGTGCGCAGTCCAAGACAGCGCGGCAAAAGCAAGCGCACAAAGCTTACGATTGACGCCAAAGTTCTCTGGGCAGCACGAAGAAAATTCACCAGCATAATTATTTTTTAGGCGGAGTGAAAAACGGTTTGGCCTCCGGCGCGGTGCTGCGCTCGATGGCGTCCCACATGGATTTGGCGCGGGCGTTCCAATCCCATTCGAGACCGGCGGCGAGAGCTTCCTTGCTCGTCTCGGCGTAAAGTTTTTCGTCCGTGAGCAGCCGGTGGATGCAATCGGCGAGGCCGGCGAAATCACCCGGCTGGGCTTTGAGCCAGCCGTGCGGATAATAAACCCGCAGCGGCGGCAAATCAAACGACACTCCCGGCAACCCGCAGCACAATGCCTCCGCCGATGCCATCCCGCCGACTTCAAAAACGGCCGGATACACCACGACACGCGCCGACTTGATGATTTTGTATTTCTCGACGCCATCGCGGAAGCCGAAGAACTCAACGTTCTTTGCGATGCCAAGTTTTTCCGCCTTGGCTTTGCACGGCGCGTCGAGCGGGCCGGAACCGATCATCGCCAGCCGCGCGTCGGGCTTTTTCGCCATCAGAATTTTCCAGACATCCATCAGTTCCATCGGCCCTTTTTGTGGATGCAGCCGGCTGATTAATACTGCATCAAAGGTTTTTTTCTCCGGCTCCGGCACGCTTTGCGGGATGGACAAATCCACGCCACCCATCACCGCATAAACGGATTCCGGCGAGCGCCCATCTGCAATCATCAGGTCGCGGTCCTGCGGCACGGTGGTCAGAATCATTTCCGCCTCGCGCAGCGTCCGCTGGTAAATTCGTTGCTGGAACGGGCGGTAGGCCGTGAACATCAAACCGGGGCCGGGCTGGCCAGAGAACCATTTCGGGGCGAAGAAATATAGTCCCACCACAAGCGGCGCGTTGGGATAACGCTTTTTCAGCCGCATCGCCGGCAGGCAGCTTGGATGAAATTCCGACGTGGCCATGATGAGATGTTTTTCGTCCGGCGAAAATTTGATTTCATCCACGGCGCGGTTGCCCTTGACCATCTGCATGAACCACCAGAACAGACGTCCGTATTGTTTCAAATGATCCGCCGGCCAGGTGACGTGCTCAATGCCTTTCAGCTCAAACCAGTCGCAAAGCTGCTTGGCACCTTCGTTGCCATAGACGGTGATTTTGTGATCCCGGCTCCAGCGGCGGATGCACTCCACCATGATGCGGTCACCGCCGCTCAAGGAAATGGGCGGCGGCACAATGGTGTTGGCGATCCAATGAATGTGCATTTGCGGCGCATAATCTAGCGGGAGAAAAGCATCAGTGTCCATCGGCAATTCATGGACGCGACGCCCGCCCGCAACCGCTCGCCGAAATTTGTGCGGACAACCTCATCTGGCTCGTCCAGCAGGATTTATAGCACCGTCGTCGGGTGCGCTTTGCGCCGACGGCCCACTGGTTCCACTATGAAACGATACACGATCACTGCTAAACCGGATTAAATTAGCGTGCGAAATCAATTGACTCCAAACAGCCGCCCTGATATAAACCCTCAACAGTCTGACCCATTTTCCATTGAAATAGTCGGATGCGGATGCCAGACAACAGCGTAAGATTGGCCAGGGCTATGGACAAAACACCTTTTAACGATTGCGTCGGCGGCAGAAAACCGGCGCGCTTCATTAACAAGCTTCGGGCAAAAAATCGAATAAAATAATTATGAAAACAATTCTGACACTGACGGCACTTTGCATTCTCACCCTCCAAATACAGGCACAAGTCTCATTCACCAATACATCATCGCCGGGGGTCGGAAGTTACCCGGATTTGGTCCTATCCGCGGATGTGAATGGCGATGGCAAAATGGATTTGGTTAGCGCGAACGGCGGAGGCAACACCCTCACGATCCTGACAAACAATGGAAGTGGCGGCTTTGTCGTGGCTTCCTCACCCGTGGTAGGCAGCCAGCCACGTTGGATAGCAGCGGCGGATTTCAATGGAGACGGCAAGGTGGATTTGGTCAGTGCAAACTCAGGGGCCAACACGCTTTCCGTATTAACCAATACAGGAAATGGCACCTTCGTCTTAGCCTCCACGGTAAATTTGCCGGCAGTGCCATACTCAGTCACTGTGGCGGATGTGAACGGGGATGGAAAACCCGATTTGATCAGCGGCAACAACAATTCTACGATGACTGTCCTGACCAACAATGGGAGCGGCGGGTTTGGGCTGGTTTCCTCGCCAAGTCTAGGTGGTGATACTCGCTCGGTAAGCGCATTCACAAACGTAGATGGGAAGGAGGAACTGGTCAGCGCAAATCAGTATAACAACACACTCTCATTGATGACGAACAATGGGAATGGCGTTTTCGCACTGGCTGGGTTTCTGACCGGCGTGAATCAACCGCTCAAGGTCTCGGCGGCGGATATGAATAATGACGGCAAGGTGGATTTGATCTGTGCCAATTACGGCAACAATACACTTTCAGTGTTTACGAATAATGGCAGCGGTGGTTTTGCGCTTGCCACTTCGCCAGCCGTTGGAAGCAATCCATTTTATGTCACGCCAGTGGACATCAATGGGGACGGCAAGATGGATTTGATTAGCGCAAATTGGGGTGACAACACCCTTTCGGTGCTTACCAACAACGGACGTGGCGGGTTTGCTTTGGCCATCACACTGGTTGTGGGCACATATCCTCTGGCAGTTATAGCGGCCGATCTCAATGGAGACGGAAAGCCGGATTTGGTTAGTGTGAATAGCTATAGTGATAGTCTTTCAATCTTCTTGAACACGACGCCCTTTCCCGTTTCACCGCAAAACGCCACGGGCACGGCGATTATTTCCTTCGGATTTGTGGTGAGCGTGCAGGTGGATAATGGCGGCTACGGCTATACTAACATTCCCGTGGTGCGCATAATTGGTGGCGGCGGCAGCGGGGCGGGTGCCACCGCCGTGGTTAGCAATGGCGTGGTCATAGGGTTCACGATCACGAGCAACGGCTCCGGCTATACCAATGCGCCGGTCGTGGTCATTGACCCGCCCTATATCACCAAACCGGTTTTGAACATCGCGCCGATGTCGTTCCTCTCCTTCGCGAATCTTACGTTGGGCGGCGCTTACCAATTGCAACAGTCGGTTTCGTGGTATTGGACCAACCAGCCGGTCAGCTTCACGGCCACCAACACCAGCTACACGCAAATGGTTCCCGGTGTGGTAGGCAGCGGGAATTACCGGCTGGCAATAACGCCAGTGCCAACGCAGGCGTTTGCCACGCCCGTGGTTGGTTATGGGTTTGCGATTCACGCCACCATCACCAGCGGCGGTTCCGGCTACGTCACCAGTCCGGCGGTGAGCATCGTTGGCGGTGGCGGCACCAATGCCACGGCAGTTTCCCAAATCTCCGGCGGCGTAGTGACCAACATCGTCATCACCAACCCCGGCATCGGTTATACCACAACACCCATTATCAAGATTGGGCAGCCGCCGGCCACCGCAGTGTCGCCAACGGTTTTGCCGGTGATGCGGCTGGATGCCTCCTTGCTGGCTCCCTATCACAACTATCAGATTCAATTCAAGCCGGACCTTGGCGCACCGTGGGCAAATTGGTATGGCGGATTGTTCGGCCCGACGGACGTCACGAACTCGCAATACGTGTTCATAACGAATGGCACAGGATTCTTCCGACTGCAATATGTGCCATAAATGAATTGATCAGCACCAGCATTGCCATCCTGGGAGACGCAATGGCCGGAACGGAAAACCGTTCCGGCCCTTTTGTTTTAGGACGGTGGCAGGATGGCAGTGACGATCCAGTGATTGTGCATATAGCAGTTCATATTGACATTGGCACATGCTGGTTTCAGTCAGTCAAAGCTCCAGAGGACTGGAGCACTCCAAGACGCTTCGCGTTGACGCGGGTCGCAGAACCACTCGCCAGCGTCATGGGCTGCCGCGGCCCTCCGCCGCTTTTCCCGGCGGCAGGCCAAAATGTGCCAAGGTTAACAGAAATCGCTATATGATCTTGAACAACCATAGCGAGGAAAAGCCTCAGTCACTTTTGGCAATTGATGGACTCATTGACCTGCGCTATCTAAACTTTGGCCGACATGAAACACATTCTCATCACCGGCGGCGATGGGCTGCTGGCATATCAGTTGAAGAAAATCGCGCCCAGCGATTTCGCCTTTTCCTTTCTTGGCCGCGCGGAATTTGACCTGACGAAAAAAGATTTGATGGCGCACCGGCTGGCGGAGTTGCAGCCGCAGGTGGTCATCAACACCGCCGCCTATAATCTCGTGGACCGGTGCGAAATCGAGCGCGACCTTTCGTGGTCGGTCAACGCCACCGCGCCGCAGCAGCTTGCGGAATTGTGCGCCGAGAAAAAAATCCAGCTCGTCCATTACGGCACGGACTACGTTTTCGACGGCGCAAAAAAATCGCCTTACGCCGAGACGGACGCGGCGAATCCTGTGAACCATTACGCCGCCGGCAAATTTGCTGGTGAGCAGGCGGTGCTGCGCTCGTCGCCGCAGCATCTGGTCCTGCGCACGAGCTGGGTGTTCGACTGGCATCCGACGCAGACGAAAACTTTCATCCACACAATTTTGAAGACGGCACGCGAGGGGCGGGAAATGAAATCCACGACCGACCAGGTTTCCGTGCCGACCTTCGCCACGGATCTGGCGCAATGGACATTGGAATTGGTCCGCTCCGGCGCGGGCGGATTGTTTCACGCCGTCAACGACGAGGGCACCAGCCGGCTCGACTGGGCGAAAATCATTTTGGAGGAAGCCGTCCATGCTGGCTTGATTTCCGCGGCACCGCCGATTGCGCCAGTGTTGAGTTCGTATTTCAACTCGACGATGCGCCGGCCGGATTACACGGTGATGAGCAACGCAAAACTGGCGAAACTGCTCGGTCGTCCGATGGGTTCCTGGCGCTCCGGGCTGAAAAAAATGCTCGCGCAGATGAAGTGATTTCAGGTAGCTTTTGCGCCCATGTCCACCGTCTGGAACCAAATTGAAGTGCGCGGAATTGTTGAAATTCCGGGGCTGCCGGGCGTGCGCGTCGAGGCGCTGCCGGTCTTCCAGGACGCGCGCGGCAGCCTGCACGAACTGTTCCGCGTGGACGAAGTTCCCGCCGGTTTTAAGCCGCTGATGGCGTGTTCCTCGTGGTCGCATCCGGGCGTGGCCCGCGGGCCGCACCAGCACGTCGGGCAGGATGATTATTTTACTTTCGCCGGGCCGTCGGATTTTCGCGTTTATCTTTGGGATGACCGTCCCGGCGCGGCGGGCGCGGCCAAAGGCTGGTTCATCAACACCGGCGAGCAGGCTCCGACGCGCATCCACGTCCCGCGCGGCGTCGTTCACGCTTATCACAATGTCGGCAACGCTTTCGGTCTCGTCGTCACGATCACCAGCCTGCTGTTCAAAGGCATAGGCCGGCGCGATCCGGTGGACGAAATCCGGCACGAACTTACTCCGCATTCACCTTACCAAATTCCGCCATCATGATCCAAGAACGCACCCATTGCCGCACTTGCGGCTCCAAAAACCTCAAGCTCATCCTCGACCTCGGAAAAACCGCGCTGGTCAATGATTTTCTCAATCCGGATGAAGTGGCCGGCTACAAAATCTCGCTGCCGTTGCGGGTGGTGCTGTGCCCGGACTGCTCGCTCGTGCAACTGGCCGACACGGTGGATCCGAAAATTCTTTATTCACACTACGCCTATGTCACGTCCACGTCCAAAACGATGGACACGCATCTGAACAAGATGATGACGCATCTGCTTTCGACCGCCCGGCTCGGTGCCGGCTCGAAAGTGCTGGAGATCGCGTCGAACACGGGTGTGTTCCTGAAAAAATTCAAGGAACAAGGCTGCGAAGTGCTCGGCATCGAACCCGCCGGCAACATCGCCGATGTCGCCCTCGCCACGGCCATCCCGACGCGCAAGGAATTTTTTAACGCGGCGAACGCCAAAAAACTGCGGACGGAATGGGGTGCGGCGGACTTGATTCTGGGCCGGCATGTGTTTGCGCACATTGACGACCTGCGCGACCTCGTCGCGGGTCTGGAGGCGGTTTCGCACGCGGAAACCTTGATCGCGTTTGAGGTGCCTTACGTGGTGGACTTTTTTGAACACACGGAATACGACACAATCTACCACGAGCATCTGTCCTATATTTCCGTCGCGGCCATCGAGGCGCTGGTGAAGGATTCAGCGTTCATGCTGGCCCGCGTGGATCATTATCCGATCCATGGCGGCTCAATTTTGTTTCACTTGCGGCATCGCTCTTCCAAAGCCCAGCCGCACGCCAGCGTGGCGCAGGCGCTGGAAAAGGAAAAAGAGATGCGCCTCGCGGAACCGGCGACATGGGAAGCCTTCGCGCAACGCGTGAACCACATCCGCACCGAACTGCCCGCGCTGCTCCGCAAATTAAAGGCGCAGGGCAAACGCATCATCGGCTATGGTGCGTCGGCCAAGGGCAACACGCTGTTGAACACCTGCGGCATCAGCACCAAGGAACTGGATTACATCATTGACAACACGCCATTCAAGCAGAACAAAATTGCGCCCGGCTCGTGGATTCCAGTGCGTCCGCCGGAACGGCTGCTGAACGACCAGCCGGATTACGCCCTGCTGCTGGCGTGGAATTTCGCGCCGGAAATCATCAAGCGCGAGACGGAATTCCAGCAGCGCGGCGGACGGTTCATCGTGCCGATTCCCGAACCGGCGGTGATTGATTTCAAAGGTTGAGGCTGCGCCGGCTCCCCACCATTGAAACATGAGCGAAACCGGCACGCCACTTCTGGTCAGCGTCGTCATTGTGAATTACAACTGCAAGGCGTGGGTGCCGCGCTGTCTGGAATCGCTGCGTGAACAAACGATTTACGACCGCATCGAGACCATCTTCGCCGACAACATTTCGCGCGACGGCTCCGACTCGCAGGCGCAGGAGCTGATGAAAGACTGGCCGCACGGCGTGTTTCTGCAAACCGGGGCGAACCTGGGTTTTGGCGGCGGAGCCAACCGGGGCGCGGCGCTGGCGCGGGGAAAATATCTTTTTTTTCTGAACCCCGATGTCTGGCTTGAGTCCGACTGTCTGGAACGGCTGGCGGTTGTGGCGGAAAAAAATAATTTGGGCGTCGCCGGCCCGACGGTTTTGAATTACAATGACGATTCGCTGCAATCCAAAGGCGCGTCTGGCTTCGATATTTTCGGCCTCTCAGTGGATCCGCGTCCTTCCGATCAAATTCCCCGCCTGTTTTCGCCCAGTGCATTTTATTTCATCCGCCGGGATTTGTTCGATAAAATCGGCGGCTGGGATGGCCACTTTTTCATGTATGGCGAAGAGATGGACATCGCCTGGCGAATCTGGATTGCCGGAGCAAACATCGGGTTTGTGCCGGTCGCCAAAATGCATCACCGGGGTGCCGCAGTGGACAATCCCAAAGGCGGCGACCGCGTGGTGGAGCTGCGCAGCAACGACACCAAACGGTTTTGTGCCTATCGCAACCATCTGCTCATGCTCTTGAAATCGCCTCAGCATTTCCTGCTGCTGCTGTTGCTGCCCGCGACCGCGCTGATGCTGCTGGAAGGTCTTGCGGGCGCAATGTTGTTGAGGCGCTGGTCGTTTTTTTCCAACACGAGTTGGAAGGCCCTAGGCGCTTGCTGGCAGTTGCGCGGTTACTGGTGGGAACAACGCAAATGTATCCGCCGCTTCCGCCAGCGCGGCGATTTTTGGATGATCCGTTTTTTGAGCTGGCGCTTGAACCGCTGGCATGAAGTCCGCCAAATCTTAAAGCTGGGAATGCCCAAGGTGGAAAAGCGCTGAATCTTTTTCATCATGATCTACGAACTTGAAATCACACTCCGAACGCTTCGCCGCGAAGGCCTCGGCTCGCTGTTTAATAAGATCGGCATTTACGTTTACCAACTCGCCTGCGGCGCGCGCTTTTTCTTTCTGCGGCTGCCACGCAATGCGACGCCGGAGGAACTGGTGGATTTTAGTTTCAACGCGGCGGGCGGTTTGCTGCACACGTCGCAAGTGCGGTCGGAAATCATCGAACTTACTGAATTGGTTGGCAAACGTCGGCCCAAAACCGTCGTTGAAATCGGCACCGCGCATGGTGGCACACTCTTCCTGTGGTGTCGGCAAGCCGATCCGGCAGCCACCATTGTCAGCCTCGACTTGCCGGGCGGAATGCACGGTGGCGGCTATCCCTATTGGATGTCGTGGGTTTACCAGCGGTTTCCGCTTGCTGGCCAAAAGCTGCATCTGTTGCGCGGTGATTCCCACAAACCCGAAATGTTCGCGCGACTGAAAAGCGCTTTGCCGGGCGACGGCCAGATGGATTTTCTTTTCATTGACGGCGACCATACCTACGAAGGCGTGAAGGCCGATTTTGAAATGTATTCCAGCCTGGTGCGTCCAGGCGGCCTGATCGTTTTCCATGACATCTGCAAGCATCCCGAGTCATTGAACTGCCAGGTGGACCGCTTCTGGCAGGAAGTCAAGAATGAACGCCGCGCCCGCGAGTTTGTCCATGATTCAAACCAGGGCACCTGCGGCATTGGCGTCATCGAGGTTTGAAGCGATACCATTTATGAAAAATTTAAAACAAACACCGGCGGCCAAGACCGGCTGGCTGGCGGTCGGAGTGATTGCCGCCATGCTGGTAGTGCTGTTCTGGCGCAGCTTCCTGCCGGAATATGTCCACTTTTCCAACGACGGCCCGCTCGGCGTGCAGAACGCCGCCTGGGTGCAGATGCCCGGCGGCATCACCGGCATGTGGGTGGATCTCAATTATCTCGGGCAGAGTGGCGGCGCTTACACGCCCGGCATCACCGCGCTGTTGCACGTGCTTTTGACTCCGCTGGGCTACGCCAAGTTTTATGCGCCCATCGGGTTGTTCATTCTTGGCCTTGGCGCGTGGACGTTTTTCCGGCAACTGAAATTGTCACCGCTGGCCGCCGCGCTGGGCGCATTGGCGGCCGTGCTGAATTCAACTTATTTTTCGACCGCCTGCTGGGGGCTTGCTTCGCATGAAATTGCCATCGGCATGAATTTTTTAGCACTGGCGCTCGTCGTCGGCTGCACGACCGCAACCCCGACATCCGTCCGCTGGACGCGACTCGCGCTGGCCGGCCTGTGCGTGGGCATCAATGTAATGGAAGCGGCGGACATCGGCGCGCTCTTCAGCATGTTGGTGGCGATTGTCGTATTTTTCCATTCGCTGACTGAAGGTGAAGGTGCGGTGGTGCAAAAGGCGGTTCGCGGGGTCGGTCGCGTGGCGGTGGTGGCGGTCTTCGCGGGCTTCATCGCGGTGCAAACCGTGCTTTCGCTCGTCGGCACTTCTGTTCAGGGCGTGGCTGGCAACGCGCAAGATACGGAATCCAAGGCGGCGCACTGGGACTGGGCCACGCAATGGAGTCTGCCCAAAGCGGAAACATTTGGCCTCCTCGTGCCCGGTTTGTTCGGCTACAAATTGGAAACACCCAAGGACATGCAGCCGTCGTTGCGCGATTCCTATCGCAGCGGAGTTTACTGGGGCGGTGCGGGCCGCGACCCGGCCATTGACCGTTACTTCGACGCCGGCAGCCAGGGCCAGCAGCCGCAGGGTTTCATGCGGTTCACCGGCGGCGGCAACTACTGCGGCATCCTCGTGCTGCTCATCGCGGGCTGGGCCATCGCGCAAGCTTTCCGGCGGCAAAACTCACTTTTCGCCGACGCGCAAAAACGGATGATCCAATTCTGGGCGGTGGTGATGTTGCTCTGCCTGCTGTTTGCGTGGGGCCGGTTCGCGCCGTTTTATGCGCTGCTGTATCATCTCCCGTATTTTTCCACCATCCGCAATCCGGCAAAATTCCTGATCTTTTTCAGTTGGGCGCTCGTCATCATTTTTGCCTACGGCGTTCACGCGTTGAACCGTCGTTATCTGGACCCAGCCGCGATGAAAGCCGCCGACCTCAATACCCAGTTCAAAAACTGGTGGGCCAAAGCCAGCGGCTTCGACCGCAAATGGACATTCGCCAGCGTCGGGCTTTTCGGAGCCAGCGCGCTGGGCTGGTTGATTTACATGGCGCAAAAACCGGCGCTGATCAGCTACCTGCAAAAAGTGGGTTTCGGCGACACCGATCCGACTCACGAAACTTCCGCGCCCGCCATCGCCGCGTTCAGTCTGGGGCAGGCTGGCTGGGCGCTCGCGCTGTTGGCCGTCGCCGTGGGATTGGTGCTGTTGGTCATCACCGGCTACTTCAACGGCCCGCGCGCCAAGACCGGCGTGGTGCTGCTCGGCGGATTTTTAATTTTTGACATGGGCCGCGCCAATCTGCCGTGGCTGGTTCACTGGGATTACAAACAAAAATACGAAGTCGGCTCGCTGAATCCCGTTGTGAAATTTCTGACCGACAAGCCCTACGAACACCG
>ODAK010002141.1_pt1 | contig 20920 bp, 22 predicted proteins | sample 1539591 | NCBI WGS metagenome assembly ODAK01 (sample SAMEA3539303, study PRJEB22396) | soil metagenome | biome: tundra; feature: field; material: soil | place: USA | collected 2010-05 | depth 0.15 m | reverse complement strand
GGTCGGGGCAGGTGAGTGTGGGCTACTCGGAGACGCTGCGTCAGCTCACGCGGGCGATGCCGGTGGAGGAATTTCCGATGTCTGTCACCTACGCGGCGGACACGGTACGGGCGCACAACCGGATCGCGGCGCACGTACTGCGTGAGCTGCCGCACGTCGACCGGGTACTCTGGTGGGATGATGATGGCTGGCCGGAGGACGCAGGGCTCGTGGTCAAGATGATCGCGTGCGATGTGGACCTAATCGGGGCGCCGTACACGAACAAGCGCAAGCCCGTGAAGTGGGTTCACCAGTTCCTTCCCGAGCCTCCGGCCATCGTGAACGACATGCTGGAAGTCCGTGGCGTGGGGTTCGGGTTCACGATGACGTCGCGCGCGTGCTTGCAGCGGATGACCGATGCGTGTAGCGCCGAGGATTGGTACATCGACCATCCTCTGCCTCATCGTGTGGCCAACATTTTCGGGCTCAAGTACGACGTATCGCCGAACGGTGACCGCGTGCTCCTGAGCGAGGACTACGCGTTCTGCAAGCGGTGGCGCGAGCTTGGAGGGCGGGTGATGGTGTACGCGGGAGCGGGCAACATGATGGCGCACACGGGCGGGTACGCGTGGACGGCGCGGGACATGGCGGGCGGCGTGACGGGAGGCGGAACGTGATCGGTACTCCGTTCACCAAGATCACGCGGATCAAGAACGGTCACGCGTTCATCGGGGACATCTATGTGGGGAAGGTTGTGTGCTACGAGAATGACGATACCGCCGTGTCTGTCGCGGTGGTCGGAGAGCAAGGCGTGTTCGTGTTCGACGCGCCGGACGCAGACGCGAGGCCCTCGTGAGGGTGCTTCGCGGGCGCGTCGTGGTGCGGGAGCACGTGGCCCAGTCCTCGTTGTGGACGCCGCCACCGAACCCACGCGAACAGGAGACGCATCTCGGGACGGTTCTGGCCGTGGGCGCGGGCGCGTTCTCCAAGGGCGGCGTTGAGGTACTGATCGACGTGAAGCCGGGCGATGTCGTGAGCTTCCACTACGAGGCAACAGAGAAGGGCAGGACCGCACCGTGGGAAGACGGGAAGCCGGCGCTCTACCTCGCGCAGCGGGAGATCGACGGCGTCTGGGAGTAGGCTTGTGGCGTGACCGACCTTCACGTTGACGGAATCGCAGACCTGCCGCTCCTCGACTTCGTCAAGGCGCTCTCTCCCGACCTTGAGCCCCCGCATCATCTGGTCGAGCTGGCATCGCTGCTTGAGCGGACCGAGACGCAGGCCGACCTTCGCGGGCTGTCCAGCGTGGCCACACGGCACGGCAAGACGACGCTCCTCGGACACCACGTCGCGCGCGCGCTGAAGCGCAACCCAAAACGCGAGTTCGTGTACTTCACCTTCGACGCGGACTTTGCGGGCAAGAAAAGCCGCGAGTTTCGCAACCTGGCCAAGGAGGCCGGTGTCGAGCTCTCCACGGACTTCAACACGATCAAGGAATGGCGGACGACGGCGGGCGGCGGGCTCTTCGCGTGCTCGGTTGGCCAGCACGTCATCGGGCGCGGGTTCTCTGACGTCATCGTGGACGATCCGCTCGGAAGCGCCGAGGAGGCCGACGACCCCGAGCGCCGGGCCGAGGTAGACGCCGCGATCCGGTTCCTCACGACCCGCGTTCATCCGGGCGGATCGGTCGTCATCAACGCTTCGCGCTTCCACCCCGACGATCCCATCGGCGCCCGCCTGAGCGACGAAGCAATCAAGTGGGAGCACGTGCAGGCCCCGGCGATCTCGTACCGCGGCGACGAGCGGCTCGCGCTCTGGCCGACACGGTGGACGCTGGCGCTCCTCGATATGAAGCGGGCGGAGCTCAAGGTGGGCGATCCAAATGAGAGGACATGGTTCGCGCAATACATGGGCGACCCGCAGCCCGAGGCGCAAAACCTCTTTGGCGCACCTACGTTCTGGACGGAGCTTCCGACGTGGGGCTACCGCATCTGCCACGGCGTGGACTTCGCGTACACCGACGCGCCCGGCTCCGACTTCTTCGCCGCGATGACGGGCCGGATCTACGGCCACAAGCTCTACATCCTGAACGTGCAGCGCCACCGGCTCGACGCGACGTTGCTCGAGTCGACGTGCAAGGCAATCCTCGCCAAGTACGGCCGCGCGCCGATGTGGAGCTACCAGGCCGGCCCTGAGATCGGCCTCTCGCGGCTCCTCATGCAGCGCGGCGTCCCCGTGGGCATCATGCCGGCCCGGTACAACAAGCTCGTGCGCGCGCAGAAGACGATCCGACGCTGGAACGACGGCGAGATCCTCGTGCCCGGCGATGTGGAGGCGAACCCGTGGCAACCCGGATTCCTTCACCGGCTCTCTCTGTTCCGCGGCCACGAGCGCGACCGGGACGACGAGGTTGACGCCTTGGCGAGCGCGGCCGACGCGATGCTCGGGGGCGCCACCATGGCCGGGGAGCGCGTGGCGAGCGTGCGCAAGCCCTACTCGGGGCTTTTAGGCTAGGCCAATTCGTGTCACGTTGTGCCTTGTCGAGCCGACCCGGCCCGGCAGGAGGCACACCATGGCCAAGCACGACGAGAAGGACCAGCCCGAAACCGTTACCATCACCCGTGAGGCGCTCGAGGCGCTGATCGGGCAGGCCGCCGCGAAGTTGGCGACGAAGCCCATCGAGAAGACGATCGACGAGCAGATCCGCGAACGCATGGCGCTGATGCGTGGCGCGGGCGTGCCGGCGCAGCACGAGGCGCTGATCCCGATGCTCTCGCCCATCACGGGCGCGCGGTTCACGGGCCGATTCCTCGCGTCGCGCTCGGTTTCGTTCAAGTCGGACGGGACGCCGATCCCGAACGGCCCCCCTCGGCTCGTGGAGATGATCGACTACGAGCGTCCCGCGGGCTGGGATGTCCCCGAGGCGTCGGGCGGCCGGATGCCGGACACGTACTCGGACGCAAACCGCGACGAAAAGCAGTTTCTCAAGTGGGTCTATCAGACCTTCTGGCTGCGCGATCAGAACGAGGTCGGCGGCAAGCCGCTGAACCCGCAATGGCGCGACCCTGAGGCGGCGACGGGCGACAAGGCCGCCGAGTAACGCATGAACACGCCCCCCGAGCTGCCGCCGACCGCCAACGAGAAGATGCCGGCTCCGACGCCGGATACCATCTCCTTCGACGAGGCGGCCAAGCAGATCAACCAGCGCGTGGGCGCGGGGAGCGTCATCCGCAACGATCCAGGCTTCGCGCCTCCGGGCGACCCGCTCAAGCTCGCGGGCGCGAAGCCGGCCGCCCAGGTAGTCCTGCGCGACATTCCCGTCGTCGTCATCCAGAACGCGTGGGGAGTCGACCAGGCCCGCGACGCGCTCGCGGCTCACATGATGGGAATCTTCGAGCGCTCGGCCCAGCTCTGCGACTCAGCACTCGGGGACGACCGAGTCATCGCTACGCTCGGGAGTCGGCGCGCGGGGCTCTTCGGGCGCGACATCCGCCACAAGCCCGCGAACGACTCGGCGGCGGCGAGGGAAGTGTTCGACGCGTGGGTGGACCACTGGCCGCAGTTCTCCGGCGATTCGTCCCTTGGCATCATGAGCGACTACGAGGTGCTCATGGGCTTCTCGGACGCGCAACTCGTCTGGGACACGACGCGGCCCGTGTGGAAGCCGTACATGCGGCACTGGCACGCGCGCTACCAGTACTGGAACTGGGACGTGCGCAAGATGGTGGCGCTCACACAGGACGGCGCCTTCCCGGTCATCCCTGGCAACGGCAAATGGGTGCATCACTCACGCTTCGGCTACGAGCGATGTTGGATTCGTGGCGCGTTGCGAGCGATTGCCGAGCCGTTCCTGGGGCGACACTGGGGACGACGCGATTGGTTCCGGTGGTCGGAGAAGCACGGGCTGGCGACGCTGCTGGCCGAGACGCCCATGGCCGCGGACCCCGTCGAGCGCTCGAAGTTCGTTCAACAAGTTGCCAACGTGGGCAGCGAAGCCACGATTCTCCTCGGCAAGGGCGTGGACGAGCACAACAGCTACGACCTGCGGCTGCTCGAGGCCACGGACCGCGCGTGGGAGGGATTCCCCGGGCTCATCGACTCGTGCGACATGTCGATCGTCCTCGCGCTCCTGTTCCAGAACCTCACCACCGAGGTCAAGGGCGGATCGTTCGCGGCCACGAGCGCGCACATGGATATCCGCGACTCGGGCATCCAGGACGACAACGCTGCATGGCGTTCCACGCTGCACTCGCAGGTCGCGCGTCCGTTCGCGTTCTTCAACTTCGGTGACGCGGACCTCGCGCCGTGGACCGAGTGGGACGTGGCTTCGCGGTCTCAGTACGAGGCCAACGCGAAGCAGATGCAGGCCGTGTCCACCGGGCAGGAGACCTTCCGGCGCGGCGGCGTGGAGTTCGAGGACCCCGAAGCCTTCCGCTCGTGGATGGCAAAGCGCTTCGGGCTCGACGGGATGCCCAAGTTCAAGTTCGTGGAGCCCGTGAAGGCGCAGCCCGAGGCGGCAGGCGACGCCGGAACGCCCCCGAAGCCGGGAGGGGGAAAGCCATGAAGCGATACGCGTTGCGGTCGGGGGAGTCTCTCGCGATCAAGCCGGGCGCAATCGAGCGCGACGGTGCGGGCATGTTCCTGATGATCGGGGACAGCGTGCCGGAGAACGAGCGCCGCGGGACCGTCTGCGTAGTTCACATTCGCGGCCCTCTGACGCATTTCGAGGGCGACGGCGGGGATTCCTACGAGGGGATCGTGAAGCGGACGCAGGACGGGCTCGACTGCGACCCGAGGCCGAGCGCGGTGCTGTTTCGCATCGAATCGCCGGGCGGACTCGTCGCGGGGTGCTGGGAGGCCGTCGCGAAGCTTCAGGCGATGAGCAAGTCGAGCGGCGTCCCGTTCGTCGCGTACATCGACGAGATGGCCGCGAGCGCGGCGTTCGCGGTGGCGTGCTCGTGCGGGGAGATCCTTGCGCCACGAAGCGCGGTCGCCGGCAGCATCGGCACGATCTCCACGATGGTGAGCGCCGCGGGGGCTGACGAGCAGATGGGCCTCGAGTTCCGGCTCATCACGTCCGGCAAGCGCAAGGCGGACGGCCATCCGCACGCGGCGCTTACCGATGAGGCCGAGGATGCGGAGCGCGGTCGCACCGAGGAACTGGCGGCGCAGTTCTTCGCGCTCGTCGGCAAGGCCCGCGGGATCTCTCCGAAGAAGATTCAGGCGCTCGAGGCCGCGATCTTCCTCGCATCGGACGCGGAGCGCATCGGCCTGATCGACGGCATCGCGAGCCTCGACGAGGTGCTCTACGGACTCGACGAGACGGAGGCGACGCAGGTTCCGCTTGACAAGTCGGCACGCGCTGGCACATCGTTGACTCATTCTGGCACGTCGGCACGCGCTGGCACACCATCCGAGGCACACATGGCCGTCAAGTTGGACGCGTTGATCAAGCGAACCGAGGCGGCCATTGCCACCGAGGCAGACCCGAAGAATGTTGCCGCCCTCCACGCCAAGCTGGCCGCGTTCACGTCGACCCGTGCCGAGATGGATGATGGCAAGGCCGGCGACGACGTAGAAGACGGCGAGGACGCCAGCAAGGCCGAGAAGGCCAAGGCGGCAGCCGAGAAGGCCGCACGGAAGGCCGAGGGCGCCAAGCATCGCGCGAAGGCCGCCGAGCACAAGGCGAAGGCAGCCGAGTCGGAAGAGGCTGCAAAGAAGGCCGAGGCGGAGGACGGCGACGAAGAGGCCGCCGCTGGCGCGGTCGACCGCAGCGCCACGACGACGGGCCTCACCCCTGGCCAACTCGCCGCGATCGAATCGCAGCGGGCCGAACTGGGCGGCGCTCTCGGGCGGATCGCGAAGCTGGAGAAGGAGACCGAGGGCCGCGCGCGCGTCGCGCTGATCGAAGAGGCCCGGGCTCAGCGCCGCATCACGCCGGGCGAGGCCGTGACGCTCGCGAAGAAGGAGACCGGCTTCATTCGCGACTTCCTCGAGATGCGCCCGAAGGCGCTCGTGAACACCGACGATGACGCGCTGCTCGTGCCCTCGGGCGCTCCCGCGGGCGACATCCCGGCGTCCACCAAGAAGCTCGTGGAGGCGGCCATCAACGCGGCCGGGCTCGACGGCGAGAAGGCCGACAAGTTCCGTGAGGAGTCCTACAAGGACCACCGGGCGGCGCAAGCGCAGGCGAACGGCGCGGGAGTAACGCACTGACATGGCAGCTCTCACCGCAGACATCATCACCGAGCGCTACGGCCCGCCCGGCGGCGGCCAGCCGATCGAGTACCCCGTCGGCAAGGGCGCGGCCGGACAGACGCTCTACCGCAACTCCGTCGTCGCGCTGTCTGGCGGCACGACCGTCACGCAGGGCTACCTCAAGAACATGGCGACGCCCGCCAGCGGCGACATCGTCGTGGGCATCCTCGGCGGCTACGGTCCGTCGTGCGGCCAGGCCGACACGGACCCGGGCATCGGCGGCACCGTGCTCAACACGGCTGACGGCGTCCTGACCGCGAACGTCGAGATGGGCACCTTCATCCTGGCCGGCGGGACCGGGGCCGACGCGCTCACGGTCACGAACGTCCTGACGAACGTGTACCTGATCGACGAGCGCACGGTCGGCGCCACGAGCGCAACGTCCACGCGCCCCGTCGCCGGGATCCTCGTTCAGGTTCCCGCCACGGACGCGAGCATCCCGACCGGCATGGTCGCAGTCAAGCTGGGCACGGTCTCCGGCCCGGTCGGCGGCGCCTGATGACTCTTCCCTCCAAGGCCGGCTCGCAACCGCCTCCCCCGCCCGTCATGCCGCGCACGTTCAGCCCGTTCAGCGACTCCGAGCGGCACGTCGCCGCCGCCGTTCCAGCTGGCAACCGCGAGATGTTCGTCACGAGCTTCGTGGCCGAGCGCCGCGACGCATGGATCCGCGGCAACACGTCCGAGTCGCCTTTCGGCAAGAGCAAGCCGGGCGAACCGAGCGCGGGGCACATCGCCACGTGGACTGACATGGCCAACGAAGCAGCCGACCAGAAGGGCATCAAGTCATGAGCACCCCGGTCCCCGCCAACTGGCGGCCACTGATCACGCAGTGCAACACGACCATCCGTCAGGCGTGGAGCGAGTTGAAGCCCGAATATCCGCTCTACACCACGACGGTGAACATGGGCGAGCGCTCGATCTTCGAGGACGCGTGGATCGGTCGCATGCCGAAGATGCGTCTCTGGAGCGGCCCGCGCGTCTACCACGGCCCCGGCGCGCTCACGTACACGGTCGTCCCGGAGCCGTTCGAGCTCTCCTACATCCTCGACATGTTCAAATACGCGGACGACGGCTTCGGGGTCTTCTACCCGATGCTGCTCGACTACGCGTACCAGGTGCGAATGTGGCCCGAGTACCAGATGCGGGACCTGTTCGAGGCCTCCGGCGCGTGGTCGTCCACGGCGTCGCAGAAGGGCATGGATGGGCTCGCCAACTGGAGCACGGCGCACCAGACCAACCCGTACGCGCTCAGCGCGGGTACGCTCGCGGCAGGGACCGCGTACTGCACCGACTTCACCGGCGGCGGCGTTTCGATCAACAGCGTCACGGTCGGCGGCGCCCTCAGCGCCACGGCCATCCTGACGCTCATCGAGTACATGTCGACGATTCGCGCGGAGGACGGGGAGCGGTTCAACATCAAGCCGACCATCCTGATGCACCCGTCGGCGCTGCGCGGCGAGGTGGAGTACAACCTCAAGAACATGCTCGCCGCCGGCTCGGTGGGCTACACGACATGGGGCGCGGCGCAGACGCAGGTGGGCGCCACCGATAACGTCGTCGCGCGCATGGGCGTCGAGCCGTACGAGAACAAGAACCTCGCGAGCTACACGAAGTGGTACCTGATGGATACCAGCAAGAGCGTGAAGCCCGTGCGGTGGATCCTTCGCGAGGCGTTCGGGATGACTCCGCTCACCGAGCCGAACCAGCCGATCGTGGTGAACAATCACGCCTTCGCGTGGGTCGGTCACGGCCGCGGCGCTCCCGCGTGGTCGCCCGCGTGGCTCATGGCGCGAAGCGGCCCGTGAAAGACGCATGGGCCCCGGAAACACGCCGTACGTAGCCTACACGCTGTTGCCCAACTATGGGCCACCGGCGATGATCGGGCTTGCGACGGTGGCCCAACAGCAACAGGCGTGTATCGACGCGACGGAGGAGCTGGACTCCTACTTCCGTGGCCGGTACGCGCTCCCGCTCCTCGCGTGGGGCAGCGACGTCGTCAAGATGGCGGCGTACATCGCGCTCAAGAACATCGCGGAGCTGGTCGGGTACGCGCCGCAGGCTGGCAGCGACTCGAACATCCGTACGCAGTACTACCAGGTCGTCGGCTGGCCCGACCGTCCCGGGAGTGGCTGGGGCCCGGGCGTACAAAAACAAGCCATCCACCCGGACGTGACGCCCTCCGTCGCGCCCGGCCAGGACCCCGGCCACGACGTGCCCCAGGTGTTCTCCGCGCCGCAGCGCGGGTGGACCAACCGCCTCGGGCCCCAGAGGGTCGGATGAGCGGATCGCTTTTGGGCCAGACCTACGACTCGGCGCAGGTCGTCACCCTATCGGACACGGTTGACGATCCGCGCGGCCTCTTCGCGGCCCTCTTGGTCGTCGGTGCGGGCACCCTGCAGGTAGTCCTCAGAGACGGGACCACGGTGCTGTTTGACTCGGTGAACGGCGGGCAGATTCTGCCGCTGACGGTCAAGCGGATCATGGCGACGAACACCACGGCCCGTGTCCTCGGCCTCCGCGGCGCTCCGTACTACGGGACGCGCACATGACGTCCTCCCTCGACTCCCTCATCGCCGTCGCGGAGCGCCTGGCCCTCGTGCCGGCGCTGGCCGCCAAACGTGCCGCGGACGCGATCCGTGAGCTCGTGGGCGAGGAGTTCGACGAAGGGCGCGACCCGTACGGGACCGCGTGGAAGCCGATCGAGGACGTCACGCTCGAGCGCCGGCAGGTCTCCCGCGACCCCACGCCGCTAACGGACACGACCGGGCTTCGCGAGTCGCTCAACGTGTACGCGCGCGCGGACGGTCACGGCGTTGCGTTGGAGATCGGTCGCCCGGGTCACCCCGCGGCGCCGCATCAGGACGGGTGGGCCGGTTCATCGGGAACGGGGCCGGCACGCCCGATTCTGCCCGGTCGCGGGATGCCCGACTCGTGGGAGGCCGCGATCGAAGAGGCCGTGACGGAAGCCATTGAGGAAGAAGTGGGGAGAGCGGTGCTGCCATGATGGGCGCGCTTGTAGCCCTACTTTCCCTGGGCATGACCCAGCGGCTCGTCCAGGCCGGACAGATCGCGCGCACGCTCATCATCACGGCGGCCACGGCGACGACGCCCATCGTCATCACGTCGGCGGCGCACGGCATCCCCCCGGCTCGCGTGGCGCATGCGGTCGTGTCCGGCGTGGGCGGCATGCCCGAGGCGGACGGCGGATGGGTCCTCACGCCGGTCGACGCGAACACGCTGACGCTTACTGGCTTCGACCAGCAGGGCAATGCGGGCCCGTCGGTCGGCGCGGGGACGTACACGACGGGCGGGATCGCGCAGATTGCATTCCCCGACCTTCAAATCCTTCTAGGCCGTCAGATGCTGGGCCTCGCGTCCGCCGTGGCGTCGCCGCGCGTCGTGATGATCCCGACGGACGGCAAGGCGTGGGGCCTCTCGCCCGACGGTGGCGCGCCCACTGTCCCGACGACGCCGCCCACGATCGGCAACGCGCAGGACCAGGCGATCGACCTGACGCCGCAGCTCGCCACGCAGTACACGACATTCGAGGTCTACATCACGGGCGCGCTCGCAAAGCCGCAGCCCAACTTCGGAGACCTCGACGCCACGCAGGCGCTCGTGTGGACGTTCTACTCCGTCCTCTTCGACATGCTGACGCCCGCCCGGGCGCTCGTCCTGCACGAGTCGTGGCCGTCGCAGAGCGACAAGGCTGGATCGATGACCCAGCGCGGCCAGCAGTGGAAGGGCATCGTCCAGATCGAGCAGGGCGTGCGCGGCGTGCCGTGGACCTACGTTCCGGCGAACACGTCGATGGTCCTCACCATCGGCCCTCTCGCAGGCGGTTCGGCAGACCAAACCATCATCGTCATCCCAGCGAGCTGACCCATGCCTGCAATCCCGTACGTATCCATAACCCTGGTCGACGGCGGCGTCAGCGCTTCCCTGTCCGTCCCGCAGTCGAAGGTGCAGCTCAAGATCGGTTGCACCATCGGCGGCGCGGTCAATCAGCCGTACGCGACGGCGGGCGCGGAGAATCTGCAGACGCAGTTCGTCGGCGGCCCCGGCGTGGAGGCCGGCGGACTGATCTGTCAGGCCGGCAACATCTGCGTGTTCGTCGCCTGCCCGATCGCCACGAAGGGGGCGAAGCTTTCGGGGACGTCGGCGACGGTCAAGAACGCCGCGAACGTCGGAACGGCGGTCATCACGACCACGCTCGACGCGCTCAATGGCGCATGGGACACGTACTATTTCAAGATCGTGTGCACGCAGGCCGGCACCATCGGCACGGCCCCCGGGCCAGGCGTCACGGTGTCCAGGGACGCGGGACGCAACTCGGGCTCGCAGCTTCTGCTCGGGGCCGCCACCTTCCTCGACCTCGGGGCTCCGCTCAACACGAACGCCGTGCTGCCGATGACGACTGGCTCGCAGATCCCTGGCGGCAGCGGCGTGGAGCTCAACTTCACGGGCGGCCAGACCATGGCGGTCGGCGACTCGTGGACGTTCGCGACGGTCGCCCCGCAGTTCAATGACGCTGGCTTCACCGCAGCCTTCGCCGCGTTCAGCGCGTCGCAGTACGCGGTGCAGGGCGTAGGGTCCTCTCACCTCGTCGGAGTCCTGCCGATCAACGGCGGAAGCGGAGACAGCGACATCGTGGCCGTGCAGACGGCGATGACGACGCTCACAACGCAGCAGGTCTACGCCCGATGCATCGTGGACCTTCAGGACGCGACGGGCGGCGGTCCGGGCGCGGCGACGTGGGGCGGCTCGGCCGAGACCGAATCCACGTGGATGACCTTCCTCCAGACCGTGGCGAGCGGGGCGGCTGCGGATCCAAGAGTCGAAGCGGACGGCGGCCACTACAACATCCCGTCACCGTACGCGACGATCGATGGCGGCCTGTCCGCGTACCGTCGCCCGCTCTCGTGGGCGCACGCCGTCAAGCGGACGCAGATCCCGCTCAACCAGCGCGCGGGTCAGTGGGCGGACGGACCCTACCCGGGCATCGTGGTTTCCCCGGCGGTCGACCCGACGGATGGATTCATCTACCACGATGAGCGCGTGACACCGGGCCTCAACGCTGCGCGCCTCGGGAGCGCGATGACGGTCGTAAAGCAGGGGCAGGGCTTCTTCCAGTGCCAGGAGCCGCTGCTCTCCCCTCCAGGCTCATCGTTCTCCGAGCTGGTCATCGGCAACGTGCTCGATGCCGCGTGCGACATCGCCTACGCCGCGGGCGGCAAGGCCGTCTCGAAGAAGCTCAAGTGCGCGACCAACGGCACACTTCAGCCGCTCGCTCGGCAGTCGCTCCAGGACAGCATCCAGACGCCGCTCGACGAAGGGCTCGTGCAGACGCCGCTCGTGTCGGCGGTCACGGCCACGATCGATCCTGCGGCGAACGTCCTCGCGACCGGGATCATCCCCGTGGTCGTGACGGTCACGCCCGACGTCTACGTCAACGCCATGGCGTTCACAATCGGCCTCAACAATGGGGCGGGAGGACAGTAAGCCATGAGCTTCTCATTCGGCATCGGCCTCAATCCGATCCAGGTCCCGAACACCACGGGCGCGGTCCGATCCTTCCCGCACATCGTCGTTGTCATCGGGAACAACGAGATCACTGGCGGCTTCTCGGCGATCAAGTACAGCCGCAAGCGTGAGCGCGAGTTCCCGATGTCGAACGACGCCGACCCGATCGGCAAGACGGTGGGCGACAACAAGTACACCGCAAGCATCACGATGTACTTCGACTGGTGGATGGCCCAGATCCAGGCGCTCGGTCCCGGCTACGGCGACATGCCGTTCACCGTCCAGGTTGGCTACGGAGGGCAGGGACTGCCGCCGTACACGGACTTCCTCTACGGCTGCACGATCGACTCGACGGAGGCCGACCAGTCCGCCGGCAACAAGGCGATTGCTCGGGAGATGGATCTAGGCCCGGTCAAGGTCAAGTTCGGCGGCCTCGACGACGTGGGCGGAGACATGTCTGTCAGCGTGAGCTTGTGAGCGTGCCCGCCGTCAAGGAGCCGAAGGACTGGAGCGCGCAGGATGAGGCGCTCCGACTGCGATGCCCCGACGGCAAGATCGGGATCATCGACTTCTCGGACCACCATCTCGTGTTTCGCCTGCCGACACGGATCGAGGCGCGCGAATACCGGCGCAAGGAGGACTCCCCGGCCGAGAAGCCCGATCGGCTGGACCAGCTTGCGACGTCGATCATCGTGGCGTTCGATGGCGAGGAGGACACGTTCAAGGCGCGCGGTCTCTTCCTGGACTTCCTGGTCAAGTTCCCGCTCTTCTGCGACGGGCCGAAACCTCAGACGGTGTTCTCCGTCCTCCTCGGGGTGCAGGAAGTGGAGCACTCGACCATCCTGGGAAAAGGCTGCAGCGTCAGGAGCTCTCCCCCTCCGACTTCGCCGACGGCCTGAAGGACGTCATTCGAGGCGAGGACACTCCCGACGCGGCGGCGGCGCTAACCCTACTGACGGAGACGATCATCATGTACCGGGCTAGCTTGGAGGGTAAGCGGTGGCGGCGGAGCTAGCCTTCGCGCTGAAATTGATCGACCGCATGAGCGCCCCCGCGCTCGCGGCGTCGGGACAGCTGCGCGCGCTCGACCAGCAGATCCTGAAGGCCCAGAAGGATCTCCGCGCCCTCTCTCGGCCGATGGGGCCCCAGACCGAGGCTGGGTCACTCAAGGGCCACATCCAGGACTTGCGCGACCAGCGGCGGGAGCTCACGTTGCTGCCCCCTGCGGCCAACGAAGGAGGAATGGCGCTGGGCTCCCTCGCGTCGTCGCTGAATCCGTACATCCTCGCACTCAAGGTGGCGGGCGCGGCAACGGTGGCGTTCGTCGGCGGGCTCGCGGCGCTGACCTACTCGGCGCTGAAGTTCGCGGCGGGGGCGACGGAGGCGCGAGACAGGTCACTCTCCCTGTTCGAGGCCCTCGGGGACGGGAGTGATGGGGCTGGAGAGCGCACGCTCGGTATGCTGACTGACCTGGAGAAAAGGCTTCCTCAGACTCGGGCGCAGCTGGCCGGGTGGACGCATGATCTGGAGCGGATGGGAATCACGGACCTGTCCGAGCTGAAAGGCCAACTCGTGGCCGTCGCGTCGGTTCAGGCGATCGGCGCGGAAGGCGGGGTAGAGAAGTACGAGGCGCTGATGCGAAAGATTCGCACGTTCAGTGATCTCGAAAAGAAGATCAAGCTCCCGACGAAGGGGCTCGGATCTATTTTGGAGCTGGGCGTGACCATCCCCCAGGTGGCGGCTCAGATGGGCATCTCGGCCAAGGAGCTCGGTGAAGGCCTAACGAAAGGCACCGTCAACGCGCAGCTGTTCGGCAACGCGCTCGAGCAGGCGCTCGTCACGAAGGGAGCGAAGCCGCTGGAGCGGATGGGCCTCTGGCTAGACACCGTTCTTACGAAGGGAGAGGCCAGGTTCAGGGAGCTTTTCGCCGACGTGGACTTCACGCCGCTGTCCGAGGGCCTGCGTCAGATCTTCATGCTCTTCGACGAGGGCACGGCGCACGGCGACGGCATGAAGGCCGGCATCACGGGGGCGCTCAATGGCGTCATCAAGGTGCTGGGCGAGGCGACCACGAAGGTGCGGCTCTTCGCGTTTCAGATCGAGCTGATCGCGTTCCAGCACAAGGGCGCGCTGGATGCGCTCTGGACGGGCGCGAGCCTCGGGGGCCGGCTGTTCCTGAACGTGCTTACGAACATCACGACGGCGCTCCGGGTGATGGCGTTCATCGCGGACGGCGTCGGCCAGTCGCTCGGTCTCATCGGCAAGGTCGGGAGCGGCCTGAACGTCGTGAACCGGGCTGCCGTGGGCGCGCTCACGGGTGGCGGAGCGGTCGCGGGCGAGACGTCGGGACCTTCAGGCGGTATCGCGCGGGCCCCGGCTCACGCGGCGGGCGGGACCGTCATGCAGCCGGCGGCGGGCGAGGTGTTCGCAAGCGTGGCCCCGGGCGAGAAGATCGTCCCCGCGGGCGGCGGCGGGGGTGGCGTTCACATCGACCACCTGGAGCTGAACGTGTCTGCGCCTCACGGGGTCACGGACGCGGCGGCGGTATCCGCTCACGCCCTCGCGACGGCGCTCGAGCACTACCAGCTTGGGGTCGGCCGATGAGCGCGGGCCCTCTCTCGCTGGCTTTCGCGCGGAACCCAGGCAAGACGGGCATCGGCGGCGGGATCTCGACCGGAACCCAGGTCTACAGGGCGAGGAGTCCTCTGGAGTTCGTGACCCTGGGTGGCGTCGATTCGCCGGGATCGATTCCGAAAGGCGGCGTCAAGGGCTTCCGGCGCGAAACCGGATTCGACAGGGTAAGGGGCAAAGGGACCGCGGGCGCCACGCTGATCGAGGTGGGGGCGCCACCGGCAGAGGGCACGGTCCTGCTTCAGCTCTTCACGGATCAGGACTCCAACGACTACGACAACTTCTGCGCGTTCGTGCTCATGACCCCGCGAGCAGTCCAAAAATTGCAGGGCTTGTCCCTTTACTATCCGACATTCTCCGGGATCAAACTGTCGCGCGTGGTTGTGGGCTGGCACACGCCTCCAGAGCACCAGGGCAAGGGCCTCTACCACGTCACGATCCAACTCATCGAGTGGAGTCCTCCTCCGCCCCTGTCGGTCGTAAAGAAGGTGATCGGCACGAAGCCAGATCTTCCGTCCGGTCCGGTGCCTGACGCGCTCGATGCGCTGTTCAACGCGGCGGCGGTCACGCTCGGTCCTGGGGCGGCCCTACGCTCTGCCCAGACCGCCAGCGCCACGGCACTATCTCGACTTGTGGCCGCGAACAATCCCGGGCCGTCGAAGTGAGCGGCTTCTTCGCATCGGTGAACGGATTCCAAGTCGTTGGCGGGAGTCTGCTCGTGCCGCTCATCGGAGCGTGGTCGGCGGACCTGTCCCTCGCGTCCGATGCGCCGCTCGCGGGCCCGGTCTCCGTCGTCATCGGCAACCTCACGCTCGCCGGTTTCGTCATTCGCTCGGCGCCGTACGGGGGACAGACACGCGTGCGCCTTGTCGGAGGCCGCGGAGGGTGGAGACGGGTCATCCCCGGGCAGGGCTACGGCGGGGGCGGCGTTTCGCTCGCGCATGTGCTTGGGGACGCGGCGGCGGCGTGCGGCGAGCAGATCGTTGCGCCACCGGGCCCGACCCTGCCGGCCTTCGTGCGGCTCGACGGGCCAGCGTCTGACGTGCTCTGGCAGTGCCTGGGCCAAGGCCTCATCCCGGCGTGGTACGTGGCCCCGAGCGGCATCACGCAGGCGACCGCTTGGCCGGCGACCACCATCGTTACGCCGTTCACCGTGACCGACCAGCGCCCCGACGAGGGCCGTATCACCATCGCGAGCGAGGACTACGCCGCCTGGATGCCCGGGTGCTCGTTCACTAACCCGCTCCTGTCCGGGACGTTCACGAGCGCGGGCGTGGTCTACACGTTCGACAACGAGGGCACGTTTCGCTTCGAGGTGCTCACGGGGACGACGGACCGCCTGCTGGGTCCGCTCCGCGCGTTCATCGCTGCCCAGCTCGCCCCGACGCGGTTCTACGGCCGATACGCGTACACGATCGTGGACGCCACCACGGCAACGGTGGACTGCACGCCGGTCAACCCGATGGCCGGGCTCCCATCGCTTCGTGACGTGCCGCTCGTGGGTGACTCGATCGCGAGCTACCTTCCCGCGCCGGGCTCGACGTGCCGCATCATGTTCGTGGACGGCGTGCCGACCCAGCCTGAATGCGTGTGGACGAGCGGGCCTCCGGTGACGGTGGCGATCGGGGAGGCCCCGGAGCCGCTGGCCCTGGCCGCCCCGAGCATCGCCGCAACTGCCGTCATTGCGGGAGCGCTCGCCACGGTAGGTGCGGGCCTCGTCGCATCTCCGTCCCCGCCATACGTGAACTTCACGACGTTCGCCAAGGTGGCCGGGCCCATCCTCACCGGCATCGCGGCGGCGCTCGCGGTACCCACGGCCCTCATCCCCACCACCACCGTGACGGCGGGACCATGAGCGCCCCGAACACGAGCCTGACCGACTTCGGGACGTGCTGGTCGACCGGCGAGGGCAACGACCTCACGATGCCCGCGATCATGGCGAGCGGGTTCCAGGTCATCGCGGAAGCAATCATCCGCCGATGGTCCACGCCGGCCGGGGGCCTCATCGATGACCCGACCTACGGGCGCAACTTGATGGGCCTGATCGGCAAGGCCCTCTCCCCGCGAGACGTCGCCCGAGAGCAACAGGGAGCCGGAGCGGAGGCCGAGAAGGATGAGCGTGTCTTGTCCTGCGCCGTCACCCTCACGCTCGACAACGTGACCGGCCTGCTCACTGTTGCCGCCCGCGCGGTCACGGCGCTCGGGCCCTTTTCCCTCGTGGCCTCCGTGTCTGCGGTCGGAGTACAGTTGCTCCAGGTGAGCCCGTGAGCGTCCCTCTTTCCGTTACCGCACTGTTTCAGCCGAGCCCGTCCGGCGTGGGCCCGTTCGGAGCGGTGCCGTCGCCGCAGTCTCCCGCGACCGACTCGTGGCTCTCGATCGAGTACCAGGTCGCCGCGCTGGTTCAGCTCCCGACGACGGCGTTTCAGCCGGGCGGTCCCGAGCGCACCATCTTCGCAATCGAGGCCGTGAGCTTCGCGCAGTCGGACGCGGACATCTCGATCATGGCGCAGGGGGCGTTCCTCGACTCCGCGGCGACCGGGACCGTCACCTACCAGCTCGTGGACGGCACGGAGGCCACGGTCCCGGTCACGCCCGACCCGTCGAACCCCGCGCAGAATCCGACCGGGGCGCTAGGGTGGCTCGACCTGACGACCCAGAACGTCTACTCGGTGTTCAGGCTCGCCGCGACGTACGCCTCGGGACAGCTCGCCTTCGCGAACACGAGCGGCTCCCCCGTCACCTACCAACTCGGGACGTACCACGCCGCCAACGCGTTCAGCGGCGCGACGTACGCGAATCCGGCCGCGCTCACCATCCCGTCGAGCGCCATCGCGGGCACGGGCGGCACGGTCATCGGCGTCACGCCGGGCCCAGCGTTCACGATCATTGCCACGCAGAGCGCGCACGGGCTCGCCGTGGGGCAGGTCGCCTACCTCGCGATCCCGCTCACGTCGGGCATCTCCGGGCTCGCGTCCACGTTCGGGCTCGTCACGGCGGTCACGGCCACGACGCTGCAGGTCCAAGCGCAATCCAGCGGGACGTGGCTGAGCGGCGGCACGGTCTACCTCTGTACGCTCGCCCAGATGCAAGCGGACCTCGCCGGACGCGGCAGTAACGCGGCCCCTGGGCAGGTCACGACGGCCATCACGCAAAACGCGAGCGTCAAGATCTCCAACGTGGCCGGGTGGGGCGGCTCCAACTGGGAGAGCAACGTGGTCCTGGCCGCGCGCACACGCCTCTCGCTCGCCGCCGCGTCCCCGAACGGACCCGCGCAGGCCTACGAGTACTTCGCGGAGACGGCTCAGCAGATTCTCGCCGGACTGTCTCCGTCGAACCCTATCCCTCCCAGCCTCTCCGTCTATCTCTTCACGAACGGAAGCGTGCAGGCCACCGTCTACGCTCCCGTCGCCACCGGGATCGTGACCATCGTGGTGGCATCGGCCACGCCGACATCGTCGGTGCTCGGGGCGAACGTCACCCCCGGATGCGCCCAGCTCGCGATCGCCGGCATCTCGAACGCCAGCCCATGCGTCATCACATGCGGCGGCAGCCACGGGCTCCTCCCGTCCGGACCGAACACTGCGATCCTGTCGAATGGCATATTGGGCACGCTCGGGGTGGCCGGGACGTGGCCGGCTACGGTGCTCAGCCCCACGACGTTTTCGATCCCGTTCGACTCCACGCTGGCCGGGGCGTGGACCGGGGGCGGCACGGTCGAAGGTGGCGACCTCGGCGAGATCGACGCGCTCATCCAGGCGAGCTGCACGCCGGACGGGGACGTGTCGATCACGGTTTCGGCTATCGCGCAACCCATCGCGATCGTGGCGACGGTGGCGGTCCCTGCGGCGATGGTGTCGACGTACCAGCTCGCAGTTGTGACGCAGCTCCAGGCGCAGATCGACAGCTACCCGATCGGCGGAGACGCTCCGGGATTCTCGGTTGCCTACGATGACATCGTCGGCGCGCTCGAGGAGGCCGGCGTCCTTACGCTCGGGAGCGCGTCGTACGTGCGCGCAATCACGGCCTTGTCGATCAACGGCGGAGGCTTCGGCGTCGGTCAGCTCCTCGGCAGTACGTCGCAGGCGATCTTGACCCCTCCGGTCATCGCGGTTGTGGGTGTCTGACGTGGACACCAACTACCGATCGAACTGGTACGGCCTCGCGCCGCCGTGGCTTCGAACGGGCGACGCGGAGAAGTTCATGTACGCGATCGAAACTTGCCACGACATCCTTCTCGACCGAGCGGACCAGGCGATGCGGATTCGCATGCCCGGTCAGGGCGACCCGTCGCAGATTCCGTACCTCGCCAATGACCGCGTGCTCGTGCAGGGCCCACTCGAGCCCCAGGCGGCATTTGTCGCGCGGCTGAAAACGGCGTTCCCGGCGTGGAAAACGTGCGGCTCTAGGCTCGCCGTTCACCGCGAGATCCAGACGTACCTTCAAGGCATGCAGCCCGGTGTCGCGGCCGTGCTCCCGGAGTTCGCGATCGTCGGGGGCTCGTGGGACAACACTACGTCGTGGACGACCACGCGGCAGGGCGACGCGATCGGGCAGGCCCCGGCGCTCGCCAACGTCTCGGCCAACTGGAACTGGAACGGGAAGGACGAGCCGTGGAAGGCGTGGCTCGTCCTGTACATGTCCCTCGTGGCGACCGGGCAGGGTGGCGCGGGCGCGCAAACCGGGGCGGTGTCCGGGCCCACGAAGGGCGCGGGCGCTCGGGGGGCGAACGTCGGGGGCGTGTGGACACCGAACGCGGCGGCCACGGGCGGCGCGGGGTTCGTGGCCCTCTCGGGGCTGAGTGGACTCGTCGCGGCGAACGTGGGGCAGTGGATCACGACGTCTGGATTCGGCAACGCGGGGAACAACGGGACCTTCCCGATCGTCGCGGTCGCCTCTGGCGGCGCATGCACGATCGCCAACCCGGCGGCGGTCGCATCGGACACGGGACCGGGCACGTGGAGCATCGGATCGTATCCGTTCATCGGTCCGGCGATGCCGTGGGGCTCGCCCGGCTACGCGTTTGGCCAGGGCGAGCTCGGAGCGCCCACGAAGGACCACGGCGAGCTCTTCGGCGGGATCTGGAAGCCGGCGCTGACGGGCGACGTCGTGACCGGGCCCTCCGGCTCGTGGGGCCTCACGTGCAACGCCGCGGTCATCCAGTCGATCCGTCTGCTCCTCAAGCGCTGGAGGGCCGCCAAGACGTTCTACCCCGATATCATCGTGGCGTTCGATGGCGGCACGGGCGTGGCGGGGTCGGCCTTCTCGTCGCTCAGCGGGCCCGGCAGTGGCAACCCCGACGGGACGTTCGGCGGTAGAGGGAAGAATGTGGGAGGGGCTTGGGTGCCGAATCGACTCGTTTCCAGTACGTTCGACTGTTATGCGCAGGGCACCGGATCGTGGCCGGGTGGAGAGAGTGAAGTGTCATGAGTGACGTGATCTCGGGCGTGGCTTCCGAAGTGACGACCCCGCTTGTACGGACGGTGGCGGGCCTCGCGGACAACGGGAGCGGGCTCGTCCGCGTCCAGACGAGCGCGGCCCACCTCGCGGCGACCGGCGACACCGTCATGGTAGCGACTGCCGGCGTCACTGGCGCCTTCGTCATCGCGGTCATCGACTCGACGCACTACGATCTGGTGGGCTCGACGTTCTCGAGCGGCACGCTCGGCGCGTCCCCGACGGCGACGAACCGCTCACTGACGCCGCAGGTCCAGGTGCCCACGGACGGGGACACGGGCTCGCTGCAGCTGTCAGGCTTACTCTCTTCCCTTGAAGCTCTCTTGAGCCGGACGCAATGGCTCGCAGTGAACGCGAGCGGCATGAGCGCTCACGTGTTCACGGCGGCATCAACCAGCTACACCGTGCCGGACGGGTGCGGCGCGATCATCATCATCGGCTACCCTGGCGGCGGCGGCGGCGGCGGAGGGGCCGGCGGCGGCGTGGCTGGAGTAGGTCCCACGTCCGCGGCTGAAATGGGCATGGGCGGCGCGGGCGGGGCCGGGGCCAGGCCTTCCGTGGTGTCGGTTCCCGCCTTCCCGGGCACGGTCCTCACGGTCACCGTGGGGGCTGGGGGCGCCATTGGAGACGGCTCTACGGTCGCACCCTCTGGCGGCGACGGACAGGACTCGATCGTGGCGGCCGGAGCAGCCGTCTACGCCAAGTTTCGGGGCGCGCGCGGCGGGCCTGGCGGCCAGTTTTACGCGACACTCGGCGGCGGGACTACGGCCTGGTACCTCCCTGGTGCTTCGGGTGAACGGATCCCAGCGGGCCTCGGCAACTACCCGCCGCAGTACGGGTCCAACTATGGCCTCGCGAACGCGGGGGCCGGCGTGAGCGGTCCGCAGTTGCCTACAGGCCCGGGCGACGGCGGCTCGACCCACGGCAACGCGACCACTGCAACCAGCTACGACGGGCTCCCTCAGGGGGCGTTTCTCGGGGGCGCTGGAGCAATCCAGGGCGCATCGGCCGCGGCGTACCTCGGAGGCATCGGCGGGGCCGGCGGCGGCGCAGGTCCGGGCGGCGTGGGCGGGGC
>ODAK010002140.1_pt1 | contig 20921 bp, 15 predicted proteins | sample 1539591 | NCBI WGS metagenome assembly ODAK01 (sample SAMEA3539303, study PRJEB22396) | soil metagenome | biome: tundra; feature: field; material: soil | place: USA | collected 2010-05 | depth 0.15 m | reverse complement strand
CGCGCGCCGCTCGTTGCCAGACCAAAACGGCGCGCGCGGAGCGACGCGCCCTACCTTGCGCCGTCGAAAGCGAATGCGCCAATGTGATTGTGAATCGCCATAGCCCAAAGCCGGTGGGAATAAATTTTCTTAACGCACTTGCGCCGATGAAGAGTAATTCAGTGCGTCGCGCCCATCGGCAGGTGCGCGTATTTGGCGACGGCCTGGGCGCGCGAGCGGACGTGGAGTTTTTCGTAAATGCGGCGGATGTAGGTGTTTACGGTCTGCACGCTGATCTTGAGCATCTCGGCGATTTCCTTGTAGAGATAGCCGCGCGCGAGCAATTCGAGAACTTCCCGTTCGCGCCCGGAAAGCTCGATGGTTTCGCCGCTGGCATCCTGCGTTTCACTGCGATAAAAATTCTGGACGACTTTGCGGGCGATCTGGCTGCTCATGGGCGAGCCGCCGGCGTGAACATCCTTGAGCGCGTCCAGCAGTTCACTACGCCGCATCTGTTTCAGGAGGTAGCCCGACGCCCCGGCGGATAGGGCGTTGAAAATGTGGTTGGCATCCTCATAAACCGTGACCATGACGAATTGCGTGTCGGGCAGGCGCGGCTTGAGCCGGCGCACGCATTCGATGCCGTTCATGCCGGGCAGATTGATGTCGAAGAGAACGACGGAGGGTTTATCGAGCGGCAGTTTGGCGATGGCGGTTTCGGCATCGTCATATTCGCCGGCCAGCCGGAAGCCGTCGGCATGGCGGATCCACCCGGCGAGAATTTCCCGCGCCGGCACGTCGTCTTCCACGATGGCTACTGCGATGCTCAATGGATTTTTTGGCCTGGACATACCCTAAGCTTGCGCGACTTCAAAGTCTTGTCACGTTAATTGATGACACCCAGGCGGACTACAGGCTTTTGCGCGCCTTCACCGCGACGGAGACCGTGAATTTGATTTCGGTGCCGGTGCCGGGCGCGCTGTGAATCTCGCAATGTCCGCCCATTTTTTCGAGCCGCTGCCGCATGTTTTTCAAGCCGTTGCCGCGGCCGGGGCGGGTGGTCACGGCACCGGGGTCAAAGCCGTTGCCGTTGTCGCGCACGGCGAGCTGGAAACCGCCGCCCTCGGTCGCCAGCGAAATGGCAACTTCGTTCGCGCCGGAATGCTTGACGACGTTGTGCAGCGCCTCCTTGAAAGCTAGGAAAAGATTGTGCCGCATTTCGGCGGTGATGGGCCAGTGCGGCAGATGCAGCGGCATGTCGAGCCGGCAGCGGATATGCAGGGAGACGAGATATTCCTGCGCGAAATTGCCGAGGTAGCTGGCCAGGCTGTCCAGCGTGTCGTGCTGCGGGTTCACGGCCCAGACGATTTCATCCATTGAGCGGGTCAGTTCGCGGGAGGTATCGTAAATGCGATCGAGCTGCGCGGCAGCCTGCGCGGTATTTTCCAGCTCGCCGTGGGCGGACTGGCTCAAGAGCGAAATGCGCGTCAGGTTTGCGCCGAGATGATCGTGGATGTCCTTGGCGATGCGTGTGCGCTCGCGTTCCAGTGTCTGCTGCCGCTCGATGCCTTCCAATTTAAACCGCATCCGGCGGCGGGAGATAAACCAGACATTCCCAGCCACCAGCGCAATGGCCGCGAGCGTGGCGAGCGTATGAAACCACCAAATCTGCCAGAAATGGGGCAGCACGATGAGGGCGAGTGACGCGCCGGCCTCGTTCCAGACGCCATCGCTGTTGCAGGCGCGGACTTGAAAGGTGTAGCTGCCCGGCGGGATGTAGCTGTATTCCGCGACCCGCTTGTCATTGGCCGCGTTCTCCCAGTCCTTTTCCCAGCCTTCGAGCCGGTATTGAAACTGCATTTTTTCCGGCGCAACAAAACTCAGGCCGGTGTAGTGAAATTCAAACCGCTGCAAGCCCGGTGGAATTTTCAAAGGCAGCCTGCCATCCGGATCTCCAGCGAGCGGGCGGCCGCCGGCGACGAGTTTCTCGATGACCACGGGCGGCGCGAACTGGTTGACCTTGGCCTCGTCGGGATTCACGATCACCACGCCCTTGCTGGTGGAAAAACAGATCCGTCCGTCCGCCAGCTTGCAACTGGCCGGTTGCAAACCGCCCGAACAGGCGAGCGATGGCAGCCCGTCACCTTTGCCATAGGCGAGACACTTGACCGACGCGGTCTTGCCGTCGGCGCAATCATTCAACGCGGTTTGGGAAACGCGGAAAATGCCGTTGTGCGAACTGATCCAGAAATTGCCGTGGTTGTCTCCCTCGATGCCGCAGATGGTGTTGTTTGGCAGACCTTCGGCCGTTGTGATCTTCGCGAACTGCCCGTTTTTGAAACGGTCCAGTCCGCTGCTGTCACTCCCGATCCACAACGCGCCGTCCGCCGCCAGATGCAGACACTGGACGTAGTCGCTCGACAGCCCGTCGCTTTTGAGAAATTGATCGAGCCGGCCATTTTTCAAACGGCCCAGCCCACCACCGACCATCCCAAACCAGACCGTGCCGTCGCGGTCTTGCAGGATGGCCCGCACGTCCGGCGCTTTCAAACCCTCCTTCTCGCCGAACCATTTGACCACGCCGTTTTCGTAACGCAACAGGCCGCTCGCCGTGCCGATCCACGTCACGCCGGCGGGCGTTTGCAGCATCGCGGGCATCGGCACGTTGACATTTTCCAAACCGGGCGGCACGACGAAATGGTCGCCTTGCTGCATGAACATGCCGCCACCCCAGGTGCCCGCCCACATGCGGCCTCGGGCGTCTTCGGATACGCACCAGACATAGGCATTGGAAAGCCCGGCGCTCGCGGCAAAGCGTTTCCATTCGCCGCCGAGAAAACGGTAAAGCCCGGCACCTTCGCTGCCGACCCAGATGGCCCCGTCGCGCGAGATGGTCACCGACAAGGCCACGCGTCCCTGCCAGTTGTCAGGCGCCTCCAGCGGTTCGATTTTTCCCGGACGCAACGCCGTCAGGCCCATGCTGCCGGCACCCACCCATAAGGTTCCCTCGCGATCTTCGTGCAGACAGCGAATCCAGTTGTTTGGAAAACCGTTCGTCTGCGAGAAATGCAACACCGCGCGGTTGGGAAAAAGCAGATAAAGCCCGTCGCTCGAAGTGCCCATCGCCAGCGCACCGGACTTGGTTTCCAGCATCGCCTCCACGGTGGCGTTGCAGGGATTGGTGCCGCGGTCCTCGGACATCATCTGGCCGCTCCATTTCCGGACCCGGCTGTCACTCACCACCCACAACCCGCCGTCGCGAGCGGTGCAGATGCCTTGCACATAGCCGCCGACCCCGTTGGAGTCATTGGTGTTGGACAGCATCATTAACCGGCCGTTCTCGACCGTGGCAAGCAGGCCACCGCTCGCGACAAATAATTTACTCCGGCCATCCTGGGCCATCACCGCCACGCCGTCCGTGTTGGGCAGCGCACACGTCGCGCCATCGCGCACGCGAACCAGCGTGCCTTCCTCATTCAACATCCAGACCTCGCCGTCCTGGTCCTCGCCGATGGCGGGAATTTTGCGCCGCACGCCCGTCTCGTGGACCGCCAGCGACTCAAATTTCCCGTTGCGATAACACGTCAGGTCGCCACGTTCATGGCCAATCCACAAAGCTCCTTTGGCGTCCTCGAACAAACCCGTGACCCGGTCGCTTTGCAGTCCCGGCGTGTTCCCGCTGTTAAACACCGTGAACTGCACGCCATCGAACCGCGCCAGTCCGCCGTAAGTGCCGACCCAGAGATAGCCATCGCGCGTTTGCACCACTGCGGTCACCGCATTGTCCGGCAGGCCATTCTCCGTCTTCCACGAACGCGGAAAATAATTCGGCAGTATTCGTTGGTCGGCGAATACCGCGAAGCCGGTGCAAGCAATCAGCAGCGCCACAATTGTGGAGCCGCGTTGCGCCCGGGATTTGCCCGGTGCAAATAAATGCGCCCACGAAAAATTTAAGGCTCGACGCCGGGTGGTCATGCCGTGATTTTGATCGTGAAAAAAATCCACGCAAGTCAAACCCGGCTGCCAAGCCATTGCTTTTGTGAAGATGGGCGGGTGTTTTGGTGGGTGAGGCGATACACCGGACGCTGGGCGAGAAAAATCTGCCGTGCCGGACCGGAATAGCCTTCGAGCCGCTTTCGCACCACCTCCACCGCCGCGCTGATCATTTCCTCCCACGGCGTTTCAATCGTGGTAAGATGCAATTCCTCGGCGATGGGCGCGTTGTCATGGCCGATCACTGGCGGCAAGTGGATGCCGCTTGCTTGGCAATATTTCATCACTCCTTCGGCAAGACGGTCGTTGGCGCAGAAAATCCCGTCTGGCCGACCCGCGAGCACTTTGCCTGCAATCGTGGCAACCTCGTCTCCATACCAGCTTCCGGCGTGAAACACTTTTGCCTGTGGCATTTTCTGTAAAAACCCGTTCACGCGATCCACACTGCGCTGATCGTTGCGCGGGCCTCCCACCACGGTAAATCGTTTGTTCCGGGGCATCTGTTCCAAAAAAACTTCCGCCGCGCAAACGCCAGCTGAGAAATCGTCCGTGGTAACCGCGTCAATCATGCTCGCCAGCAGGCCCGGGGCAGGGCGATTGTTCAGCAGCAGAGCGTAAAGCCGCGTGCGCCGGACCTCATCCAGAACCTTGGGAGCATCCCAGAGCACTGGAAAATAATCGGCCGCAAATCTTTCGTCCAAACTGGCCCAGCGCACCATAAAACGGATTCCGGCTGCGCTGAGTGACGCTTTCAACAAACCCAGCAGATGTGCCCCAAAACGTCCACTTTCCTTCGCCCGTGGATGAAACCACAACTCGACTCCTTTTAGACGCTTCGATTTGCCAGCTACAAACGTGCCGGAGGATTCCCGCCGTTGAAGCAGACCCTCCTCACGAAGTTCCGTAATGACTCTGTGCGCCGTCTGATAGCTCACACGGTAACGAAGGGCAACTTCCCGGGCGGGCAGAAAACGATCGCCCGGCCGATGGAAACCATCGTTGAGGCGCGCAACGAGCTTTGCTTTTACGAGGGCTGTTTTTGGGGAACGAGGACGGGGCACACCAGCATTATTATCATATCATTTAGCAATTCAAGTGATTTGTTAATTGGACCATAATGGAAAAGAAAAAGAACGTCTCTGCCGTTCAATTTTGTGTTGTGGTCGCTCTCAACCGGCGCACCTGACCCGGCACTTGAACGTGTCCCATATTCGCCGATGCCACAGTGGCAAAGCATAGCGCCAGGCTGTGGAGATTTTCGCGCGCCGAGTTCACCGGCTCGCGTTTCTCTTCGATGGCGCAAAGCAGTTCGCCCATTGCACCGCGAAAGCCGTCGTTGAACCATTTGCCCTCGAGCGCAGGCCGCGCGAAACCGCGTCGGGTATGGAGCGTCACGTCATGCGCGGCACAGATGGCGCCGCGCGCCCGCAGCGTGCCTTCAGTGCCAGTGACGCAAATGGACTCCTCGGCTCCGAAGCGCGAGTGGGCGTCGAAGTTCAATGTCGCCACACCGCCTTGAAATAAAATGTTGGCACACCCGATCATCGGCGGCCTGAGTTGTTGTCCGGGCGCAAAGGCGTTGCCGCCGAAAACCGACAATGCCTTGCGCCCTGAAAAGAACAGTGCGCACAGGTCAAACCAGTGAATCGCAAAATCGTAAAGCACGACATGGTGCATCTGTTCGAAGGGCGTGCCGTGAATCCAAGTGTGATCCCAGTTCAGATTGATGGCGACAGTTTGAACTTCGCCAATCAGACCATTCTGGATCGCCAGTGCAAGATAGCGGGCATAAGGCGACCAGCGGCCATTTTGGTTGACCGCGAGTTTGCGTTTGCATTTCGAGGCCAGTGCCACCAATCGTTCGCCCACATCCAGATCAAGCACAAAAGGTTTTTGACTCAGCACATGTTTGCCCGCGTTGAGCGCAGCTTCGATGGCGGCGACGCGCGGTTGGGGATGCAAGGCAATGTCCACCACGTCCACATCGTCGCGTTCCAGGAGCATTTGGTAATCCGTGTAAATTTCCGCGTCCGGATAAAACTCTTCGCGCCGCACCGCCGCTGATTCCTTGTGCGTGTCGCAAAGCGCGACCACGTCCCAACCCGCCATGCGATACGCGTCGAGATGCGATTTGGTGATGCCACCGCAACCGATCAGACCGATGCGCGGACGGTAAAGCTTCGGCCGCGCCGGCTGATATGGCAGCTTGGGCGCGGCGAACTCACGGTCTGGCTTGGCGGCTGCAAGGGAGTAATTAAGTTTCTTTTTCATCGCGCATCATTTCACGAGTTTCACAGTCTGCTTGAGTTTTGCGCTCAACACCGCCGAATCCACGATCTGCTGCCCGATGCGACTAATCTTCGGCGAAAGCGGCCCCTCGGGCGGACAATCGCGTCGCAGGCAATCCGCAAAATACTGGATCGGATTTTGAAACGGAGGTTTCAGTTTGTCTGCTGGCACAACTTTGCCTTCTGGATTTTTGCGCGTCTGCATCCGCACCGTTGCGGCGTAATCGTAGCTGCTGATCGTGCCTTCGCTGCCCTTGAGCACGAAGCCGCACATGGGTTGTGGTTGGGCGGTCCACGGGTCGGTGAACGTGCCCCAGCGCGTTTCAAACTTGGAAAGCCCGCTCGCGTAGCGTGCGATCGTGATACTGTGCTCGTCCACTTCCAAACCGTTGGGCAGATCGGGGACGGCGGTGACTTCGATTGGCTTGCGTCCCTGGTGAAACCAAGTGCCGAGCGTGGTGCCGTAGCCGATATAATCCAGCAACGACCCGCCGCCTTGCGCCTGCTTGTAAAACCAGCTCTTGCGCTTCATGGCGGGCGATGGGGTCGTTTCCATTTTGTCCGCGCCGTGCCAGAGTGGACCGCGATTGCCGTCGTAGTAATGAACTTCCTGCAACTCGCCGATGCGTCCTTCCGTCAGCAGACGATACGCCGTGCAATGGCTGGCATACCAGCGGAGCGGCCAGTTGATCGCCAGCACTACCTTGTTTATTTTCGCCGCTGCAATCATTCGGTCGGCCTCGACCACCGTGGACGCGAAAGGTTTTTCCACGAGCACATGCACCTTGTGCGGCGCGACGCGCACGACGTATTCCGCGTGGCGCGCCGTGGCCGGACAGAGAATGACAAAATCAGGCTTTGATTTTTCCAAGCACTCGTCAACGTCCGTGAATACGCGGTCGGCCGCGATGTGAAAGTTGCCGACGGCGTCGCGCATTCGTGCCGGTTTGTCATCACACACGCCGACGATCTCCACTTGCGGATGATCGAACGCCATACGCAGCAGGTCGCCCATGTGAAAGTGATCGAAGTTGATTCCAGCAACGCGGATTTTCATTGATGCAAAGTGGTTGTCAGGTGTGGAGTATGTGCCGCGCGAAATTCACAGGTCAATACCTTCTCCGTGACGCAACGTGCAAAACCGCTGGCCAAGCCGCCGGCATTCGGTTTCAAACTCGTTTGGCCCGGCCGTGTTGAACTCGAACATGTCAAAATGGTGCGGAATGGCGATGCCAGCTTTGATTTCACGTGTCAACCACGCCGCCTCGCGTCCATCCAGGTTTCCAGCTACCCGGCGCTCGGGTTTATTGCCATTGATCGGCACCAGCGCCACGTCCGGCTTGAACGGCGTAAGCGCTGCTACAAGTCCATCGTGCATCAAGGTGTCGCCGCTGTGATAAATGGTTCTCCCGGCCACGCGCGCGACGTAGCCAAGGAACCGGCAGCGACTGTGTTCGTCGCGTTCCACCGTGTTGTGCGCTGCGGCCACACCATGAAACTCAACGCCTGCAACCGTGATTCGTTCGCCGGCATCAATATCTAAGAGCGTGTTGGCAATTTTTCCCAAACGCTCCAGCACAAATGTTCGGTTCGCTCGCGGAACGACAAACACCGCTCGTGGATTGGCGGCGAAGAGTGGTAACAGAGTCTCCGCATCGAGATGATCCGTGTGGTTGTGAGAACTGGTGATGACGTCAATTCCGGTCAGGCGTTCGGGTGCAATCACACGTTCAGTGATGCGTGTGTGCGGCTTGTCGGTCGCCGCATATTTTTTGGATAGCGAATCGGAAAGATACGGGTCAAACAAGATCGTGCCCGCGCGCGTGGCCAACAGAAAGCCGCTTTGCCCCAGCCACCAAATCCGAGTGCGACCTTCAGCGCGGGCGCGGGCGATGTCCGCCAGCAGCGCGTCGTCTTTCTGGAAGGCGGATTTCATTTTACGCCGCGATGCCGAGTTCCTTTTTCACGAGCCGCACGCCCTCAACCATATTCGCGAGCTTTTGTTTCGCGGCCCAGCGTGCCGTCTGGCTCATGCCGCAATCAGGCGCAAACACCAACCGGTCGGCGGGCGCATGTTGCAGGCAGCGCCGAACGCGGTCTGCGATGTCGCGCGGCGTCTCAATGTAATAGCTTTTCACATCCACGACACCAACCGCGACGTCAAAGCGTTTCGCGATTTGCGAAATAATTTCCAACTCGGCAAATTCGCGGCTCGCCATTTCCACGTGCATCTCGTCGCACTTGAAATCCAGAAAGGCCGGAAACATCGGCGCGAGGCGGCGCGGCCCGACCGCCCGCGTCTTGTAGTTGCCGAAGCACAGATGCGTGCAAACGCGGGTTTTGCCCGCGACGCTTTCCACCGTGCGATTAAAAATATCCACGAAGCGTAGTGGATCTTCTTTGTGCGCGTAGCAACTCATGCTCGGCTCATCCACGCTGATTTCGGTGCAGCCCGCAGCGACCAGGTCTTCGAGTTCCTTCCGCACGAACGGCAGCAGCGCCTCGGTTAGCGCCCAGCGATCGGCGTAATGTTTGTTTGGCACTAGCCGTCCGCTCATGGTGTAAGGGCCGGGCACGCTGGCTTTGAGCGTGACGGCGGCGGGATTTTTCCCGGCGCCAAAAATCCGCTGCAGCCGCTTGAATTCCTCCACCGCGCCGAGTCCGCGCGGAGCGCGCAGTTCACCGACGACCGGATGCTTGCCGCGCTGATCATGCGCCGGTGGACCAAAACGTCTCGGCGATGCCGGCTCCAGTTCGATGCCTTCGATGAAGCCGTAGAACGAAAGGTTGAAATCGAGCCGTGTTTGTTCGCCGTCGGTGACGACATCTAATCCGGCGGCGAGCTGATCGTGGAGCGCAGTGACCACGGCGTCGTCCTGGACTTCGGACAAATCAGCCGGTCCGAAACGATCAAGATGCTGCGAGGCAAATTCCAGCCAGCCGGGAAAAGGATAGCTGCCGATGACAGACGTGCGAAGCGGACAAGTTTTCATGGGTGAATAAATCAGGAGTTTTAGTTCAATTTAAATTGCGATTCGTTTGCCACAAAAAAATGCGGTCTTCCAACATTATGCGCCGAGGTTTTGGTAAAGCTTGGCCAGGCGGCGACCATGCTCGTCATAGGCGGACTCAAAGAGTTCCGCCGCGCGTTTTGCGCCGACAACATTTGCACCGCTCAACACCTTGGGCGGCTGGCCGGCTTGCGTGAGGCGTTGCGCGACTTCGGCCTTGATGGAATTAACGAGCAAACAGCCGCCGATAGTTGAACCAAGCGCGACGGGCGTGTCCAAGCCATCGAGCTTCACCATCGCATCGCTCACGGGCGCGCCGGTGTCGAGGACGAGGTCGGAGAAGTCTGGCAATTTCTTTCCGTCCGCGCGTTTGCTGGCGCTGGTTTCCAAGTGGTGCTTGCTCACGATGGAAACGACGCGCACTCCGCGTTTCTGAAATTGCTCGGCGATTTCAATCGGCACCACATTGCAGCCGCTGGAGGAAATCACCAGCGCGCTGTCCGCCTTCGACAAATCGAAGTTACGAAGAATGCGCTCCGCAAGTCCACTGACATTTTCGAGAAACATGGCCTGGCGCTGGCCGTTGCAGCCGACGACCAGATTGTGAAAGCTCAACGAAAGCTCGACGATCGGATTGAATCCGGGAAACGATCCGTAACGCGGCCACATTTCCTCAACCATGATGCGGCTGTGGCCGGAGCCAAAAACATGAACCATGCGGCCCGCCAAGATGGTTTGCGCAAACCAACCGGCGGCTTTTTGAATTTGCGCTGTCTGCGCCTCAACGGCGTCGGTCAGGTCGCGCGCGCGTTGGAGATAAGTTTGAGTTGGAGATAATTTCATGCGATTCGACTAAGTCTGAAGACGGAAGTTGCGGGCGGTTTCAATAAGGGCAATGACGTTGTCCGGCGGAACATTTGCCTGCACGTTGTGAATCGTGGCACAGACAAAACCGCTGCCGGGTGTCAGAGCCGCGAGGTTGCGTTCGGTTTCCGCAGCGACTTCGGCGGGAGTGCCGTTCGAGAATGTTTCCTGCGCGTCGCACGATCCGCCCCAAAAGGCGAGTTGTTTGCCGAATTCCGTTTTCAGCCGTTCGGGCGACATGCCGGCAGCGGAAGTTTGCACCGGATTCAAAATGTCCACGCCCATCTCGATGATGGAGGGCAGCAGCGGCACGAGCGCGCCATCGGAATGCAGCAGAACTTTCCAGGGCGTGTTTTGGTGAATCCAATCCAGCCCGCGTCGGTAGGCAGGAAGGAGCAACGCGCGGAACATTTTGACCGACAGGAACGGCGCGTTCTGTGTTCCGAAATCGTCGGCAATCTGGATGACTTGCACCCGGTTGCCGACGGCGGCATGAAAGGCCTGGAGATTTTCCAGCCAGGCATCGGTCAATTCCGTGTAGAGTGCGACGACGTATTCCGGTTCGGAAGCGAAGGTCATCATCCAATTTTCAAAACCGCCCTGGCCGATGCCGTTGAACAACTCGTAAGGCGGGCCGAACGCGGCGACGACGGCCTTGTCCGTGTTGTGGTAAAGTGCGAGCGATTGGTGGTGGTAATGTTCCAGCGTGCCGGCATCCAGTCGCGGCGCACGCCAGGTGGCCAAGTCAGGATGGGTTGCCCCCGGATACTTCTCCAACCGGTCGAAATAAAAGCCGCCGGCAGGCATCAGCGCGATGACATCGCCGTTGCGTTTGAGCGCCAGACCTCCGCCGCCGTCAGGTTCAGGATTGAAGCCGCCCGGAACTTCGGCCTGCAAACCGTCCGGAAAAGTGAACGCTTTCCAGTTTTCATTGCGGATGCCAAAAGCCACGGCGGGACGATTGAGGGCCACACAGTCCGCGCCAAATCGGTCCGCCACGTCTTGTTCGATTTCCGCCAGCATTTGATAAACATCGAAAATGCGCGGCAGTCTTTTGCGGCGCAGGCCGAGGCGTTCGCGCAACCGAACATACGCCCAGATGGAAATGCCCGATTGGCGCGTGCCGCCAAAATCAATCGGCACCCGATCTACGGGTTGATGACGAATGGCGGCAATGATGCGTTCCCGGGAGGTCATGGGGAATCGGGTTGAAATAACACGCCGTTCCGGGTTGCGTCAAAAGTGTCCGCAGGAATTTGGAGTCTGGCGGGAACAATCCAAGGCTTCGCACCACCGAGATTAATGCCGAGCGCATATTTCATATCAGTTTGGAATCTGCCCTTCGCTCACCGTCCAGCCGCCGTCCACCGCCAGCACCTGGCCGGTGGTGAACCGCGAACCGTCACTGAGAAAATAAACCGCCGCCGAGTCGAGATCGGAAGGCTGCCCAATCCTCCCGCCATCCATCGGCTGTTTTGTTTTGATGAAATTCTGGATCACTTCATCCTTGGCGGCGCGTTGCGACATGGGTGTTTCAACAAGTCCCGGTGCGAGAACATTGAAGCGGATATTTTGCGGTGCGTAATAAGCCGCGCAACTTTGGGTGAATCCAACCACCGCAGATTTCGCCGCCGCGTAGGCGTGCGTGACAAAAAATCGCGGCGAGGGCGACCAAGCGAGAACCGAACCCATGTTCAGAATCGCGCCCGATGTTTTACGTTCAAGGAAAGCGCGCACGGCGGCGCGATTCGAGTTGAAGAGCGAAGTGAGATTCAGATTGATCGTCGCCTGCCAGCCTTCATCGGTGATTTCATGCAACGGACCGTCGCCGAGTTTGCGCCCACTGCCGCCCGCGACGTGATAAAGTCCGTCGAAGCCGCCAAATTCAGTGACCGCGATTTGAATCGCCTCCGCCGCGTGGCCGGGCAGACAAGCATCGCCGTTCAACGCGCGGGCCGATGCGCCGAGCGATGCGAGGGCGGTGCTGGCGCTGTCTGCATTGCGTCCGGTCACGACTACGCCGCGCGCACCAGCCGCAAGGAACGTATGGGCGGCAGACCGTCCCAGACCGGTCGTGCCACCGATGACCACCAAGACTTTTCCCGCCAGCGCGGTGGGATTTTCAGGCATGTGGGAGTCTTGCCAAGACAGGTCGCGCCGTCAATTAACAAATCGCATGAAGCTGGTTCTGATATGATAATAATGATGGCGTCCCATGGCTTTTGAAGTTCACATGTTCGATTTTTTTCTTGCGCTGGAGCATGGCTAATTTGGGGTTGAGGTGTTTTTGACTTCCAACTCTCTCGCAGAACTGAACCGCAACCAGGCAACCAGTCAACAAGCAAGGCGTTCATTTCAACCCGTTCGTTCGCGTGGCTGTTCATTTTATTTCCGTGACAAATATCACTTTCCCGGCAGACCGTCGCCGCAGTAGAATTTGTTCCGTGAAACCTATCACCTTCGTTTTGAAAAATCTTTTTTTCGTCCTGTCATTTCCGGCTGCGGCCATCGCTGCCTTCGCGCAGGAAACCAATTTCGCGCAAGTCATCGTCAACACCAGCGCCGAGCCGGTGGCCGCCGGGAAATTTGCGCCGACGTGGGAATCGCTCAAGCAGTATCAGGTTCCGGCGTGGTTCCGCGACGCAAAGTTCGGCATCTGGGCGCACTGGGGGGCGCAGTGCCAGCCGGAGGCCGGCGACTGGTATGCGCGCTCGATGTATTTTCCCGGCAGCGACCAGAACAAATTTCATATCGCGCACTACGGCCCGCCAAAAGAGTTTGGGTTCAAGGACGTCATCCATCAATGGCACGCCGAGAATTGGGATCCGGAAAAGCTCATGGCGCTCTACAAACGCGCCGGGGCGCAATACTTTTTCGCGCTCGCCAATCATCACGACAACTTTGACAACTGGGATTCCCAATATCAGCCGTGGAACTCAGTCGCCATCGGGCCGAAAAAAGATTTGATCGGCGGCTGGGCCAAGGCCGCGCGGGAAAACGGATTGCGTTTTGGCGTCAGCGTTCACGCCGCACACGCCTGGACATGGTATGAACCGGCACAAAATTACGACGGCAAACTAACGAAAGCCGATGGCCGCGGACTTTGGTGGGACGGTCTCGATCCGCAGGATTTGTATGCGCAGAACCATACGCCCAGCCCAGGTTTTGAAAAGGCCAATTCCATTCACGCGCGCTGGAACTGGGGCAACGGCGCGAGCCAGCCCGACCAGGCCTATTGCGACAAGTTTTACAATCGCACCGTGGACCTCATTAACAAATATCACCCCGACTTAATTTATTTTGACGACACGGCGCTGCCGCTGTGGCCGGTGAGCGACGCGGGCCTGAAGATCGCCGCGCATTTTTACAATCGCAACAACCAATGGCACGGCGCGCAGGATGACGGCGTGCTGTTCGGGAAAATTCTCACGCCGGAACAGCGCCAGTGCATGGTCTGGGACGTGGAGCGCGGCGCAAGCAACCAGACCGAGCCGCTGCCGTGGCAGACCGACACCTGTATCGGCGACTGGCATTATCGCCGCTCGATTTTCGCGCAGCACCGTTACAAAAGCGCGCCGACCGTCATCCGCACGCTGGCCGATGTGGTGAGTAAAAACGGGAATTTGCTGCTGAACATTCCCGTGCGCGGCGACGGCACGATTGACGACGATGAGTTGAACGTGGTGCAGGGCATCGCCGCCTGGATAGAAGTGAACCGGGAATGTATTTTTGGCACGCGTCCGTGGAAAAAATGCGGCGAAGGCCCGGCGCTGGAGTCCGCCGCACCGCTGACCGCGCAGGGATTCAATGAAGGCAAGGGCAAGGCGGCGGGCGCGGACGACGTGCGGTTCACGACCAAGGGCAATGTGCTTTACGTCATCGAACTCGGCTGGCCGACGAATGGCGTGAGCATCAAGTCGCTCGGCAAATCGGCCAAGTTGCTGGACCAGAAAATCCGCAAGATCGAACTGCTGGGCAGCCGTGAAAAGATCAAATGGAAGCAGAAGGAAGAAGCGCTGGTCATTTCCCAGCCAGAAAAGCAGCCGAACGACTTCGCCATTGTGTTCAAGTTGTCCTTGCGCGGTCCTTGAGGGGAGGAATTATTCAAGGAACGCTTTGGCGGTCATCAAGAACAGGGTGGGTTCCTCACGGCTGACCAGAAGGGTAGCAAAGATCCCAGCACAAATTTAATCCGTTTAGCGCCATTTCCCGGCCACGACTTGAGCAGCGCGGCGATGCGTTCTTCGCGGTATGCCTTGCTTCGTGGTTTTTAATGAATTGTCATTCGCCAGCCGACCGCGAAACCCGGTCAGAGCATCGCCAAAGGTCATGTTGCCATTTGCAACCGACCCTTGAATTTCGATGTGCTGGCGCTCGACTTTTTCCAAATCCCCCCAGTCGCAATTTAGCGACGGCCAGCTTGTTGGTTTTAAGCGAGCGTCGAATCAGCTTGCCCCGAACCCGAATTCGTGAGAAATATACGCCCGAAGGCACATAACAGACCAAGTTTGCCTAAGGCGTCTTTAGCCAAAGTTTTTTTAGTGATGAAATACCGTCTTTCGCACGGACAGTATCAAATTGCAGTATCAGAAAAGCATCTGCAAATTTTAAAAGTGCGCTAAGTGCATGAACATAATCTGTAGGAAGGGTGGCTGAGTGGTTAAAGGCATCTGACTCGAAATCAGAAGTAGTCGCAAGGCTACCGTGGGTTCGAATCCCACCCCTTCCGCCAAATTGATTTTATTCAATAGAATCAATGGTTTTATTAAATATTAACCAGAAGCAAACTGAAAGTCATAACGCATTCAACATTGCTCAGGCTCGTCCGAGATTGTTTTATTGCGTCTTGGCTCTTTTGTTTAGCTCAAAATTTTCTTGGTAGAAATCAGACTGTTTCCCGTTGAGGATGTGAACGGGTATATGGGTTTCGGTGTGATGTGAGCTGAATCGCATTTTCCCAATGCCAGTTCCGCACCGGTCATCAGGAATGTTTCTGGCCGCTTGTTGGGTCAATTGTTCTGAGGTCTTCATCCCCAGCTTCTCCCTTTCACCTTCACGAAGGAGCGGGCAACAACAAACCAAGCCAATGCGTTTTAGACTGGCCGCCACGGTTCGCTCAATGGCGAGCTGCTGACAGACATCAATATCACGCATACGAGTTTGTGTCACTTAATACTGTGTCGCGAGGTCGGATTTCTGCATAATGACTAAATTATGAATGGCCGGGAACGAGTCATCGCTCATCTGGACGGCAAGCCAGCCGACCGGCTGGCGTTAATGCCAATCACCATGATGTTCGCCGCCGACCTGATCGGCGCGGATTACCGGGCGTATGTAACCGACTACCGCGTGCTGGTTGAGTCCCAATTATGCACCGCAGAACGATTCAATCTGGATTACGTCTCTGCCATTTCCGATCCGGCGCGCGAGGCCGCCGACTTCGGGGCCGCAGTGGAATATTTCGCTGATCAGCCGCCTGCATTTGACGAGAACGCCGCGCTCCTGACCGAGAAGACAGCTCTGGCCCGGCTCAAAATGCCAGATCCCCTTGGCGGTGGCCGCATGCACGACCGTGTCAAGGCGCTGGCACTCTTCAAGGCGCGGGTTGGGCGCGAGAAGTTCATCGAAGGCTGGGTGGAAGGGCCTTGCGCCGAGGGCGCGGACTTGCGCGGCATCAATACATTGATGCTTGATTTCTTCGACGACCCCGCCTTCGTGCGCGATCTTTTTGCGCTGGCAGTCGAGAATGCGCTGCGATTCGCCAAGGTGCAAGTCGAGGCAGGCGCGGACCTCATTGGCGTTGGCGACGCGGCGGCGTCACTGGTAGGGCCGATGATTTACGAGGAGTTCGTCTGGCCGTTCCAGAAACAGTTGGTGGACGGGTTGCACCGCCTCGGCGCGCGGGTGCGTCTGCACATCTGCGGAAACTCGCGTCCGATTCTGGAAGGAATGGGCCGGCTTGGCTGCGACATCGTGGATTTGGACTCGATGGTGCCGATGGACGAGGCGCGGGCAAAAATGGGGCCGCAGCCGCTCCTGTTGGGCAATCTTGATCCCGTGCGCGAGCTGCTCCAGGGCACGCCGCCGACCATCGCCGCCGCCGTTGCCCGATGCCACCGGCAGAGCGGCGCACGCTATATCATTGGTGCCGGCTGCGAAGTGCCGCGCCACACGCCGCCGGAAAACCTGCACGCTCTCTTCGACTACGCAGCAACAACATCACTCCATTGAACGGGAGGCGCATTATGAACTCAGGGTGCGACCCAGTTGAAACTTGTGCATGATTCGGTCCACGATTGGCGATCGGAAGTGGCTGGTGCCACTATTTCGTTGAGGATTTCCTGCGCGGCAGAATTGTCTTTCGCGTCTGGCGGCCGCTGGGCCGCTGGGGGGCTGACTCCTCTCCATTTGACAACGAGGGACAATAGTTGTAATTAAACGTTTAGAGCATTCAGTCGTCGTCGTTGTTTCAGAAGACATGAAATTTTTGCGCACCGCAAAAAAACCGTCCCGGTCAGGCCAGACGGAAGCGCATGGCTTTACTTTGATCGAGTTGTTGACGGTGATCGCCATCATCGCCGTGCTGGCGGCGATTTTATTGCCGGCATTGTCCAAGGCCCGTTCGCGTTCGCAGGGCATCTTCTGTCTGAACAACACCCGGCAACTGACCCTGGCGTGGCAGCTTTACGCGGACGATCACGAGGGGCTGTTGCCTTACAACCTCGTCATGACCGCAACGTCCGCCCGCACCAACCTCAATTGGGTCAACAACGTCATGGATTGGTATTTGAGTTCTGACAACACCAATCTGGCGACCATCACGGGCGCGAGCCTTGGCCCTTACCTTGGCGGCGTGACGAGCATGTTCCACTGTCCGTCCGACCAGGCGTTAAGCGCCATGCAAAGCGCCGCCGGTTGGGCGCAACGCATCCGCAGTTATTCGATGAATGCCATGGTGGGCAACGCCGGCGACGCTTCCGCCAGCGGCGTCAACGTCAACAACCCCGGTTACAAGCAGTTTTTCAAAATCACGCAGATCCTGCACCCGACGGAAATTTTTGTGTTTCTTGATGAACACCCGGACAGCATTGCCGACGGCTATTTTTTAAACCGGGACACGCTGACCGCCAACGGACTTTACAGTTACGCCGCCGCTGGTGAATGGCTGGATCTGCCGGCCTCCTACCACAATCTCTCTACCGCATTTTCCTTCGCCGACGGCCACGCTTCGCTGCATCACTGGTTGAAAGCAACCACGATCCGCCCGGCCGTCCCGCACGCAGCCAATCTTCCCATCCAGATTCCCGCGTCGCCGGCCGGCGAAAAGGCCGACTTCGAATGGGTGCTCGAACACATGAGCACGGAAAAGTGACAGCCACAAAAATGGAAATCGGGATTTGCATCAGAGAAATTGTTTGATGGCCGGCTCTTCGCCCTCGGTGCCCAGCAGATAAAGTTTGTCGCCCTGAACCCAGGTGGCGGTGATGAGCCGGTTGACTTTGGCGATTTGTGGGGTGGTTCTGGCGTCAATATTTTTCACCGAAGCCCGGTCAACGACGAACAGCCAGAGGTCGCTCGCGGTGCCTGGTGCCAGCGGCTTGCCGGTGCGGAAACAGATCATCGCGACTTTCACTCCCTGCCAGTTTTCAACCGCGCAACCTGACACGACCATCTGCTGGAGTGCTGCCGGCAGAACAAAATCCGCCGGCGCGTGATTTTCTGCCAGATAGGCGCGGATCGGCGCCGGATCATTCGTCGTCAAGTCCATCGTATACGGGCTCAAGGCGACTCTGGCCATCTGATTCTGGTAAATGGCCAGCGTGTCATCGGGTGAACGATGCGGAAACCAGAACACCGCGAGCGTTCCGAACAACAGCAGCAGGACCGCCAGCGCGAGGCGGAATTTTTGCCGCGCCGGAAACATTCTTTGGTTCGCCGCGTGTTCGGAAATGATCTGCTCCATCAGCCCCGCCGGCGCGGTGCTTTGGCGGAATTTTTCGCGGAGCGCCCGCTGCCGCGCGGTCTGCGCGTCCAGCCAGTTGGTCAGTTCCGGGTCGCGCAGCGCCAGCGCCAGCGCCTCGGCGATTTGCGGGTCTTCCGCGTCCGCCGTGCCGGGCCGGTAAAGCAACAAAATAGACTTGGCTTCGTTGGCGTTCACAAATTGTTCGGGGGTTGGCCGGCGGCGATGTCGCGCGCGAGCAGGTGTTGCAACTGGCCGATGCCGCGGGCGAGACGCGACTTGACCGTGCCGAGCGGCACGCCCAGGATTTCGGCGATTTCGTTGTAGGAGTAGTCCTGCAAATAGAACAAGGCGACAGGTGCCTGATAGACTTCGTCCACCTGCGCCAGCGTGTCGAGCACCTGGGTGGTGTCGAGGCGGCTGACCGCCGCTGGTGAAACCGTCGGCAGTTCCGCCTCCGCCGCGTCGAGTTCGAAATGGGGAAAGCGCGTCTGACGTCGCCGGGATTCGAGGAACTCGCGGTGGAGCGTGGTGAACAGCCAGGTTTTCACTTTGGAGACATCGCGTAATTGATGACCCTTGGTGGCCCAAATCGTGAACGTCTGTTGCGTCAAATCGCAGGCATCCGCCTCGGCGCGTGTCAGGCTGAAAGCAAACTGATACAGCGGCGCATAAAAACGCGTCACCAAGCTTTCAAATTCCACGTTGTCGGCCATACCAAGTCATCGCAAGTAAGACGCTGGAGTTCAACATTTGTTCCCAAAAAAGGCGAGCTTGAAATTTTCAGGAACAAAAGCCGATGTCGTCGCTCTCACCATCAATGAAGCGACTCCCGCCGGGAATTTTTTTTGAGGCAGCAGGAACGCCATCGAAGCAATGATCCGATAAAACCAAACCAATAAATGTTCAAGCCTATGAAATCAGAAACCATCGTTCACCAATACTCAACCGTGATCGCTCGATCCGTGGCAGCTTGCTGGCGCACGCGCCTCATTTTGTGGCTCGTCCTTCTTTTGGGGGCGGCTGCGCCACCAATGATCAAAGCCGCCACGATTTGGAACGGGCCGCTCAGCACCTTCACCCAGGCAGCGCCATACCCAAACCCAGGCGACCGGGATCAACTGACGCCAAATGTTTCGCTGACTCGCGGAAGTGCAAGCGGGGGAGGCACCGGCGGCATGTTTAACGGCGTCACTGAAACCTCCTTCACGAAGGGTTTTAGCCCCGCCGACACCGAATGGGCGGTGGGATCGCTCGCCAACTACGCGACCCTTAGTTATAGCGATTGGACAACCGCCGGCGGAGGAAATCCGGTGCATAACTATCCCGGTGAGCAACTCGTGGTGCATCTCATTTCGAATGACATTTACCTGTCCCTTAAATTTACCTCTTTGCCCGCCGGACCCGGTTTTACTTACATCCGTTCCACGCCGCCGCCGGCCGACGTGCCGCCCACCGTCGCCATCACTTCCCCCACCAACGGTGCCTCCTTCACCTCGCCTGCCATTGTCCCCATCACTGCTACTGCGAACGACACCGACGGCAGCGTCACGAACGTGGCATTCTTTGACGGGGTCACGTTCCTTGGCGGGACTAACAACACGCCCTACATCGTTACGGCCAGCCTCGCCACCGGAAGCCACGCGCTCATCGCGGTGGCCACGGACAACCTCGGCCTCTCTACCACGTCCACCGTCGTGAATGTGACGGTCAATGTTGGAAACACGCCGCCCAGCGTGACCATCACCAACCCGGTTGACAATGCCACCTACGGCAACACCGACACCGTGACCGTTCAGACCTCCGCCAGTGATTCGGATGGCAGCGTCACGAATGTTCAACTCTTCAACGGGGCCGTGTTGCTGCGCAGTTTTGCCACCGGACCCTACACCTTCTCGGGCAAATCAATTTCCGGCAACTTCGCGCTGGGCACAAATACCTTGACCGCCGTAGCCACGGACAACCTCGGTGCCTCGACAACCTCGGCTCCCGTTCATGTGATCATCGCCAGATACCTGCCACCGATTACGAACGGAACCATTAACATCCTCCTGCAGCTCGTCGCCACCAACATGGCCGCGCCCGATTACGCGTTCAGCCCGCCGGGTGATACCCACCGGCTATTCGTCGTGGAACAAAACGGGTTGCTGCGAATCATCCAGGACGGGGTCTTGTTGCCAGATTCGGCTCTTAACATTACGAATCGCGTGCAGCCGCCGCTAGTCGCGTCCAACCCAAATGACGAACGCGGCTTCCTCGGACTGGCTTTTCATCCCGGTTTCACTAACCCGGCCAGCCCTGGTTATCAAACGCTCTACACCTACAACAGCGAGTTGATACCAACAAACACATCGCCTACTTACCCGGTGCCGACTACTGCCACCAACAACTACAAAAACGTCGTCAACGAGTGGAAGATCTCGAGCACGAACGCCAATGTCGTTGATCCCGCTTCGCGCCGGGAGGTCATCTCGTTCGGCAAGAACGCGGGCAATCATAACGGCGGCACGATCACCTTCGGGCCGGACGGTTACGCGTATCTCGCGCTGGGTGATGGCGGCGACGCCAATGATGTCGGAGCGAGTCACATCGTGCCGGGCGGCAACGCCCAGAACTTGATCACCCCGCTCGGCAAAATGCTGCGGTTTGACCCGCTCAATCCAGCCCTGACGCCGACAAGTCTTGATCCGATCAGCACCAACGGACAATATCGCATCCCGGCCAGCAATCCGTTTCACGGCGCAGGCCAGGTGCCGGAAATCTACGCCTATGGTCTGCGCAATCCGTATCGTTTTTCCTTCGACCACGTCACCGGCGACCTGATTG
>ODAK010002139.1_pt1 | contig 20924 bp, 17 predicted proteins | sample 1539591 | NCBI WGS metagenome assembly ODAK01 (sample SAMEA3539303, study PRJEB22396) | soil metagenome | biome: tundra; feature: field; material: soil | place: USA | collected 2010-05 | depth 0.15 m | reverse complement strand
TTCGTCGAGGAACAGCGGTCCGCCGTCGGCAGCCTTGAATCGGCCGTCCCGCTTCTTTACTGCGCCGGTGAAGGCGCCTCGCTCGAATCCAAACAGCTCGGCCTCGATCAGCGTCTCGGGAAAGGCACCGCAGTTGACCGCGACGAAAGGTTTGCTCCCTCGGGAGCTTCTCTCGTGAAGCAGACGCGCAACCAACTCCTTCCCTGTTCCGCTTTCGCCTTCGATCAGGACCGCAGCTTCACTCTGCGCGATCATCTCGATGCGCGACTGCACCCGATGCATCTGTGGCGATCGGCCGGCCAGCCGATTGCGTGGCGGCTTCTCGGACAGTAAGCGCTTGGCTTGAACCAAGCCACCCCTCGCTTGGCGCGCGCTTTCAATGCGAGCGATCTGCGTCAGCAAATCGTCCATGTCGAAAGGCTTGGTCAAGTAGTCGGCGGCGCCTTCCTTCAGCGCCGAAACCGCCTCCGCGATTTCGCCGTACGCCGTCATCAGGATGAAGTCCGCCGAGGGCGTCGTCGCACGGCTTCGACGCAGCAGCGAAATGCCATCGAGCCCGGGCATGCGCACGTCGCTAATCGCAAGGTCGAATTCCCCGCGATCGACTAGCGACTGGACCGCACGCGCGTCGTCACCCGCCTCGACAACCTCATGACCGGCCTCGCGCAGGATGTCCGCAATGGTCGCTCTTAGCTCGGCCTCGTCGTCAATAATTAGGATCTTCATGTTGACCTTTGACCCCCGCCCCAGAGAGCAAAAGGTGTAGCACGCCCTCCCACCAAGCGCAGCGGAGAATCCGACGCCTTCGTCACGACTTCGTAACGGCGTGAGCCAACACCGGAAACCCGACGCATGTCGACGATGCGCCGCCTGACGAAATACGCTTGCTAGCCTGCGGAACCGCGGTGAATCGCCATGGCATACCCCTTGCATATGGGTCTACCACGAGTCCGGGGCGAAACTCTCTCACGGACGCGCGCGGGCGGCAAACCTCGTTGCGGGGCCACTACCATGAACACATCAGCAGAGCATTCGGCAGAGCATTCGATCGAGAGGTCAGTTACGGAAGTCGAAGGCCGACTCCGCCAATCCCTGGCAACGGTCCAAGCTAAGGCTGAGAAGCGGCTGAAAAGCCTCCGGCAATACGTCGTCGACCGGCCAGTACGATCCGTCGCCGTGGCATTCGCGATCGGCCTCGGTCTTGCTCGCCTCCTGCAGAATCTAAAGTGAACGGAATTGCGCCGAAGGATCCCCTCTTGGAAACTACTACAAGCACCGAAAAAGTCGAAGCTGAGGCTGCACCTCGGTTCCGGCACATGCGCGCCCAAGCTGTCGATCACTTCAGGGAACGGCCGCTTCTGTACACAAGCCTCGCGGCAGGAGCCGGCTTTGTGCTAGGCGGAGGGCTCGCGACGGCAACAACGCTGCGCGTGTTACGAAACAGCGCCAGCCTAATCCTGCAGATCACGGTCGTTCCGTATTTGCTGACACAGCTTCGCGACATGCTGGTCGAACCCGCGACCGTCGCCCGTAATGACATCAATGATAACCCGATCTGAGGAGGACAACTATGGATGTGAAAGACATCAAGAATCTCGACAAAGAACAAATCCTGGAAATGCTCGGCCTGCAGCAAGCTGACACCGCGCTGGCGGTCACGTTTCGAGCGCTGGGCCTCATCGGAATCGGCGCTCTGCTCGGCGCCACCGCCATGCTCTTTCTTGCCCCGCAAAGCGGTCGCGAGATGCGCGAAAGCGTCGCCAAGAAGGTGAAGCACACGACGGATCAGGCGGCATCCATCGGCCGCAACAAGGTCGACGAAGCGGCGCAGGCAGTGCGGGGTTAGCCATGCTTTGGACAATTGCGGTCGTTCTTGTATTGCTCTGGGCGCTCGGGATGGTGAGTTCCTACACCCTCGGCGGATTCATTCACCTCCTGCTGATCCTTGCCATCATCGCCGTAGCGGTACGACTGATCCAAGGACGGAACGTACTCCCCCGCTAGCGAGACCCCGAAGGGCGGCGGCGACAGTGCTTCGGGAACGGAAGGCGCCTCAGCTCGCCAGTTCCCGCGCCGTAACTTGGGGCGAGGAATCGAGGTGCCTCGTTCTTTTGACTGCCTAAGCGTGACAGTCAGCGCGTGCGCCTGCCTGGGCGAACAGAAAGGTACTCACTGTCTGCGTCGACGAAGCGTAGGTGCCGCCTGGCCCACGCCCCTGCGTAATCCACACCGATACGAGAGCACCGCTTGATTCGGTTCGGCGCAAACCCTTCGCTCAAATAGAGCGGATTGGTGCACAGATCGCACCCATTCTGGGCGCGCGAAATGCCGAAGGCCTGGCACAGCTTTCCGGGACCATTGGTAAGCAGAGTCGGCTTTGCCGCCTTGGACACGTGCCCGCGCCGAACCCGCATGTCTTCCTCGCCGAGGATCGGCTCGACGGCACGCAGAAGCACCGCACACGGAAGTCCTTCGGCATCTGTCACGAGATTCAGGTGAAAATGCATGCCGTAAACGAAGAAGACATAGGCGAAACCTGGAGGTCCCCACATCACCTCGTTCCGAGCAGTGCGACGGCCGCCAAAGCTGTGCGCAGCCCGATCGCGAATGCCGAGATAGGCTTCGGCCTCGACAATACGGCCAGCCAAGGTCACGGCCTCCCGTTCAAAGACGAGGATCTTGCCCAAGGCGTCCTTGGCCACGACTTCGGCGGGACGCGCGTAAAACGAGCGCGGCAGAGGCGCAAAGGGCGCTTTCTTCGCCATGGACCGCCCACCATGGCACGACCGGAAGCGTCGGCAAGTTTTTGTCGCCGGGCTCCTTTCGCGCTCTTTGCGCCTCCTTTGGCTGCCATGGCATCGGATATGCGAGGGAACTACGCGTGGGCCCGTAGTTGCCCAGGAGGAATTCGTGACGACAACCGATGAAGAGACGCCGAGCGCAGCCGAGCTCGATCAACTAGCGATCAATACCGTTCGTTTTCTGTCCGTGGATGCCGTGCAAAAGGCAAACAGTGGACACCCCGGACTTCCGCTTGGGGCCGCGCCCATGGCGTACGTGCTGTGGAACCGTTTCCTGCACCACAATCCAAGCAATCCTCAGTGGTTCAATCGCGACCGTTTCGTTCTTTCCGCTGGCCACGGCTCGATGCTGCTTTACAGTCTGCTTCATCTGACGGGCTATGCCCTTTCGTTGGACGAAATCAAGCGCTTCCGGCAGTGGGGTAGCCTGACGCCAGGACACCCCGAACGAGGCTTGACCCCGGGTGTAGAAGTGACGACCGGCCCCCTTGGACAGGGCTTCGCCAACGGCGTCGGAATGGGCATTGCAGAAGCCCACCTGTCGGCGCGCTTCAACCGTCCGAACTTTCCCGTCATCGACCACTTCACCTACGTTCTCGTCAGCGACGGCGACCTCATGGAGGGCGTCGCATCTGAGGCAGCCTCTCTGGCCGGACAATTGGGACTCGGCAAACTGATCTACCTCTATGACAACAACCACGTCACGTTGGCAGCCTCCACGGGCCTGACTTTCACGGAAGACTGTGCCGGGCGCTTTGCTGCGTACGGCTGGCACGTTCAGAAAGTTGCCGACGGCAACGACCTGCCCGCCATCGAGCAAGCCATCAAGCGCGCGCAAGGCGAAACCGCGCGGCCTTCTCTCATCATTGTCGACACGCACCTGGGCTTTGGCTCGCCCCACAAACAGGACAGTTTCGAGGCTCACGGCTCACCGCTGGGTGAAGAGGAAGTTCGGCTGACCAAGCTAAACTTAGGCTGGCCCACCGAGCCGGCCTTCCACATTCCCGCAAACGTTGCCGAGCATTTTCGCCAAGCGATTCCGAGGGGTTCTGGCCTCGACGCCGAATGGAATGCTCTCTTCAATGAATACGCCTTGGCCTACCCCGAGCTCGCAGATGAGTTGCGGCAGCGAATCAGGGGTGATTTGCCTCTCGATTGGAGCAAGGATCTACCGAGCTTCCCCCCCGAAACGAAAGGAATGGCCACACGCGTGGCCGGTGGTAAAGCACTCGCTGCAATCGCCTCACGAGTGACTGCGCTGATGGGCGGCTCGGCGGATCTGGATCCATCGACGCACACTCAGCTCAAGAACGCCGGCGATTTCGCCCGTCCAACCGGGGACGACCACGTGTTCGAGGGCGAGTCCGGCGGCGGACGCAGTTACGCTGGCAGGAACCTCCATTTCGGAGTTCGGGAGCACGCCATGGGGGCCATTGCGAACGGCTTGGCCGCCCACGGCGCCATTTTGCCCTACACGGCGACCTTCCTGACATTTTCGGACTATATGCGGCCACCCATTCGCTTGGCGGCATTGACTGGACTGCACGTCGTGTTCGTGTTCACCCACGATAGCGTTGCCATGGGAGAGGATGGCCCCACCCACCAACCAATCGGCCACCTGGCCAGTCTGCGGGCGATTCCGCACCTCACGGTCATTCGACCTGCCGACGCCAATGAGTCTGCCGTCGCTTGGTGCGTGGCAATGGAAAGCCGCGACCGGCCCGTGGTGCTCGTGCTCAGTCGCCAGGAAGTTCCAACTATCGACCGCTCACAGTCCGCGAGCGCCCAAGGTCTGCGACGAGGAGCCTACGTTCTTTACGATCCTACGCCCGTAGTACCGCAGCTCATCCTTCTCGCTAGCGGTTCCGAAGTTCAGCTCGTCATGGACGCGGAAAAGCTTTTGCGACAAAAGGGCATCTTCGCGCGTGTCGTGTCCATGCCAAGCTGGGAACTGTTTGAAGCGCAACCCGAGGACTACCGCGCGAGCGTTCTTCTGCCTGCCGTTGGAGCCCGCCTCGCAGTCGAAGCGGGCGTTTCGCAAGGGTGGCGGCGCTACGTCGGGGACAAGGGCGCCATCCTTGGCATCGAAAAGTTCGGAGCTTCTGCGCCAGGCTCGGTCGTGCTCAAGGAATACGGCTTTACGCCCGAGCACGTCTGCAATCTTGCGGTCGCGGTTCTCGCACGCGAGACGAATCAGGGGAAAGCAACCTAAGGCTAACAATACTGCTTGAAATTCGCGTTCGAGAGCCGGGCGACAAGCCGGGGCGGGGGCAAGGAGGGCCGACTTGCGCCTGCCAGCCATGCCACCCCTTCCCGCGGCTGCGCCGCGGGGTGGTCTGGAAGCGCAGGCCCGCGGTGGATCAAGACAATCAGAATGAGGTCGACAATCCGTTGAAACGGTCGAAGCACATCTTCGTACGCCCTAAGTCTTCGAATACACATAATCGTTGCTCCTGTCTTTGGGTATTAAGTTAATTGGAAGGCAAGCCTCCGGCGGACGGACGAGAATGCCAAAATCCGACGGCACGAGACGGTAGAGATCTTCGTCCCTAGCACTACTGATTCAAATTCTCCCTTCGCCGTCGCTGCTGCGGCCCTCGCCCGCTGCCTCACTCCTCGGTTAAATACGTCAAGTATTCGCCCTCGTCGTTCGTTGCGGTCGAGGCCCTCGCGACGCGCCGGCTCGGTCCGAATTTGAATCAGTAGTGCTAGGCCTGCGGTCTCCGTTTCAAATCCATAGCGCCGACGTTCCCGGCACAGCGCTCACAAAGGGGCACCCCCGGAAGGACGAAGCGATTGACGATGCCCGGCACTTCGGCGCAGCTCGTGCATTCTAGGCCGAGCGCGCCCTCATCCTCGTCCTCCGTGACCATTTGCACCTCGTCGAGCTCGGCCTTGGAAACAATGCCGACTAGCAAGGCATCTACGGTGACCGCGAGACACGAAAGCCTCTTTTCGACCATGAGACCCGCCGCCTCGGAGATTGAAGTTTCGGGGCCGACGCACTGGACAGGCGGCATTACGCATTCGCCCACAGGGGCGGCACGGTCAGTCCAGCACAAGTCGTCCTTCGAGAGAATGCCGGCCAGCATTCCATGATCGACGACGAGGACGTGGTCGATAGCTTCGCCCATCAAGACGCTCAGCGCCGAGCCTACCGATGTGTCAGGAGTCAGCGAGTACACGTCTGTCTGCATGACGTCGACTACGGAGTAGGATCTCTTCTTTTCTATGATACTCACGATGTGTTCTCTCCTACGTACGCGCTGCCAACGCAGCGATTTTCGTTTGGAAGCCTCGTACATCGGGGATACACATCAAGGTGCATGCCAAGTCCTCGAACTCATCCCTTGGGCCTCGTTGCTGCTTCGAGCCCGTGCTTTGGTAACGCCGGGGTCCCGACGGTTACACTCTGGTAATGACGCCATTCCGCATTGCATTGGAGTGCACTTCGCGTGGCTGCCAGGGGTGGCACCGGCGACGATGCAACCGCAAATAGCGATCAACTCACGTCAGATCACGGTTCCATCGGGAATGACGGCGTTCTTTGGAATGATAACGATGCCGTCACGAATGTAGTACAGCGGATGGTCCACCTTGTCGGGCTTGCCTTTGGGGCTGATCGCCACGTTGTTGCCGATGCGCGCATTCTTGTCGATGATGGCGTCTTCGATGCGTGCGTCCTTACCGATACCAAGGCGCGGGAAGGAAGCGGACGCGTCGGATTGAATCGAGGATAGCGGCTCGTAATCATCGCATCCCATCATGATGGTGCGAAGAATCTTGCTACCGCTGCCGATGATGCTGCGAATGCCGATCACCGAGCGCTCGATGTCCGCGCCGTTGATGATACAACCGTCGCACAGCATGGCGTGGTCAATCGTTCCACCGTTGATTTTCGAACCCGGCAGCCAACGGGGCCTACTGAAGATCGGCGCGCTCATGTCGAAGAAGCTGAACCGCGGCAATTCGGCGGTTAGGTCGAGGTGGGCTTCGAAGAAGGCGCGAATAGTTCCGATGTCCTCCCAATACCCCTGGAAAATGTAGGAATGCACCTTGCGCGTACCGATAGCGCTCGGAATGATGTGTTTGCCGAAATCCGTGCAGTCGTTCTTGAGCACCTCGATGAGAACATCGCGACTGAATACATAGATACCCATCGACGCGAGCAATAGCTCCCGGCCGTTGGAGATCTTCATGTTGTCGTACCAACTGTGCGGAAGCACCAGACTGTCCAGCACCTTCTCGTCAGTCGGCTTTTCTACGAACCGATGGATGCGCTTTTGGTCGTCGATCTGCATGATGCCCAGGGACTTCGCATCGCTGCGTGGAACCGGCAGTGTCGCCAACGTGATCTCCGCGCCCGACTCGACGTGCTGTTCCAGGATCTCGCGAAAGTCCATGCGGTACAGCTGGTCGCCACTCAGGATGATGAAGTACTCGGGCTCGTAGGGCAGGAAGTGAACCATATTCTTGCGAACCGCGTCCGCGGTGCCTTCCCACCAGGATGTATCCGAGAAGGTTTGCTGGGCGGCTAGAATCTCGACAAAGCCGCCGGTGAAGGGATCGAAGGAGTACGACTGGGAGATGTGGCGGTGCATCGATGCGGATTGAAACTGAGTCAGAACGTAGATCCTCCTCAGCTCCGAATTGATACAATTCGAGATGGGAATGTCTACCAAACGGTACTTGCCAGCCAAAGGAACGGCCGGCTTGGCTCTGTCTTTTGTTAGAGGAAATAGGCGAGCGCCTGCGCCTCCCCCGAGGATTACGCTCAGGACCTGCTTCGTGTTTACTGCCATGGTAGATCGTAGTTCGGCCATGCAATTATCAGCCCAAAGACCGAACGGCGTGCAACGCGGTCGTCGCCGAAAATCGCAGCGTCGCGACGGCGGGAGTGTGCTCGCCAACCGATCGGTGCACTCAAATCAGGTCGACGCCGAGCCGCAACGTCAACGATGGCACCTTGCCGTTGCTCTTGAGCGCCGCATCCGTCCGCTCGGCAGCTTGCCCCAGTGCGGGATTTGCCGGCGCTCCGCCGGACGGCGTGATGCTGGTGTGCGAGTCGATGATGCCCATGAGACCCAACGCCAACCCGACGACCACACGGTCGGCAAATTCCTCTTGAATGCCGATTTCGACCCGCCACAGATCAATTACTCCCCGCGAATAGTAGCTGCCGGGCAAGGCCTGCAAGGCCGCGACACCGCTTCGCGCCAACACTAGCCCGCCGTCGACCGTCGCTCGCGCATAGCCCACGTCCCCGTAAAGACCGAACGAACGAAACGGACGCATCCCCATCTGAAACCAGAAGGTTCGGACCCGATAGTTCGAATGCTGAAGGATAGCTTGTGCTTGCGCATCACCCGTTTCGGAAGCCAGTTTCGGAAGCCGCCACGCGGGTAACGACCGAGCTGAACGCAGAGGGCACCCAGCCATAGCCGGCGCCCAAACGCAATCCGATCGACGTTTCGAGCCCGGCTTGGAGCCCGATGTCGAGCGGAGCATGTGTCACCCATTCCGCTGAGAGGATCCAATGCCGCTTTATCGCCAGCAACGGATCCGCACGCGTTGCCGCGACCGCGATCGGCTCCGGCGCGTCGGCGACGTCAGCACTTGCGGGCACCGCGCAAAGGGTGAGCAGCACGGGCGCCAGAACGAGACCGGCAGTCCTGATGTGCTCCATGCGGCTTCGAGTTACGCTCATGCAAACTGACCAAAGCAAAGCCCATGCGCGCCCCTCGGCACGACAATTGCTGTTTTAGAGGTTGAGCGGGCCCGGGCGCGGCCGAAGCCAAACTAGCAACGTGGAGGAGTAGTCGCGGCTACGAAACACATCCAGCGTGAAGGTGACTTCGAAGTGACGAGCCAAGCATCCTTGGTGGCTTGAGACAGCCTCTTTGGAACGATGATTGCCGAGGCGGCGCCACCGGGTCAGACTTGTCCCAGAGTGAAAACAGGGGACATTGCCACAATCCGAGGCGCACGCCGGGCACCGATGTTCCGTGCCATCGAGCCGCAGCTTGCCTCGGTCGCCACCGTCGTGCCCGCTGGCGATGATTGGCTGCACGAGATCAAGCTCGACGGCTATCGACTGCTGGCCCATTTCGACAGCGGCCACATCAAGCTAGTCACGCGGCATGGCCTCGACTGGACCCCACGCTTCCACGCCCTCGCGCGTGCCCTCGAACGTGCATCCATCAAACAGGCCATCCTCGACGGCGAAGTCGTGGTCTTGGACAAACAGGGCATCAGCAGTTTCCAGGCGTTGCAGAATGCGCTTCAGGCCTTACCGAGCAAACGCGCCGAAATGGTCTACTATTCCTTCGACCTGCCCTACCTCGACGGGTGGGATCTGCGGGACGTTCCGCTCGAACAGCGCAAAGCTCTGCTACGCCGACTGATTCCCACGGATGGGCCAAGCATCGCAGCGCTTCGCTTCAGCGACCATATGATTGGTCAGGGGCCCGCTTCACGCGAGCAAGCGTGCCGCATGGGTCTTGAAGGGATTGTATGCAAACGCCGCGATGCTGTCTACCGCAGTGGCAGGACCACAACGTGGCTGAAAGCAAAGTGCGCCGCGCGCCAGGAGTTCGTGCTCGGCGGCTTTACAGATCCCGCCGGCTCCCGCGAGCACTTCGGAGCGCTTCTGCTCGGTCTCTTCGACCCCGTCGACCACGGCGAGCTCCTCTACGCCGGCAAGTGCGGCAGTGGGTTCTCTGAGGCATCGCTGCGCGAGCTTTACCGCAAGCTGCGGCCCCTCGAACAACCGCAAACGGCCTTTCGCGATCCGCCGCGCGGCGCCGACGCGCGGGGGGTGCACTGGCTGCGCCCGACGCTGGTTGCAGAAATCTCGTTCACCGGTTTCACCGACAACGGCCGCGCCCGACACGCGATTTTCCAAGGGCTACGCGAAGACAAACCCGCTTCCGAGGTAGAGCGCGAGTCTCCCGCCAAGATCCGTTAGCACAGCAGTGGAGACACTAGAAGATTTCGCCGGCCGCAAAGTAGCCACCTATCGGCTGCGCATCCGGCGACCACGCGAGGTCGGCGCGAACCACGAATGTCTTTCCCTCTTGGAAGCGCAATCCACCGCCAATGCCGTATTTCAGCCCAATGCCGGTGCCGTCCAATTCCGGGTGCTGGTGAAAGGGCTCTGTCCAGGTACGGCCACTGTCGAAAAAGAGCGCCGCTCCCAATATCAGCGGCTTGCTTCTGAATGTGAAGTGGAAGAGCTCACTGCGGGCTTCGAGGTTTTCGAAGAGCTTGACTTTGCCGTGGTACCGCTGGGCCGGCACGCCTCGGATGGCTTTGCCGCCGCCGATGGCAGGCGTATCGTCGAAACGAGCTAGTTCATAAAACGGCGGCGTTCCCAGGAAGACGTCGCCCACAACCCGAAGGGAGATGGAAAGCCAGCGCGGAATCGGATTGCTGTAGAAGCGACCGGTAAAGTTCAGCTGGACGTACTCGTAGGGCAGATAGGACCCAAGAGACGGGCTTATGCGCACGAGCAAGGCATGGTATTGCCCACGTTGCGTGACCGTCTCGTTGTCGCGCGTGTCGTATTCGAGCCCGGCTTCCAAGAGCTCCACCCCGTGCGAAGCGAAGCTACCGAGAAGCTGGCGCACTTCGGGCGAGCCAGTAGATTGCTGCTGCACGAGCAACGAGTCGTCGCGAATCTCCAGCCAACTTTGCGTGTACGAGCTTCCGGCGGAGGCAAAGAACCTGTCCAGAACTCGCATGCGAAGCCGCCCCGCCAGTGTGGGATGAATTCGGCGGTATTCTCGCTGCTCGTCGCTGATACTGGCCAGGTAAGGACTGGCATTGCCCATTCCGTAGTAGCCGAGGGTTCGCTCGTCGGTATAGGACGGTCTTAGCTCCAGGCGAAAGCGCCCGCCGGGCCCGAAACTCGGCACCGTCAAGAGAGCATAGATATCGAGAAATGGCACGATGACCGAGCCATCCCGAACCTTGAACGTCACGAAGGCCGCGTCTTCGAGGCGCCAGCGAAACGAGCCTTCGGTCGCGCCCAGGCGCGCTACATTGCTTACTTGTCCAAGGCCGAAGCCGACATCGCTGTCGCCGCCCACGATGGGAAAGAAGTTGAACTCTCGCTTCCCCCCGGCGCGGGCACCGTCTCCCGACTCGGCAAACGCGGTTGTCGCAAGCGCGCCTGTCCACCCAATTAGTGCAGTGAACACACGTAGTTGCATGACTGAATCCTCCCTTTGCTATGCAGCAACGACTGCAGGGCTCATGCGAGCATCGTTCACTTACCACCTTGATCTTGAAATTCCACCACCGCCCGTAGGGACAAGAGCTCGCGCAGAACTACCTGCAGCGTCGCGGCCAGAGGCACGGCAACCACAGCGCCGACGACGCCGCCAATTTCGCCCAAGAACAAGATCGACAGCATCACCACGAGGGGATTGACTTGGACGGCTTTACGGAATATCAGCGGCCCCAGAACGTTGCCTTCGATCTGCCCGTAAACGACGAAGTAGATGACCGTGGCGATGCCGTGCCACAAGCCACCCGTCAGAAACGACAACAACGACACAAATGTTCCCGCGACGAGCGGCCCCGCATAGGGTACCGTGCTCGACAGTCCGCTCAGCACGCCCAGGGGCAAGAAGAAGGGTACGCGGTTGATAGCCAGAAACACTGTGGTGCAAGTAGCGTTCATCATGCAAATGAGCGCGAGCCCCGCGATATAGCCACCGACGGACTGATAGACTTGCCGTACGATGGTCTCCACTGTCTCTCGCTGGCGTCCCGGTAACTGCTGCAAGGCAGCTTGGACCAGCGGGCCGCCGAAAACCAGCATGATGATTGTCACGAAGAACACAGTAACGCTCGCCCCGACAAAGCTGAGCACGCCACCTACCGCAGCGAGCACCGGCGAGGCGGCGCCGGTAATGACATGGGAGCCATCCTTTTCGGCATCCTCCAAGCGCTCGGACAGACTGAAGCGTTCATCAAGCCGTCGCACCAGTTTGCTCGCCCTGACTTTTCGAACGTAGTCGGGCGCACGTTGGACCAACGCCTTTCCCTGCGAAACGACCGGCGGTATCAAGGTAAAGCCAATACCGGTCAGAAAGCCCAACACCAACAACGCGACAATGGCGATGGCGGCCAGACGATGCACGTGGTGTCTTATCAAGAACTGGACTGCGTGCTCGAGCGCTAAAGTTAGCAGAAGCGCCGCACCGGTCAGCGTGATGGCCAGAAGGGCGTGCATGATGGCAAACACGACAGTCACCACTAGGAGCGTTCCAAGTACAACCGTAAACACCGTTTTCAAATGGACCTGCGACTTCGGCATTCCCGTCTTCTCCTAATGTAAACGCGATGGACCGACGAGGCTCCACGTGGATTCCTGCACCGCCCTGCATTTGGCGAGCCAGGTACCGGTGAAGCTTGCAGTTGGTTGCCAGCGCTGCCACGGATTACAGGACATCTTAGCGTTCGCATTCGCAGTCGGCGTTGGTGTCACGAATAGCTCACCTCGGTCACACCCTCGTGACAGCTCGACCGCCTTGAGCTCGATTTTCCAACTGGTTGCCACGCGCGCTTCCCTCTTCGAGTAGGCGGCACGCTTCTCGCACAGGACCGCGCCGTTATGCAAATGCAGTCGAGTCAACAAGACGATCGCCAAAGGAAACGCTCTGTGCCGGGACCCTTCTCGGAAGTGAGCGAGCTTATGAGCTGTCCGGTCACCGCTTCGCCCCACAGCACCGTAAAGGAAGCCGTCGTCGTAATGGCAAGGTACGCTCTAGGCGCCATGCCCGTCGTGGATGCTCAGAGGCGACTGATTGGCTCGATTTCCCATCAAGGCATCGCGATTCGCGCATCCACGGGCGACAAGCCGGTGCACGAGCTGCGGGTGCGCGATGCCATGTCGAGCGACGTAACCAGTGTCTCGGTCTCGGCCACGGTCTCGGACGCGCTTAGCTTGATGGTACAACGCCGATCTAGCTGGCTTCCTGTAGTTACGCGGGACCGTTTGGTGGTGGGCATGCTGGCTCTATCAGACATCGTTTCGAAGGCAGCTTCGCCAAGGGACTCCCGCGGAGCCTGGCTCGAAACTAGCTACCGACCAGCGTCGAGACGTTCGTAATGAGGTTTCAAGCATGAAGATTCCAGGCAACACGACAGTTCAGGCTACTCAATACACTCCTTCAGGGCGAACTGGCAGCCGTCGCGGGGTACAAGCGGGCGCTGTCGAGCCCCAAGACGAGGGCCGAGTACCGCCCGGCGTTCGAGGAATGCCTCAGCTCACACCGCCGTCGCGTCCTGCGGCTCCAGTCCGAGGTCGTAAGACGAGGCGGTATTCCAGCTTCCACAATGGCGCGAACCTGGGATTTCCTATTGACCTGTTTCGCCTGGGCCTCCCAGGTCGCGGGAATGGCCTTCCTAAGTCCTCTGCTGCGTCTCCTGGAAATACTCGGTCTGCGTCGCTACGACCGCGTCTGGGGCCGCCTGGATGCCCGCGCCCGCCAACTGGTGTCCTGGGAACTGTTTCCCCAACAGGTCTTGACTCGCCAAAGCATGTTACTGTCACGGATCGCCTGGAATGGCGCGTCGGAAGGCTAGCGGACCTTGCTACGAGCGCGTAGCCCCTATTTCGCCCGAGCTTTCCTAATCTTACCGCTGCACGACGACGTACGGCACGCTTTTTGTAGAAGGAGCCGCAGTCAAACGGAAACGAACCACAAACTGTTACGATTCGCGGAAATCGTTACTGCTCGGTAACAAGCCGGGCCAAGGAGATTCTCGTGCTGGACATTCTACTTGTCGATGATGAGGCCGACCTGCGAGACGTTCTCGAAGAGCAACTAACCGAGGCCGGACACCGCGTGCAAACCGCGGCCGATGGTGCGGTTAGCGCAGAACACATCAAAAGGCGGGCGTTCGACGTCGTCATCTGCGACGTTCGGCTGCCTCAAATGGATGGATTGACCCTCTTTCGCCTTATTCGCAAAGAGGCGCCGGGGACGGACGTCATCCTGATGACCGCCTACTCGGACGTCACGCAAGCGGTGTCGGCCTTGAAGGAGGGCGCCTTCGACTATCTGACCAAGCCATTCGACATGGACGAGCTCTTGTTGCAGGTCCGCCGCATCGACGAAATGCGAAGCCTGCGCCGCGAGCTTGACACTGCCCGCAACGCTCTTGGCAATCGGGCCGCGGGAACGAACCTGATCGGTCAGTCACCCGCTGTAAGACGTGTGCAGGAAATGATCAAGATGGTCTCCCAAAGCGACGCGCCCACGATGGTCACCGGCGAAAGCGGGACCGGCAAAGAGGTGGTCGCTCGGATGATCCACGAGCAAAGCGCCCGACGAGACAAGCCGTTCGTCGCTGTCAATTGCGGTGCTCTCGCCGAGAACTTGGTCGAAGCCGAATTGTTCGGCCACGAACGCGGCGCTTTCACGGGCGCTGTACGCAAGCGCGACGGTCGCTTCAAGGCTGCCGACGGCGGCACCTTGCTGCTTGACGAAGTCGCCGAGCTACCGCTCGCGGCGCAGGCCAAATTGCTGCGGGTCCTCCAAGAAGGGGTCGTCGAGCCGCTTGGTACCAACACCGCCGTACGGGTCGACGTGCGCATCATCTCTGCCACCCATCGCAACTTGCTGGAACGGACGAAGACGGGTGCATTTCGGGAGGACTTGTTCTATCGAATCAATGTGATCGAGCTGCAATTGCCGCCCCTGCGAGAGCGTCCGGGCGACCTTGCCTTGCTTGTCAATCACTTCCTGGCGCGTTTCACTCCGGCGGGGGCACCGACTCCGTCGATCTCGCCGGCAGCTTGGGCCTGCCTGTCACAGTACGCCTTCCCGGGGAATGTGCGCGAGCTGTCCCACGCCGTCGAGCACGCCACCATTCTCTGTGGCGGCAAAGAAATCGGAGTGCAGCACCTTCCGGTTTCGCTGGTCAGCACGACGAGCCCGGCCGAACGCGAATTGGAGTCTCCGCCGAATGCCATTCGTCCGCTTCAAGTCGCCATCCGCGACTTCGAGCACGCCTACCTCTTGCGAGCCTTACGCGCCACCGAAGGCAAGCGCGCACGGACCGCCGAGTTGCTGGGTATTTCGCGCAAGACCCTGTGGGAAAAGCTGCGTGTCAACGAAGCACGCAACAACCACGAGCGCCCCAGCGCGACGACGACTGCCTGGACAGCGCCAGCAGCACCTTCGTCGCCACCTGCCATGGGCGAAACCAGCAGCCAGGCGGGAATGGGAAGCAGCTAGCTCGAACGCGGACGTGGACGTTCTATGACGAACGTAACCCGAGTGGGTTGGGAGCGTGGCCGAGATACAGCAGAGACGAGCATCAATCGCGAGTGGTTGGTGGCGAACGGGCTGGGTGGCTACGCTTCCGGCACTCTTGCTGGAGTATCAACTCGGAGGTACCACGGGCTTCTGGTGTCGGCCCTGCCCAATCCGTGGGGCCGCACCATGATGCTCGATCACTTGATCGAGCAAGTCGCTCTGCCCGACGGGACGCAGTACCGACTGAGCGCCGAAAACTGGAGCACTACGGAATCTTCGGCGAAGAGCGACGTTCTCGACCAATTTCGCCTGGAATTGGGGCTTCCGGTTTGGACCTATCTTTTAGGCGGCATCCTGCTTGAACGCAGACTAATACTGGCCCATTTGCAGAATACGGTCTATTTGCGCTACCGATTATTGTCGAACGCACCGGGCGAAGCGGTGGACAATTCGGTAACGTTGGGCCTGCGGCCTGCGATGCACTTTCGGCCCCACGATGCGCCGGTGTCCCGCCCCATGGATCCTTATACACTGTCGCTGATCGGAGACCGTTTCGAGGTTTCCACCAATGGTCCGCTTCCGTCCTTGAAGATGCGGGTCGAAGGCGACAGTCCGACCTTTCATTTCTATCCCGAGCGTCAGGAGCAGATCAATTATCGGTGGGAGGCTGCGCGCGGCTACGAGGCGCACGGGACGTTGTGGAGCCCGGGCCTCTTTCAGGTCAAGCTGTCAGCCCAACAGCCAGCCTATTTGGTCGCGTCGAGTGAATTGTGGGAAACCATGAATGCCGTCGAGCCTACGCTTGCCTGGCAATACGAGCGCGAGCGCCGATTTCGCTTGATTCATGCCGTGCCCTCTGGACGAAAAGATGCAACGGCGGCCGAGCTGATTCTGGCGACCGATCAGTTCGTCATCGTGCCCGCCGGCCGGGTGTCGGACTCTACACGGGCCAAGGCGCGCGGTGAAGACCTGCGTTCGGTTATCGCCGGATACCATTGGTTTACGGACTGGGGCCGCGACACCATGATCAGCCTGGAAGGCCTCACGCTCTGTTCGGGACGTTTCACTGAAGCCCGCTACATCCTCCACAGCTTCGCGCACTATGTCCGCAACGGCTTGATTCCGAATCTGTTTCCCGAAGGCTCCCAAGAGGGGCTCTACCACACAGCCGATGCGACCCTGTGGTTCTTCCACGCCATCGATCGCTATCTGGCGTACACGGGCGACACGGAGAGCCTTCAGCTTCTCTTGCCGACGCTGCTGTCGATAGCCAAAGCCCACCTCGATGGCACCGTCTTTGGCATTGCGGTCGACCCGTCCGACGGATTACTTACCCAGGGCCAAGAGGGGTTTGCCCTGACCTGGATGGACGCTCTTTGCGACGGCTGGGTCGTAACCCCGCGACAAGGAAAAGCCGTCGAAATCAATGCTCTGTGGTTCAATGCCTTGGTCCTGCTGGGCACATGGCTTGAGTCGGAAGGTGAGCATGACGGCGCAAAGCTTTACAAGGACGCGGCCCAAAAGGCCAAGGAATCGTTCAATCGACGCTTTTGGAGCGACAGTGTCGGCTATTTGGCCGACGTTCTCGACAAAGAGACTGGGGCGCCAGACTTTTCCTTGCGTCCCAACCAGATTTTCGCAATCTCGCTGCCCCATCCCATTCTCGAACCATCACGCTGGCAAGCCGTCGTCGATCGCGTCGGCGAAGCTCTACTGACACCCTTCGGCCTGCGCAGCCTCGATCCGCACCATGCCGACTTCAAGCCCAACTACCACGGCGACCTGCGCACTCGCGACGCCGCTTACCACCAGGGCACCGTGTGGAGTTGGCTTATCGGGCCTTTCGTCGAGGCGTGGCTGAAAGTTCATCCGAACGAACGTGAACGGGCTCGCTCCTTTCTGTTGCCGTTGCGGGACCACTTGGGTCAGGCGTGTATCGGGCAGGTCGCAGAGATTTTCGATGCCACGGCTCCCTTTCTTCCGCGCGGATGTGTGGCGCAAGCGTGGGGAATCGCCGAACTGCTACGTGCCTGGAACCTGACCGATGCGCCCGCTTGAACAGGAGATCTTATGCCGCCCACTGACGAGGTTGCCCCCAAGGAGCAGCCGATTCCACCTCCCACGCCTGAGTCGCGCTTCACCATCCTGCCGGGCGTTCCCTTCCCGCTCGGCGCCACAGTGGTCGACGGTGGCGTCAATTTCGCCGTCTACTCCGAGCGTGCCCAGCGGGCATTCGTGTGCTTCTTCGAGGCCAACGATCCAGCGCGTGAAGTGGCTCGCTACGAGCTTTTCGAGCGCACAGCCCACGTGTTTCACGGCCTCGTACATCAGATCCAGACTGGGGCTCTCTATGGCTTTCGCCTGGAAGGGCCGTTCGATCCCGGCCAGGGCCTGCGCTTCAATGCCAACAAGCTGCTAATCGATCCGTATGCCCGGGCGCTGTATGGTCACATTGACTTCCACGGACCCATCTACGGTTATCCGATCGGCCATGCCGATGCCGATCTGGCCTTCAGCAATGAAGACGATGCCGCGTATGTTCCCAAGTCGGTCGTGCTCGCCGATGATTTCGACTGGGGCGACGACCGACCACCGAACGTCAGGTGGAGCGATGCCTTCATCTACGAAGCGCACGTTCGCGGACTCACCATTCGCCATCCCGATCTCCCTCCCGAGGTGCGTGGCACCTATGAAGGGCTCGGCCACCCGGCGATCGTCGAGCACTTGAAAAAGTTGGGCGTGACAGCCATCGAGCTTCTTCCCATTCACGCCAAGCTCGTCGACGGCTATCTTACCGAGCGCGGCCTTACCAACTATTGGGGTTACAGTCCGCTCGGATATTTCGCGCCCGATCAGACCTACGCCCGAGCGAAGAATCCCGGCGCACAAGTCGCCGAGTTCAAGCGCATGGTCAAGACGCTGCACGCGGCCGGCATCGAGGTCATCCTTGATGTGGTTTACAACCACACCGGCGAAGGTAGCCACCTCGGCCCGACCTTGTCACTGCGTGGACTTGAGAATGTCTCCTATTATCATCACAGTCCCACCGATCCCCGCTACAACATGGAGTTCACCGGTTGCGGAAATAGTCTTAACCTCGGCTCTCTCTACACCATGAAGCTGGTCTTGGACAGCCTGCGCTATTGGGCCATCGAAATGCATGTCGACGGATTCCGGTTCGATCTCGCGCCGGTGCTCGGCCGCATGTGGCCCACCTTTGCCTTCGACCGCAGCGCGACCTTCTTTCAGGCCGTGCACCAAGATCCGGTCCTATCCAGTCTGAAGCTCATTGCCGAGCCGTGGGATCCCAACGAGGGCGGACAACAGCTGGGCGGCTTTCCAGTGCTTTGGTCGGAATGGAATGCTGCCTTTCGCGACACCGCGCGCAGCTTTTGGAAGAGCGACCCCAACAAGGTCGGGCAACTGGCCTATCGGCTGACCGGCTCGGCAGATATCTTTCAACCAGGTGGACGGCGTCCACACGCCAGCATCAATTTCATCACGGCCCACGATGGCTTCACCCTGCACGATCTCGTCGCGTACGAGCACAAGCACAACGAAGCCAATCAGGAAGAGAATCGCGATGGCACCGATGACAACATTTCCTGGAACCACGGCGCCGAAGGAGACACCGACGATCCGGCTATTCTGGAGATGCGCGAAAAGACCAAGCGCAACCTCCTCGCAACTCTGCTTCTCTCCCGTGGTGTGCCCATGCTCTGCGCCGGTGATGAGATGGGCCGAACGCAAAAGGGCAACAACAACGCCTACTGCCAGGACAACGAAATTTCCTGGGTCGACTGGAACCTCGATGATCGCCGCAAAGCGCTACTCGAGTTCACGGCGCGTATGTCTCGCCTTCGCCACACCGAGGGCGTCCTGCGCGAAGACTGGTTCTTTCAAGGCGACCACATCTCGGACTCCCGCTTCAAGGATCTGACGTTCTTCACGGTCGATGGGCGGGAAATGTCCGCCGAAGACTGGCACGACGAGGGCTTGCTTTCCTTTGGCTACTTGCTCGGAGGTGACGCCTTGGTCGTTCCCGACCGGGCTGGACACCGTCCTGTCGGGGATACCCTGCTCATGCTCCTCAACGGCAATCACGAAGAGGTCACGTTCACCCTTCCCCAGGTGGACACGGTTCGGGCCTGGGATTTGGTCCTTAGCACCGCAGATCCCCGGGCGCCCGCTTCGCGGCTAACCTCTGATGAGCAATTGCGTGTCCCGGAGCGAGCGCTGGTAATTCTACGGCTGCGCTCATCGAGTGCCCCGAAGATCGAGACCCTTTGATGGCGAATCCGCGGCGAATTCCCGGCGCAACCTACCGGCTTCAGCTTCGTCGCGAGTTTCCTTTCAGCGCTGCCACGGACGTCATCCCGTACTTGCACAATCTCGGCATCTCCGATCTCTACCTTTCGCCAATCTATTACGCTCGGCCGGGCAGCTCGCACGGCTACGACGTTCTCGATCACACACGCCTCAATCCCGAGCTCGGCGACGAAAGCGAGCTGCGCTTCCTACTCGACACCGCGCACGCGCACGAGATGGGCGTGCTTCTCGACCTCGTTCCCAACCACATGTGCATCGCTGGCGACGCCAGCCCGCGCTGGCGAGAAGTCCTGGAAGACGGACCGGCGGCCTCGGCCGCTGCCTACTTCGACATCGACTGGGATCCGCCGAAACCCGAGCTGTCGGCCAAAGTCCTTCTGCCGTTTCTCGACGAGCAGTACGGCCGAGTCTTGGAATCGGAGTTGTCGATTGCTTTCCGCCATGGTGACTTCGTGGTGCGATGGAATGGCGGCGAATTACCCTTCCGCCAAGAAACCTGGGGCCACATTCTGCGCCCGGCCATCGACATCCTTCGCGAAAATGCCGGGCCCGAGGATCCAGCGCTCATCGAGCTTGAGAGCATTCTGCGCGCGGTGACGCATATGTTGTCCGCCCTGCGCGGCTCGGCAGCCGAGCTCGAACGCCATCACGAAAAGGAAGCCATCCGTCGCCGCCTTGTCAATCTGGCCGCGGATTCTCCTGCGGTCGCGTCCGCCTTGGCCGCTGCGGTCAACCTGCTCAATGGCGTGCGCGGCGTTCCCCAGAGCTACGACGCTTTGGAGAGGCTGATGAACGATCAGGTGTACCGGCTTGCGGATTGGCGTGTCGCCGCCCAAGAAATCAACTATCGGCGATTTTTCGACATCAACGAGCTAGCGGCGGTACGCGTGGAGAACGAGCAGGTCTTTGCCGCTATCCACGCCTTGCCGCTTTCACTGACCGCGCATCCTGCCTTCGCGGGATTTCGCGTGGACCATCTCGACGGTTTGGCCGATCCAAAGCGCTATTTGGACGATTTGCAGGCCGCCTGGCGAAAGGCGACAGGAAACCGAGAAGGTGGCGGCGAACGCTGCTTCGTACTGGTCGAGAAGATTCTGGCGTCGAATGAGGACCTGCGACCCGACTTCGCCGCCGACGGCACGACCGGCTACGATTTCATTCGCCTGCTGGCTGGACTTCTCGTCACCGACGAGGGCTTTTCGCCGCTTTGCCACCTCGTCGACGAAATTGCGGGCCCACTGCTTCCCTTCGCCCAGGTTGCAGCCGATTCCAAGCACCACGTGCTCGATAGCACCCTGGCCGCCGAGCTCACCGTCTTGGCTCGCCGGATGGATAGCATTTCCGAGCAACACCGCTATACGCGCGATTTCACGATGAACAGCATTCACGCTGCCTTGGCCGAGGTGGTGGCCGGATTTTCGGTCTATCGGACCTATGTTCGCGAGGACGACCAAGACAAAGACGTGGCGACAGAGATCGGAAGAGCGTCGTGTAGGGAAAGAGTGTAGATCTCGGTGGT
>ODAK010002138.1_pt1 | contig 20927 bp, 14 predicted proteins | sample 1539591 | NCBI WGS metagenome assembly ODAK01 (sample SAMEA3539303, study PRJEB22396) | soil metagenome | biome: tundra; feature: field; material: soil | place: USA | collected 2010-05 | depth 0.15 m | reverse complement strand
ACCTCAGCAATCTCGCGGGCTACACCACCGGTGGCACGCTCCACCTGATCGCCAACAACCAGATCGGCTTCACCACCGATCCGCGCGAGGGTCGGTCGACCCGGTATTCGTCCGACCTCGCCAAGGGATTCGACATCCCCATCGTCCACGTCAATGCCGATGACCCCGCGGCGTGCCTGGCGGCGGTGCGGCTTGCGATGGCATATCGCACGAAGTTCCATGGCGACGCGCTTATCGACCTGGTCGGATACCGGCGGCACGGCCACAACGAGGGTGACGAAGCCAGCTTCACCCAGCCGTTGATGGCGGCGAAGATCAAGGCCCAGCCAACGCTGCGACAGCAGTACGCCGCGAGCCTCGAACGATCAGGCGTCATCGCCGCGGGCGAGGCCGACGCGATGGTGGAGCAGCTCTACCAGCGCCTGCTGGAGATCCAGACCAGGTTTCGCGCATCCCACGCCGAACAGGAAGCGGCGTCGGTGGTGCCGGCGGCGATCGTCACCAATGCGGATTTTGTAACCGGCGTCGCCGCCGAAATGCTTGCGGCGCTCAACGAGCAGTTGCTCGCCTGGCCCGCCGATTTCAACGTCCATCCCAAGGTGAGCACACAACTGCTGCGGCGGCGTGGCGCCCTGACGACGGAGGGCGGCATCGACTGGGGTCACGCCGAAGCGCTGGCCCTGGGGTCACTGCTGGTGGAGGACGTTCCGGTCCGATTGACCGGACAGGACGTGGCTCGCGGCACGTTTTCGCACCGTCACGCCGTACTACACGACGTCAAGGACGGGCGCACGTACGCGCCGTTGCAACAGTTGCCCGATGCCAAGGCGACACTTGAAGTACACAATTCGCCGCTGTCGGAGTTGGCGACGATCGGGTTCGAGTACGGCTACGCGACCGCGGCACCCGACACGTTGGTGCTGTGGGAAGCGCAGTACGGTGATTTCGTCAACGGCGCCCAGGTGATGCTCGACCAGTTCATTGCCGCCGGACTGAGCAAGTGGGGCGTCACCTCACGGCTGACATTGCTGCTGCCGCACGGCTACGAAGGCGGCGGTCCGGAACATTCCAGCGGCCGGGTCGAGCGGTTCCTGCAAGCGGCGGCCGAGGGCAACATGCGGATCGCCAACTGCACGACGCCAGCCCAGTACTTTCATCTGCTGCGGCGTCAGGCCAAATGGGCGCTGCAGCGCCCGCTCGTGGTGATGACGCCGAAGTCGCTGCTGCGGAGGAAGGAAGCCGGGTCGTCGCTGGCCGATCTTGCCGGCGGCGCATTCCAGACGGTGCTCGATGATCGCGGCGTTGGCGAGCGGCGCGCATCAGCGCGCGCGCTGGTGCTCTGCAGTGGCAAGGTGTATTACGACCTGCTGGTCGAAGCGGTAAAGCGCGGCGACGAGCGGCCGCCGATCGGGCGGGTCGAACAGCTGTATCCGTTCCCGGACCACGAGTTGAAGGAACTGTTGTCGCGCTACCCGTCACTCACCGAGGTGGTGTGGACACAGGAAGAACCGCGCAACATGGGGCCGTGGACCTTCATGGAGCAGCGGCTGTCACCGATCCTGCCGCCGGGCGTGTACCTGCGCTACGTCGGGCGTCCGGAACGTGCCGCGCCCTCAGAGGGCTACAGCTCGGCGCACACCGCCGAGCAAGCGCGGATTGTGGCGGAGGCGTTGTCGGCGGGATCGTCGCCGGTGAAGGCAAGAGTGTAAGCGTTGTCAGTCCGGCGGGAGTAGCGGCCGCTCGCTCGCGTTGCGCGCGAGTGCCTTGAGCGGGTCCGACAGATGATCACCGTAGTGGAGCAGAAACACGCCGCGGGAACGCCTCGCCATCAGGAATGCAAGCAAGGGAGTGTCCGCCTTGGCGGCATTGCAGGTGCGACAGGCGAGCACCAGGTTGTCGGGCCGGTCGTAGGCCGACATGCCGCGGCGCGGCCGCACGTGATCGAGGGTGATGGTCTCGGCGGGCACCCGAGTGCCGCAATACGCACAGACCGCCCCGTGCCGATCGAGGAGCCATTCGCGATGCGCACCGTATGAACGTCCGGGGGAGCGACGAAGGCGGGAACCGCTGGAACCACTACTACTACTGCCGGCGTCCGGTGCCGGCGATGCGGCGGCCTTGCCACCGCGACGTCTGGGTCGTGCCACGCAAATCCTTCTGAGAATCAGTTCTGAACGCGTAAAAACGATAACCGTACCTGGACCAAACGAAAAGACGCACCGCAAAGTTCTGGCTCGGTGGTGTGACTCATCCACGCAGCGCCGCGAGCACCAGCAACAGTAGCACCGCGACGCCCACGATGAACCACGCGACGTGCATCGGTCGTCGCGCATCACGTTCGGCGCGGTCGATGAAACCCGGGGGGCCAGCGCGGCGACTGGGGATCGAGTCGAGGGCATCGAGAACGGCTTCCGCGCATTGCGGCCGCCGGGCCGGGTCGGCAGCGAGCAGCATGGCGCAGAGGTTCTCCAGCTCCGGTGACACCCCACGCCGCAGCTGCGACAACGGCCGCGGGCGGCTCGGTCCCCGCTGTCCACTCAGTAGCAACCACGCTACCTCACCCAGTGCATCGAGGTCGTGACGCGGCGACACGCCGAGACCGTTGCCCACATGACCGACGCGCGCACCGCCGTCGCCGATGCGAATCGCCTCAAGAGAGATGGCGCCGTGCGCGATCTCCCGGCGATGCATTGCCGCGAGGGCGCGCGCAACATCCCGGATGATCGAGACGCCCTCCTGCAGGGCAAGCGGTCCGCGCTCGAGACGCTCGGCCGCCGTGGGAATCGACGGCAGGTCGTCCGCAACCCAGCCGCGGCCATCGACATCGCCCCACGCCACCGGAAGGTCGAGCACCCGGTGCCCCAACTCGCGCAACCGGACCAGGCGCAGGTCCATCGCACCGAGATCAGGACCGTCCGGCAGCGGTGGATGCACCGTCACGATCAACGGACGTCCCCCGTCGCGAGCAGCCGCGGTGTACCTGTGTTGCGATGAGTCGCCGTCCATTTCCTCGCCAAGTTCGGCGATCGACCCGATGCTGAGTTGCAGTCGCGCGCGCAACGACGCGGTCGAACTCGACGTGCTGGTCAAACGGCCGACCGAGGGGCGGGGATGAAAGAGTTTGGCAACATGTCGCAAAGCGGGTTGCAGAAGTCGTGCCTTGGGTACAGACTGATGGCTCGGGGTATCGTGAGCGTGGCTTGAAACTGATGCATGGGTACCGCACTATTCGATATTCGCCCTGTGGCCGGCCAGCGTTTGCTAACGTAATATATTGCCATACAATGACTTACAGAGATGCCGCATCGCCGAACGTACCGGCACGACGGTTGCTTTGGTAGCTGGCGGAATCGTCATTCACTTGGTGAGGTTCGAATGAAGTCACGGATTTCGTTGATACTTGGCGCACTCGCCGTTGCCGCGACGACTCTCGCCGCGCAAACGCCGGTACCGGTCACCTTCAAGCTGGAAGGCCTAGCCATCCTGACTGACCCGGGGGCGACACCGCAGCCGATCGTTTCCTTTGGCGGGAACAGTTATTACAGCAGTCCGTACAGCGGCGCATTCGAACTCGGCACATCAGGCAATTATAGCTCGCCGTTCCTGGTTTATTGCGTGGATTATAACCACGAGAGTAACTTCGGCGACACGTATGCTGCGGTGGTTACAGGGCTGAACTGGGACTTGACCGCCACGCGTGATGGCAACGCCGGCCGCAACGAGTACGACTGGGCCGCTCATTTGGCCAACACGATGTCGCTGAACTGGTCGATCGGCGCCAATCGCACCCACGACGTCGAAGTTCAAGAGGCGATGTGGAACGCCGTCAGTGGTGGCGCCTTTACCTTGTCGAGCACCGTGCTGTCCGATCTCGGCCTGGCGGCGGGTTTCTACAGCACCCCGGCTCCGGCGCATAGCGGCGACGGCTGGGCGCTGATCGATGGCGTGTCGAGCGGTGCGGGAGAGCAGGAATTCCTGATCTTCAATCCGCCCGGCATACCGCTCGAGGTCGTCCCTGAGCCCGCGACGCTGTCGCTGATCGGGACCGGACTTGCAGCCGTGATGGGGATGGGATTCCGGCGGCGGAAGAAGCGGACGGTGTAGGCGGTAAGAGGAGTGAGGCAAGAGAGGGGGGCTCCGATCCAATCGGAGCCCCCCTTTCGCTCTTCGGTTCTTGGCGCTCACCTCTCGATGAGCCCGTTGCGCTCCTGATCGCGCCGAGCTGGGCGTTCAGCACGTTCTGGCAGGGCTGGACGCGGGGACTCGGCAAAGGGTTTGGCTGACTATGTTACGCCGCGTTCACCGCTCTTGGCCGATGATGTCCGGCGTCGCCCGACAGTTGCACCCTTCGTGAGGGCCGATGACGAAGCGCCGCAAGAGGACGTCCGTCCCAGCTGCCGCCGCGCCACCGCCGGGCGTCCCCGCCGCGGTTCAGCACCCAACTCGCGAAATCGGCATCCTGGTCATCGTCGCGGCGGTGGTCTGCATTGCGTTCAGCTACCTGTCCGCGCAGGCACTCAATCCCGACGGCGTCTCGTACCTCGATCTCGCGGCGGCAATGCAGCGGGGAGACTGGACCCACTTCGTGCAGGGTTACTGGTCGCCCTTGCTGCCGTTCCTCACCGGCGCGATCGGTTCGATCGCCGGCCTCGCCGGACCGCAGCTTGTCGCGGTGACGCACGCGCTGAACCTGATCGCGGCGTTGGGCGGGCTGGCGATCATCTGGCGATGGGCACGGCATTCGCCGACGCCGATGTTCGGCCGGGCCGCAGTTGCCACGTTCATGGTCTGCAGCGGTGGACTGCCGAGGATCGAAGCGGTGACCCCCGACGCGATGCTGCTGACGATCGCGCTCTGGCTGAGCTACGAGTTCCTGGTACACGCCGGCAGGCGGTGGCTGCTGCTCGGGGCCCTGCTGGGTCTCGCGTTTCTCGCGAAGACAAGTGCGTGGCCATGGCTCATGGTCGCCATTCCGCTTCGGCTGTGGGCCGCGCGGGACGCGACGGCGCGGCGACGGGTGTGGGGGTCGACGCTCGTCTGCGCCGCACTGATGCTCATCTGGGTTGTGCCGATGACGAGCAAGTACGGTCATCCGACGCTGGGCTCGTCAGGTCGGCTGAACTACTCGTGGTACATCGGGGCCAACTCGTCGCGGCTACCCGACACCGACCGCGGCAAGAACACGGCGTACCAGAGCGTTCCGGTCGGCGAGGGCCGCGACGTGACGATCGCAACGTTCGACGACGCCGCATATTGGACCTATCAGCCGTGGGGGGATCCCACCGCGTGGGCAACCAAGGTCCTGACCCAAACAGGGCACACGCCTACCGCGTCCCAACTGGTGAGTTACTGGTTCCGGCTGACGGCACGGATCTTCGCGCTATGGCTCGGACCGTTGATCGTGGCGGTGATGCTGCCGGTGTGGGTGCTGCTGCGTCGCGCTGGGATGGCTCGTGAACTGATCACGACGGAGCGAGACGCGCTGGTGGTCATGCTGCTGGGCGGGGCGGGCTTGCTGGAGTTCGCCGCTGTGCATGCCGAGCCACGGCTCATCGCTCCGTTCAGCGCGATGCTCGCCCTCGGCCTGATCAGCTGGTGCAGTGCGGTACCGGCAGCGCGTACTGCCATTATGTCCGCAACGGTGCGGCACGGCCTGGCGTGGCTGGGCACGGTTGTGGCCCTGGGCTTCGCCGTGTTCAGGATGGGCGAGGGCATCAACTCCTACAGTCGCTTGCGCGGCGTGGTGAGGCAACTGGACGATCTCAGGCACCGGCTGGTTTCGGCCGGGCAACTCAACATCCCGCTCGCGATCGTCGGTCCAGCGGCACCGGTCCTCGGCTCGGCGTACTGGATCGGCGCACACGTCGTCATGCAGATCCCGCCCACCGATGCAGACCTCATCGCGACCTTGCCTGCGGAACAGCAGTCCCATATGCTCACGTCGCTGTTCAGCGGCAAGGTCCCGATGGTGTGGCAGACGTCGGCCAACGGCGGCATGCGGATGCTGATCGTCCCGCCGCGCCAGCCCGGCCGCTGAGCCGCGCCGCCGACATCCGCCCCCTTCCGATAGGGGTTGCGGGAGATACCTTGTCGCAGCGTAAAAGACCTTCACCGACTGAGAGGATTACATGGCAGCCACAGCATTGAACGCCAAGAGCCTGGTCCCACACATTACGGCCAGCGACCTGGAGCGGAGCATTCGGTTCTACACGGAGGGACTCGGCTTCGAGATCGCGCACAAGCACGAGACCGACGGCCACCTTCAGTACGTAACCCTGAAGGCCGGCGACGCCCAGCTGGGGATCGGTCGCGATGATTTCGCCAAGGGTCGTGACCGGGTCAAGGGTACCGGGCTCCGCCTGTGGATCAGCACCAAACAGGACATCACGGCCCAGGCCGAGCGTGCCAAAGCGGCCGGGATCAAGCTCGACGAGGGGCCGCAGGCGCTGCCGTGGGGACCGATGGCCTTCGCGGTCACCGATCCGGACGGCTTCAAGGTGACGATCGCCCACGACGAGTAACGCAATGGGTGCGTCCTGGCCCCGCATCGCAGTCGGTGCGCGGGCCAGCGGCAGCAGGCCGACTCCGCTATAATGGGGCCCCACGGAACCCGCCGGCCCGGCAGCTTGCGGCGGGCAGATCCATTTCCACGCTTGCGATCGAGGCGCCATTGCGACACGAAGACGACGAGGACGAACCGCTCGACGACGATTCGCGCGAACCGCGAGAGGAAGAGGAAACGGACTCGGACTTCCAGACCGAGGCCGAGGTGACCTGTCCATACTGTTCCGAAGTAGTCCTGATCACGATCGACCCGAACGGTGGCGTCGCGCAGGAGTATGTCGAAGACTGCGAAGTCTGCTGCCGCCCGTGGAATGTCCAGGTCAACTACGACGAGATGGGTGCAGCTGACGTCACGGTCGAGGCACAGTAATCGGCGAAGAGAAGCATGATCGCGTCACTTCTTGATTGTAGCGCCCGTCAACTGCGCGATCGCGCCGAGTGTCGTCTCCACCGCGTTGAGGCCGAGCCGAAAGTCCTTGTCCGAGTAGGTGCTGTAGACGTCGGTCGGCTGGTGCCATTGGGGATCCCAACCGCTGCCGATCTGCGACAGGCGCTCATTCTCCCGTAATGAGATCGCGGGGCTGAGGTCCTTGAACGCATCCGAGTCCGTATTGCTCATCCGGTCACCGACAGCTGCCGGATAGTCCAGGGCGAACTTGTCGTTCGCCGCCCTGAAGAACCAGGCGAGACGCTGTGACTCGATGGCCATTCTCGAGGTGCCGGCGAACTCGATGTTGACATCCGCCTCACGACGCTGCTCCGGGGACACCTTGCCGTCGGGTCCGGGCATGCCATGGTCGAACATCATCATGTCATGCTGGATCATGCCGAGCCATTTTGGCTCGGGGTACTTTCCGGAACCTGCGGGGTCTTCCTTGCCCTGCAGGTCCTTGCGCTGTTCGACGTAGGCGCGGGCGCCGTTCAATCCGGTTTCCTCGTTGTTCCAGAGCGCGAACCGGATCGAACGCTCCGTCGTCACGTCGGGGGAGTTCAGCACGCGTGCCAGCTCCATCACGAGCGCGGTGCCCGAGCCATCGTCGTTGGCTGCGGCGCCGAAACCGTGCCCGTCCATGTGGCCGCTGACGATGTACATCTCGTCGGGATGCGTCGTCCCGATCTTGGTGCAGTAGACCTCGTCGCGCGGGCCCGGCGTGTCCCACTGCGCATCGATCCTGCGAAGGGCACTGTCCGGCTGAAGCTCGGGATCGATGTTCACGAAGGTTCGGGCATTGTTTCCCTTGACCGGGTTGGTCGGGCGTGCTCCGCCCCGACGGCCACCCATGCCGGCCCCCCGGCCGCCGCCGGCATTCATGGCCCCCCGCGCGATCGAGTCGACGCGGTTGGTCGAATCGTTGCGCAGCTGACGTCCCGTGTACAGGTAGTGAATCCGCTCCGTGTTGGTGCAGCCATAGCTGGTGAGCTGCGCTTCAATCCAGTCGACGGCAGCCCGATTGCGATCGGTGCCTTGCCGCCGATCGCCGAACTGCGTGAGGCCTTTCAGGGATGTCTTGTACTTCTCGAGGTCGAGCCGGCCGACCAGGGCCTTGACCAGCGAATCGGATCGCGCCTGGGCCGGAGCCGGAGTCAGTGCCGCGGCGGCGGCGGCGTCCTGCGCACGGGCGGCCAGTGGAACGCCGGTTACGACAGCACACAGCGTGGCAAGCGACATTCGGACACGCACTCGTTTCCTCCGGGAAGCGAATCAATGCTGCGACGCAGCGATACTAGTTCCGGCGGTCACGATCATCATCGCTGATGTCGAGGGCCATCGGAAAGAATAACGCGGACTTGACTCGCGGAAACGGCGTTGCCCATCCCTTGGCATCGTGCCACAGGATCCGATTGAGAACGCCGGACGGTGCGGCATCCGGGATGTCAAACCGCATCCTTCCCGACGCGAGCGCCGCGCTGCGCCGCGCGCCGCGCAGGGAGCTGGCCGGTGGGTTGAGATCATAGATCGATTGGGCGGGCTCGAGCGCCGCGAACGGAGATGCGTCGGGACGCTCACCGGGACCGATGAAGCTCCTCCCCAAGTCGGTTGCCGCCAGGTCGAAGATCGAAAGCGACGGCAACCCGAGCATCAATTCGATCGTCTTGCGCAATGACGGGTGGTTGTAGAACGTGGAATCGACAGCACCGCGCCGGGTGTAGGGGCTGATCGCCAGCGCCACGGTGCGATGACCATCGACATGATCGACGCCGTTCTGGGCGTCGTCCTCGACCACCAGGATCGCCATGTCGTGCCAGAATCGTGAGTGACTGAGGCCGTCGACGACCCGACCGAGGGCCACGTCATTGTCGGCCACGCACGCCTTGGGTGTGCACCATCCCTGGTTGGTGCCAGCGGTGTGATTGCTCGGCAACTGCAGGATCACCAGGTTGGGCATGCTGTCACGCTGCTGCCAATCGGCGAGATGGGCGAGAAAGATGTCGGCGCGCGCGACGTCGGGTATGTCGAGCGTCCACGACGGGAAATCGCGCACCAGTACCTGGTCGAGCGACGGGATCGGCGACGTCGTGTGGAGCGGCGGCAGGTGAAGTGGAGCGCTCCCCGATCCCCTTGCACGGTACTGCTCGAGCAATCGCGCGCGCCCTGCCGGCCCTGAATCGTTCTTTTCGGGCGCGAACTCGCCGAACACCGCCACGCTTCGGTGCCGAGCCGCCGCGGCGTCCCAGATGACCCCGCCGTTCGAATAGGCCAGGGGGTCAGTGCCGTCGTACGGGTAGCTGCGCCCCTCGTACAGTGGCCAGAGCGTGTATTCAGTTTCATTGGCCTGCGTCGCCCATTGATGGCCATCCGCCGAATTGGCGCCCGATGCGAACAGCCGGTCGAGTGTCACGAACTGCTCGGCGAGCGCGTGGCTGTTTGGTGTGACATCACGGCCATACATGACGAGCGACGTGTCGCCGTCACCGCGTCCGAGGTCGCCGAGCACCTGGTCATAGGTGCGATTCTCGCGAATCACGTAGACCACGTGATTGATGACCGATGGCTCGCCCGGTCGCTCGGGCACGGCGCGGGGGGCGACATCGCTCCGTGCCGTCGCTGCTTGAGCCGCGGCGGTCGCGAGCGGCAGCCGGTTGTTCCGCGATACTGCTACCGTGAAAGCCGCCAGCTGCCCGGCCGTCGGCACCTCGACGACATTCACCGCGCCGCGTACGGCGTGAACGTATCGGCCGGTCTGGCCGCCCGTCGTCGAGCTTCCCGAGCCGACGCCCAGGAGCGTGCCGATGGCGAGCAGTCGACCATCCGGGCTGGCGTCCAGCGTAGTCGGATACCACGCCGTGGGAAGCATTCCCCGCAACGTGATGTCACCGGGTATCGGTGCAAGCTGGTAGACCGCGACGGCGTTCACGCCGCCGAGGGCGACGTACAGCGTCGCGCCATTGGGCGAGAGTGCTACGGCCGTGGGAGCGAGGCCCGGAGCGCGGGTGGCGAACGGCGTGATCGCGATGGACCCGAGCAGCGAGTCGCCTCGCGTATCGAGTACCGAGACTTCGTCGCTGTTGCCGTCGGTGACGTAGGCGCGGTTGTGGTTCTCATCCCAGACAATCGCGGTGGGATGCCTGCCGACGCCAATCCGCACACCGACCTCGCCGGTCACCAGATCGACGCGGACCACGGTACCGGCCGCCGCGATCCCGCGAGCATCGGTTCGCACGGGCTCCGCGCGAACCTCGCAGCACTGCGCTGCGGCCCGCTCGTGTGCGACCGGCTGCCGTCCGGCCAGTTCGGTGACCCATGCGACCGCGCCATCGGACGAAACGACGGCGGCGACCGGGGCCACACCGAGCTGCACGATGTGCAGCAACTCGCCGTTGTCGGCATCGAGTACGGCGAGCTGGTCGTCGCTGATGAGTGGCAGCACCGCGACGCGATGGCCGCTCACGTTGACGCGCCTCGCGACGGCGGGCGAGCCCGCCATGTCATGGCCGAAGCCGCCGAATGAATGGAGCGAATCGCCCGCAATCGCCGCAAGCTGTGCGATATCTGGCGCGTTCGCGGCGGCACCCGGCGGCCGCCAGGAGCCCGTCGGCACGCGACCGACGGATGAAATCAAAATGGCGCCGGTAACGCTATCGAGCGCGAGTCCATAGATTCCGGATCGGCCGCTGATCGGCACGTGCGCTACGACACGATTATCGGCCCACGCCATGCGGTACACCGATCCGGCGACCGCCACCCAGATCTCACCCGGTTCGCGGCCGAAACGAAGGCCGGTCACTCGACCCTGGAAGACCGACTGGATGCCGGCCGGAGTAGTCACCTGATTGGTGGCGATGACGCCGGGGTCGGTGACGCCGCGCTGTGGCACCGGCTCCTGTACCTGCAGAAGGATGGCGAGGATGATCATGGGATAAGCTTACGGCAATACTAGTTTCCCTGCGCCATGACCCCTAATCGCCGTCTCGGCACCTGGCTCGCAGTCTGGGCCGCAATGCTCTTTCTGCTGATCCTGATCGGTGGCGCCACGCGTCTCACCGAAAGCGGGCTGTCGATCACCGAGTGGAATGTCGTATCGGGCGTGGTCCCGCCGCTGAGCACCGCCGAGTGGAACGCCGAGTTCGCGAAGTACCGGTTAATCCCGCAGTACCAGGCGATCCACGCCGGCATGACCCTCGAGCAATTCAAGGGAATCTTTCTCTGGGAATACATCCACCGGCTCTGGGCGCGACTGGTAACGGTTGCCTTTGCCGTGCCGCTGGTATGGTTCCTGGCCAGAGGAATGGTTCCGCGGCAGGTGCGCAGTCGTCTCTGGCTGCTGCTCGTCCTTCTCGGCGCGCAGGGCGCCCTTGGCTGGTTCATGGTCTCCAGCGGCCTCAGCGTGCGCACCGAAGTCAGCCAGTACCGGCTGGCCGCACATCTGGGCGCCGCGCTGTTGATCTATAGTGCGACGGTGTGGACCGCCGCGGAGTTCCTGGCTCAGTCACGCATCGCTCCCGGTCCGCAGTTACGCCGCGTGCGACATGTGTCGTGGTGGCTTACCGCGCTCGCGGTACTCACGGCGATCGCGGGAGCCTTTGTGGCGGGGCTGCGCGCCGGCCACGCGTTCAACACCTTCCCGCTCATGGCAGGCCGCGTCGTGCCACTGGGATACGCCGCACTCTCGCCATGGCCACGCAACCTGTTCGAAAACGTGGCCGCGGTGCAGTTCGATCACCGTTGCCTCGGGTTGCTAACCCTCGTGTCGATTCTGGCCTTCTGGTGGTACTCGCGCAGCTTGGGGCTGCCCCCCGCCGCCCGGCGCGCGATCGCAGGCTTTGCCGGCGTAGCGGTCATACAGGTTGGGCTCGGTATCGCGACGCTGTTGTTGGTGGTCCCGGTCTCGCTGGGAGTGGCGCATCAGGCCGGCGCGGTGATGCTGGTCACCTGCGGGATAGTGGTGATGCACGCGCTCCGAAACGATTCATGATCGATGGGCGCCGTGCTGCCACAGCCCGTAAGCGAACTCTTGCCGGGTCCCACCCGGCGTGACATGCGTATCGACCGCGCTTTGGATCAGTCGGAAGTTCGACCCGAGCAGCTCCGTGAGCGCGTCGACGCCATAGCGCTGCACCGGCAACCCGCTGCATTGCTGCGGCCCCGCCGGACTGAACGTGGCGATGATCACGTGTCCTTCCGGCCGTAGCGCCTGCCTCAGCACGTGCAGATACCGGTCGCGCCGCGTCGGGTCGACCAGAAAGTGAAAAACCGCGCGGTCGTGCCACAAATCATACTGGCGCGACGGCCGGAATTCGCAGATGTCGGCGTCGATCCACTTGGGGCGCGCTCCATCGGATCCCAGCCGCGCCTGTGCTGCCGCGAGGGCAGCGGAGGCAAGATCGAGAACGGTCACATCGGCAAAACCGGCTGTGAGCAGGTGATCGACGAGCGTCGACGCGCCACCCCCGACATCCAGAATGGCAGCATCGGTTGGCACGTTCGCGAAGCGAATCAATTCCAAGGATTGATCGGGGCTGGGTTGGTACCATGAGACCGCGGTCGGCGCCCTGGTCTCATAGATGCGCTGCCAGTGATCCCTCGGGTTGTGAAGCATGCTCATATACTGACCTCGCCTAGAGATCCCTCTCCTCGACGGCTTCGAGGATGCGCGCCCTCGGTCCCTCGATCAGCGAGCCCTCCACCTTGCTCCACAGCCCGCGCATCGTCGCGACGAACGCCTCCGCCTGGGCCGACCCGTCAAAGTCCAGATCAACCGTCACGAACCGCGGATCGTCGACCGCTCGATACACTCGATACCGGCGCACCCCGGATCGGCCACGATGGGCACGGTCACCATCGAAGACCTGTTTCCAGCGGGCAAAGTCGGCGACTGGATGCTCGATTCTTACTGTGTACATCGGATTCCTCCAACTCACGGGTCGGTATGACTTGGCCAACAACATACTGTCTCGATGGCACGCACTAGTAGTTACGTGCCCGCCGCAGTTGCATGCCCGCCCTCAGTACGCTGAGACACGGCCGGTTACCTTCCATTCCATGCGCCTCACACATTCGATCGCACTCGCCGCCACCCTCGCCACGCCGGCGTTGAGTCAGTCTCCGACCAAGCCAACCGCCGCGACCAGAGCCGACTCGACCCCTCCGGGCGGGCCATTCGACCGGCTCCACTTCCGGTCCATCGGGCCGGCGGTCACCTCCGGTCGCATCGACGACATCGCCGTCCTCGAGCGCGATCCGCGGATCTTCTACATCGCTGCCGCCACCGGTGGCCTCTGGAAGACAACCAACAACGGTGTCTCCCTCACCCCGGTGTTCGACTCGTCGTCACTGGCATCGATCGGCGCCGTTGCCATCCCCGGCGACGACCCGAACCTCGTCTGGGTCGGCACCGGCGAGAACAACAACCGGCAGAGCTCGAGCTGGGGCGACGGTCTCTACCGGTCCACCGACGGCGGCAGCAGCTGGCAGAACATGGGACTGCGCGACTCGAAGCAGGTGGCGCGCATCGTCATCGATCCGGTGGATCACGACGTCGTCTATGTCGCGGCGCTCGGCGACCTGTGGAAGGGCGGAGGAGAACGCGGGATCTACAAGACCACCGACGGCGGACTCAGCTGGACCAGAGTTCTCGACGCCGGCCCCGATGCCGGCGGCACCGCCCTCGTCATGGATCCGGCGAACAACAAGGTGCTCTATGCAGCGATGTACCAGCGTCGCCGCACCAGCTGGGGGATGAATGGCGGTGGCCCCGGCAGTGGCATCTGGAAGTCCACCGACGCCGGACGCACCTGGACCCACCTCACCAAAGGCCTCCCCGAAGGCCCCATCGGCCGTATCGGGCTCGACATCTTCCGCAAGAACCCGAGCATCATCTACGCACGCATCGAGCACCCCAAGCAGGGCGGCATCTATCGCTCCGATGACGCCGGCGTGACTTGGACGAAGATGGGGCCGACCAACGGCCGGCCGATGTACTTCGGCATCATCCGTGTGGATCCCGAAAATGATCTCCGCGTCTACGAGCCAACGACACCATTGCTGGTGAGCGACGACGGCGGCAAGACCTTCCGCAGCGACGGCGCCCCGACCATTCACGTGGACTTTCACGCGATGTGGATCGACCCCAGGGACGGCGACCACATGATGATCGGCGGCGACGGCGGCGTTGGCGTAACCTACGACAAAGGGAAAAAGTGGATGTGGCTCCCTCACCTGCCGGTGGGGCAGTTCTACCACGTCGGCTACGACATGGAGATCCCGTACAACGTCTGCGGCGGCCTCCAGGACAACAACTCCTGGTGCGGCCCCAGCGCCACCCGCTCGGCATACGGCATCGGGAATGACGCCTGGCTGACAGTGGTGGGTGGTGATGGTTTCGTGTCCCTCATCGACCCCACCAACCATCGCATCATCTTCTCGGAGTCGCAGGATGGCTTCATGGGGCGCATCGACAAGGTCACCAATGAGTCGAAGAGCATTCGCCCAGAAGCGCCCATCACCGAAAAGCCGTACCGCTGGAACTGGGATACACCGATGATGGTCTCGCACACCGACCCGGCCACGGTCTATGTCGGCGCGAACAAGCTCTTCAAGTCCACCGATCGCGGCCACTCCTGGACCGCCATCAGCGGCGACCTCACCACCGGCCTCGATCGCGACACGGTCGAACTGATGGGTGTGAAGGGCAAGGCGATCACCATCGCGAAGAACGACGGCGTCGACAGCTACGCCGCGCTGTTCAGCATCGCCGAGTCGTGGAAGAATCCGGGGCTTCTCTGGACTGGCTCTGATGACGGTCTCGTGCATGTATCGAAGGACGGTGGTGCCACGTGGACGAATGTGACGCCGAAGATCCCCGGCGCACCGAAGTTCGCGTACGTCTCGAAGGTGGAACCATCGCGATTCGATGCGGGCACCGTGTATGTCTCGTTCGACAGCCACCGCACCGGCGACTACGGCAGCTATCTCTATGTCAGCACCGATTTCGGCGCGTCGTTCAAGTCGATCGCGGCCAACCTGCCGAAGGGCGAGGTGGTGCGCACGATCACCGAAGACCAGAGGAACGCTGATGTGCTCTACATCGGAACCGAGAGCGGGCTCTGGATCAGCACCGACCGCGGCCGCAGCTGGGTGAAGGTTCGGGCAAATCTTCCGACAGTGCCGGTCTACGAAGTCACCCAGCACTCGCGCGACAATGCCATGATCCTCGCCACGCATGGCCGAGGGATCTGGATTCTCGATGACATGACGCCGTTCCAGCAGTATGACAAAGTGCGCGACAGTGACGGATTCGTCTTCGCCAGCCGAGGTGGTGTGCTGCAACTTCCGATGACCGATCAGGTGCGCTCGTATCAGGGCGACATGATCTTCCTCGGCGAAAATCCCCCGCTGGCTGCGTTCATCACGTATGCAATGAAGACGAAGCCGGACAGTGTGCGGATCGTGATCAAGGACGCATCGGGCGCAGTGGTGCGTGAGCTCAAGAGTGACACGGCCAAGGCTTCGCGCCCAGCGGCCGGGCTCAACCTCGCGAACTGGGACCTGCGCATTCAGCCGGTATCGGAGTCGAAGGAGGCGGGCGGCGACGTCGCCGGTCCGCTCGTCCTCCCCGGCAATTACATCGCAACAGTGTACGCGAACGGCAGGGCGATTGGTGGCACCGATGTCGTCGTGCGGGCAGATCCGGAATCGCAGATCAGCCTGGCGGAACGCAAGGCGAATTTCGACATCCTGAAGGAACTCCAGTTGCTCACCGGCCGACTCAACGAGGCGGTGGCGGCAGCGCGACAGGTCAATGCGCAGCTAGGCGACATCAAGAAAGCGTTGAGCGACACCACCAAGACGCCGTCCGCTTTGCGAGCAACGCTCGACACGTTGGCCAAGCTCATGACGCCCCTCAGACGGAAATTTGTGATTCAGGATGAGGGTGAGGAGTTCGAGTACACTGCGGACACGTATCGTCAGGTGATCACGGCCAACCTGGGTGGCCTCACGGGCAATCTCGGCGGCTTCCTCGCGGGACCGAGCACGCAGGATCTGCGCGTGCTCGACGAGGTGCGCCGGGAGGCGCCGGCAGCCGTTGACGAGACGAACACGCTCGTCGGCAAGCTGGCGGAGTTCGTCAAGCAACTCGCGGCGGCGGGGTTGTATCCGGCGGTGCCGAAGCCTGTGAAGTAGAGTCGATCTTGCCATCGGCCGAACTTGAGCGCACCATTTGATCCATGAGCAACGACCCCGTTCCCCGCCGAGAATTCGTCAAGCGCTCCGCCACCGCCCTCGGAGCGGCTGGCGCAGCAGCGCTCCCATTCACGGAAGCGTTATCCGCCGAGCAACGACCGACCGGACCGCCTCGTCCGCACAAGCCGTACGACGGCACCTATACGGAAGCACGGCTCAATCGCGTGGCATTTCCGCTGGGCGGGATCGGCGCCGGGATGATCTGCCTGGAGGGCACCGGCGCGCTGTCACAGATCTCGATCCGGAACCGGCCGGATGTCTTCAACGAGCCGTGCATCTTCGCGGCCGTCAGCGTTCTGGGCCCGGCCAAGGTCGCCCGGGTCCTCGAGGGTCCGGTTCCGGGCTGGAAAATTTTTGGCGCACGAGGATCGGCGCAGGGAGATGGCGGCGCATCGTACGGCCTGCCGCGCTTCGGTCACGCCAGTTTCAGGGCCCGCTTCCCGTTCGGCACCGTCGCCCTCACCGATCCCGCTGTCCCGCTCGCCGTCCAGATCACCGGTTGGAGTCCGTTCGTGCCGGGTGACGCCGACAGCGCGAGCCTGCCGGTGGCCGCACTCGAGTATCGGTTCACCAATACGGCGCGCCACCACATCAACGCTGTCTTTTCGTTCAACGCGAGAAACTTCCTGCCCCTCGACGGAAACGACCACCACGGCGTTCGCGCCACGCCGGGCGGCTACACCCTCTGGTCGGCCAGCGCCGCCGAGGAGCCGTGGCGGGATGCCGCCGTCTCGATGACGGTGGACGATCCCGCGGTCCGGGTGAATGCCGCGTGGTTTCGCGGCGGATGGTACGACCCGCTCACCATGGCATGGAAGGACATCGAGGCCGGAGCGAGCTACGCGCGGGCGCCGATCGTCGCTGGCGAACCGTCACCCGGTGCAACCCTGTCGGTGCCGTTCGAACTGGCTCCCGGCGCGAGCAGGACGATCACGCTCCGACTGGCGTGGTATGCCGGACATACCAACCTCCGGATTGGAACCGATCCGCCGTCGGCGCCGCCGCCCACGGCCGCGGAGCGTTTCTATCAGCCGTGGTATGCCGCGCAGTTCGCTGGGATCGACGAGATCACGGCGTTCTGGCGGGAGCGGTATCGCGACCTGCGAACGCGGTCGGCGGAGTTCACCGCGTGTTTCTACGATACGACGCTGCCGCCCGAGGTGATCGAAGCGGTGTCAGCAAACCTCGCGATCCTCAAGTCACCGACTGTGCTACGACAGGCGGATGGCCGCTTCTGGGCGTACGAGGGCTGCGCCGACGGCAATGGCTGCTGCCACGACAGCTGCACGCATGTGTGGAACTATGCACAGGCTATTGCGCACCTCTTTCCCGCCCTCGAGCGCACACTCCGTGAGACCGAGTTCGGCCCGTCGCAGGACGAACGCGGACACCAGCAGTTCCGCACGTCGCTGCCCATCCGGCCACAGGTGCATGACTTCCACGCCGCCGCCGACGGCCAGCTGGGCGGCATCATGAAGGTGCACCGCGAATGGCGCATCAGCGGCGATATCGCGTGGTTGCGTTCCCTCTGGCCCAGGGTCCGCGCGAGCCTCGACTACGGCATCGCCACCTGGGACCCCGACCACAAGGGGTGGTTGCAAGAACCCCATCACAACACCTACGACATCGAGTTCTGGGGCCCGGACGGGTTCGCCACCAGCTTCTACCTTGGCGCACTCCAGGCCGCGGTCCTGATGGGCAACGCACTCGGCGACGATGTGGCGTCCTATGCGGCGTTACTGGCCACAGGCACCGCGCGCGCGAACAGCGAGCTGTTCAACGGCGAGTACTTCATCCAGAAAGTCGAATGGAAGACGCTGCACGCCAGCACGGCGGACCCGAAGAATGACACCTTCGGCCTGAATGATTATTCGCCGGAAGCCCGCGCGCTATTCGACAAGGAAGGGCCCAAATACCAGTACGGCAGCGGTTGCCTCTCCGATGGCGTGCTCGGCGCCTGGATGGCGCTGGTCACCGGCGTCGGGCACGTGCTCGATGCGGCGAAAGTCACCAGTCACCTGGCGGCGGTGCGTCGCTACAACCTGAAGACGAACCTTGCCGACCATGCCAATCCGCAGCGGCCAAGCTTCGCCGTCGGCAACGAAGGCGGACTGCTGCTCTGCAGCTGGCCCAACGGCGGCGCCCTTTCCCTCCCGTTCCCGTACTCGGACGAGGTCTGGACCGGAATCGAGTACCAGGTGGCGTCACACCTGATGCTCACGGGAATGGTCGACGAAGGACTCGAAGTGGTACGCGTCTGTCGTGACCGCTACGACGGCCGGATCCGCAACCCATTCGATGAGTACGAATGCGGCCACTGGTATGCCCGCGCACTGTCGTCGTACGCGCTCCTGCAAGGACTGAGCGGCGCGCGCTACGACGCGGTGGACCGGGTGCTGTACCTGCGGCCGAACATCAGGGGAGATTTTCGCGCCTTTCTCTCAACGGCGTCGGGGTACGGCACCGTTGGCGTGCGCGGCGGCAAGCCGTTTGTGGACGTCAAGTCGGGCAGGATCGACGTGCAGAAGATCGATTACTCCGCGGCGTGAGCGCCGCAGCGCACGGGCACCAACGGAGCAAGCATCAGACCCGAGTCCCGTCCCGATGCGTCGGGTCCGGTCGTGCCGGGCGAAACGCTTCGGCGTGAATCAGCTCGAGACTCCAGCTGCCTGGGACGCCGGTCATCGCGGCAAGTGACGCCCGCAAGGCCTCCTCCAACACGTCAGGCGCAGCCTGTGCCCGGAGGTTCACCACCAGACTGGCCGCCGCGATCAGTTCCGGCAGTTCGATCCCCAATTCCGGGACGACGTCGTTGCGTACCAGGTTGACCGCGGCGAGGCGGTCGCCAGAGTGCAGCGTCATCTTGAGATGTGCGATCATGGCGCCGCGCTCGTAGAGGCGCCGCCGAAGGTCCGACGCCAGGCACCGCAGCAGCGCGTTCCCGTCGGCGGGAACTGGCGCCGCCACTGTCACGCTCCCGTTGAGCCAGCCGAGCCGCGCTTCCCCGTCGGCGTAGCGATCGTAGTCAACGTCCATGACCGGGCGCTGATGCTGATCGCCGAAGACGATCCGCCGGAACCACGGATCCACGCCGGCCTCGTCCCGGGGCGACGCGACGACCACCTCGGCGTGCGGGAATTTGCGCTGGAGCACCGCGCTCAGCGCTTCGATTTCTTTGGCCGAAAGCAGATCGCACTTGCTGATGACGATGACGTCCGCTTCCTCGAGTTGCTTGCGGTAGATGTACTGGACGTTTTCGGAAAACATCTCCCCGGTCTGGAGGCCGAACGCGCGCTGGGCGCGCACCGGGTCCACCAGCACGCTCAGCGGCGCAATGGTGCACTCGTTCCCCAGCAGTCGCCGCATCGGATAGGTGACTGTCGCCGCGAGATCGGTGCAGCTTCCAACGGCTTCCGCGACCAATACATCAGGCTGCAGCGTTGCGCCAAGGCATCGCGTCGCGTCAACCAGTTCGTCGAACCGGCAGCAGAAGCAGCCACCGGTGATTTCCTCAGTGGCAAGGCCACAGCCTTGCAGCAACCGCGTGTCCACCAGGTCGTGACCCTGGTCGTTGGTGATGAAGCCGGCCCGGATACCCTGATCGGTGAGCCAGCGCGCCAGCGCCAGCATTGCAGTCGTCTTGCCGGCGCCGAGAAACCCTGCGATCAGAATCACGTGTGGCTTGGTGGGCTTCACTGATGCTCGCCGCGCTATTGGTGTTCCAGCAGATCAGTACGTACAATACGACATCGCGTCCCCCAAGCACGCAAGCGACCACAGCAAGCCAGCCATCGGAGCGGACATGACTCACGACCAGCCGGCGACCGGGCCCGAGATCATCCTGGTAGCCAGCGGCGACTCGCGGCTGGCGGCGAACCAGGCCTGCTGGCCGGCGCAGCAGGCGCTGGAGGAAATCGTCACTCGCACCTTTGCCGAGCAAGGTCGGCGGATCGCCAGGGGCCACCCGGTCGATCCCGCTCTGGGGCACGGATTCATCGACGGCCAGGCACGAGGCATCGAGATCTTCCGTGCGATCGATCCTGAGGCACCGCTGATTGTCGCCGAGTCATGCTGGCAATACACCAGCAACGTCCTCGCCGGGCTCACCCGGCATCGCGGGTCGATCCTGACGCTCGCCAACTGGAGCGGCCAGTGGCCGGGCCTCGTGGGCCTGCTCAACCTCAACGGCTCGCTCACCAAGGCAGGCATCAAGTACAGCTCGATCTGGAGCGTGGATTTCACCGACGCATTCGCCCGCGACGCAATTGCCGAGTGGCTCAGCTCCGGGAGCATCCAGCACGATCGGTCGCACGCGCGGCCCCTGACCGACGACCTGATCGAGGCCGGGCTCGCTCCCGATCGCGACCGCGGCGCCGAGCTGGGCATGGCGCTGGTCAAGGACCAGGCGATTCTCGGCGTGTTCGATGAGGGATGCATGGGCATGTACAATGCGATTATTCCCGATCACCTCCTGCACAAGACCGGCCTGTTCAAGGAGCGGCTCAGCCAGAGCGCCCTATTTGCCGCGATGCAGGCGGTGACCGCGGCGCGAGGGCAGGCTCACTATGCCTGGTTGCGGGCACACGGGATGCGGTTCGAGTTGGGTACCAACGAGGCGACCGAACTTACGGCACGCCAGGTCCTCGAAGGATTGCGGATGTACGATGCGGCGGTACGGCTC
>ODAK010002137.1_pt1 | contig 20927 bp, 7 predicted proteins | sample 1539591 | NCBI WGS metagenome assembly ODAK01 (sample SAMEA3539303, study PRJEB22396) | soil metagenome | biome: tundra; feature: field; material: soil | place: USA | collected 2010-05 | depth 0.15 m | reverse complement strand
TTGTACTTCCTCCAACTGCCGACGGCGTAAACAGAACGTTACTGCTGGAGGTTCCAGGCGTAATGATCACCGTGGCCGGCACCGTTCCGGCTGTGGTGTTGAAGTTTGTGAGCGACACCGTCAGTGGCGCGCCTCCGGCGAGCGACTGCGGAGTTGCCGGTGAGTTCGACGTGCTCAGTTGAGTCGTGTAGACCGTCAACACCGGTGGAGTCCCTGACTTGGGGACGTTGATAGTAGCCGGCGAACCACCGGGTCCCAGGATCACGATGCCCGACGGCATCATGGTCACGTTTCCGGTCGCCGGACCATAACCCGGCGCGGTTGCAGTGTATGACGCCGGGCCGGACGAGCCGAGCGACTGAACGTAGTAGTTCGCAACGTTGTTTCCGGCGGCTATATCAAAGCCGATGCTCGCCGATCCGGCTCCCGTCGCTGTCGTCGAGAGTTGGAGGAGAGACGAGTTGCTCTGCAGCGTGACATGCACCCCTCCAGACGGCGCGCGCACCGGGAGAATCACACTGCAGATACTCGACTGGAGGAACTGGCCGATGGTCAAGCCGTCGCAAACGATTAAATTTCCCGCGGCCTGGACAGTGATAGAGACTGATCCCGAGCCATAACCGCCCGCGCTCGCCGTAATCTGGGCCGTGCCTGTGCCGCCAGCTTGAAATTCCGTCGTGGCGCCGAAAGAGCCGCTGCCGATTGTGATCGGTGAAACGGTTACGTTCCCGACCGAAGAGTTGTTGGACGCAACGGCGACGCTGATGGACACGCCACTCGCCACCGCCTGAAGCTCCGCAGGGCTGCCCGTGCCGTCCAGCCACGCCGTAGAGACGGTGACGGTGGCGTTCGGCGGGCTGACAGTCATGGTACTCGGGGCCGTGACGGAGAACCCGGAAGGCGCCAGCGCCACGGTGGCATCCATACTGCCGTAAGCCGGGGAGGAGACGGTATAGGCGACCGGGCCCGAACTGTCAAAAGCATCCGCATAAAAGTCAGGGGTGGTGCTCTGCCCCGAGGGAATGGTGACCTGGATTGTGTCGGACGTTGCGCCGGTCGTCGTCGCCGAGAACTTCAGCTTGGTCGCGTCCTGGCTGTGGACAGTCACCACCGCGCTGTTCAACGTCGATCCCAGCCGGCCAACACTGACGACTTTTTGCAGGTTCTTGCCGATGGTACCAGTGAATGGTACGAGCCCGCCAGCGCCCACCGTCACGGTCAACGAGGCCCCAGCCGACGGCTGCGTAAACAGGCTAACCGGGGGCACCGGTCCCACGATCACGTTGGTGACGCCTGTGTTGGTGGTCCCGGCTGTAAACTGCGTTGTCGCGTTATCCGAGCCACCGCTCATAGGCACCGTGCCCGACGAGACGGTACCGATGGTGGTCACCGTACTGATGATCGGCACATTGACCGTGAACCCGCCGCGTAGCTGCTCGGTTTCAACCATCAGACCCGAACTATCCAGCCGCGCCGCAGACACCGTCAGAGTAGTAGACACCCCCTGGTAGGTGCTGAAGGCGGCCCCGATGCCGTTCGGGCCGGCGACTACAAATCCGGAGTTGGCCAGGGTCACTGTTCCCGTGCCATTACTGTACCCCGGTACCGAGACCGTAATGGTCACCTGGCCCGAGGAACCAAGGGCCTTGACAAACGTACCGATGCTCGTGGTGCCCGCGGAGAGCCCCGACTGGATCGTGGGATTACCCACCACGGCGCCGCTGCCCAGCGTCACCAGACTCCCATTGCCCGAACTGATCGTAACCGTCTCGTTAATGGGCAGTGCCGGTGTAAAGGTTATGGTGATGGGCACCTGCAGGTTCGCGCCCACGGTGGCGTTGCTCACCGTAATCGAACCCGAACCGTTTTGAAAGCCGATGGCCAGTTGCAAGGTCGTGGAAACCACCTGCGGCGTCGTGGCGCCATCCGTGACCGTGATGGTTACGCTTGTAGTGCCATACGCGGTTGGCGTGCCGGAGAGCACGCCGGCTGAACTAAACACCAGCCCGGGCGGCAGTACTGTGGTCGTGGACCAGGTGTACGGCAGCGTGCCGCCGGTAGCGCTCAGGGTCGTGGAATATGCCGCGTTGACCACTCCGGCTGGCAAGGACGTCGTGGTGATCACCACCGGAACTGGCTTAACCGTCAGCAACAGATCCTTGGTTGCCGTCTGCGGAGGGGTACTCGAATCTGTAACCGTGAAGGTGTAAGGGTTCGCGCTGGGATTATTCGGAGCGCCCGAGAGAATACCCGTCAGGGGGTCCAGCGCCATGCCCCGAGGCAGGGCATTCACGGACCAGGTCAACTGCCCAGCCCCGCCGCTGGCAGTCAACTGGTAGCTATATTGCACACCCGCTGTCGCTTGCGGCAACGCGGCGGTTGTGATGATCAGGCTCTGGATAGTGATCGAAAGGGTCTTCGTCGCCGTCTGGACTGGGTTGCCCGAATCGGTCACCGTAAAGTTCACGCTGCTCGTCCCGCCGAGCGTCGGACTCCCGGTGATCTGACCGGTACTGGCGTTTAGCGTCAGGCCGGACGGCAATCCCGTCGCCGACCAGTGGAACGGAGTGGTGCCGCCCGTGGTGCCGAGCGTCTGGTTGTAGGCCGCCCCAACCTGCCCGCCGGGGAGCGGCGACGGGGTGGTGATGATCAGCGTACCGGGATCGATCGTAATCGGAATCAGCTTGCTATCGGTTTGATGCGTCGGGGTGGTCGAATCGGTGACCGTCACCGTCATAGTGAATGCGCCTTGCACGTTTGGCGTGCCGGTCACAGCTCCGCTTGACGAGTCTATGCCCAGACCGGCCGGCAGGCCCGTCGCCGACCAGGTGTATAGCGGTGTGCCGCCTGTGGCCACGATCGAACCAGCGTACAAAGTACCCTGCTTGCCGTTGGGCAGAGATGTTGTGGTGATCGCCACATGGGCCGCAATCGTAATCGAGAACGGCTTCGTAACGCTCTGATGCACTGGCAAAGTCGCATCTGTAACCGTGATGTTCGGAGTCCCCGTGCCCGCAGCGGTCGGAGTGCCCGTGATGGCGCCACTGCTGGGATCCAGGTTCAATCCCGCCGGAAGACCGGTCTGCGACCATACGTAAGGCGGCGTACCGCCGGTGGCTGCCAGCGTCGCTGCGTTGTACGGCGAACCTACCACGCCGCCGGGCAGGGGCGATGTCGTGGTGAGCGCCAGCGCCGGCCGGATAATCAATTGGAGATTCTTCGTACTACTCAGATTTGTCGGGCTGGTGGCGTCCGTGACAGTGACACTCACGGTGAACGTACCGTTCGCGGTCGGCGTGCCTTTGATCGCACTGTTGGCCGAGTCGACCGACAATCCGCCAGGCAGACCCGCGGCGGTCCAGCTATAGGGTGTGGTTCCGCCAAACGCGCTGAGGGGCTGATTGTACACCGAGCCCACTACACCGTCCGCCAGCGACAGCGTGGTGTTTTGCAGGGGCGGCATAATAATCAGCGGGAACGGCTGGGACACGCTCAAATGGGTCGGGCTGGTGGTATCGGTTACCGTGACGGTCACCGTGGAGGTGCCGGTGACGCTGGTCGTGCCGGTGATCGCGCCGGTAGCCGGATCGATGTTGAGGCCTGCGGGCAAACCCGTTGCCGCCCACGTATAGGACGGGTTGCCGCCGGAAGCGAGTACCGTGAAGCTATAGGGTGCTGCCGCCACGCCGTTGGGCAACGCGGCGGTCGTGATTGCGAGCGCGGCAACAATCGTCACGGGGAACGTCTTGTTGGCGCTCAAGGGGGTCGGGCTGGTTGCGTCGGTCACGGTGACGACGATGCTGGCAGCGCCCGCTGCGGTCGGCGTTCCGGTGATGGCGCCAGTGTTGGGATCGATCGACAATCCGGCGGCCAGACCGGTGGCGGTCCACGCATAGGGCGTGGTTCCGCCTGTGGCTGCCACTGTCCCAGTGTAGGCAGTGCCGACTACGCCGTTGGGCAGGGAGGTGGTGCTGATCCCGATCCCGGCAACAACGGTCACGGGGAACGTCTTGCTCGCGCTCAGGTGGGTTGGGCTCAAGGAGTCGGTCACGGTGACGACGATGCTGGCAGCGCCCGCCACGGTGGGCGTTCCAGTGATGGCGCCGGTGTTGGGATCAATCGATAATCCCGCCGGCAGACCGGTGGCGGTCCACGCATAGGGCGTGGTTCCGCCCGTGGCCGCTAATGGCCCGCTGTTGTAGGCGTAGTTGACAACACCGTTGGGCAAGGAGCTTGTGGTGATCGCAGGCGGCACAACAATGGTCACGGGGAACGGCTTGCTAACGCTCAAGTGGGTCGGGCTGGTTGCATCGGTCACGGTGACGACGATGCTGGGAGCGCCCGGCGCGTTCGGCGTACCGGTGATGGCGCCGGTGTTGGGATTGATCGATAATCCCGCCGGCAGACCGGTGGCGGTCCACGCATAGGGCGTGGTTCCGCCAGCGGCGACTACTGTCACACCAGTGTAGGCGGTGCCGACTACGCCGTTGGGCAGCGAATTGGTGGTAATTGTCAGCCCGGCATAAATGACAATGGGGAACGTCTTGCTGGCGCTCAAGTGGGTTGGGCTGAAGGAGTCGGTCACGGTGACAACGATGCTGGCAGGGCCCGTCACGGTCGGCGTTCCGGTGATGGCGCCGGTGCCGGCATCAATCGATAATCCCGCCGGCAGACCGGTGGCGGTCCACGCATAGGGCGTGGTTCCGCCCGTGGCCGCTAATGGCCCGCTGTTGTAGGCGGAGCTGACAACACCGTTGGGCAAGGAGCTTGTGGTGATCGTAGGCTGCACAACAATCGTCACGGGGAACGTCTTGCTAACGCTCAAGTGGGTCGGGCTGGTTGCGTCGGTCACGGTGACGACGATGCTGGCAGCGCCCGCTGCGGTCGGCGTTCCGGTGATGGCGCCAGTGTTGGGATCGATCGACAATCCGGCGGCCAGACCGGTGGCGGTCCACGCATAGGGCGTGGTTCCGCCTGTGGCTGCCACTGTCCCAGTGTAGGCAGTGCCGACTACGCCGTTGGGCAGGGAGGTGGTGCTGATCCCGATCCCGGCAACAACGGTCACGGGGAACGTCTTGCTCGCGCTCAGGTGGGTTGGGCTCAAGGAGTCGGTCACGGTGACGACGATGCTGGCAGCGCCCGCCACGGTGGGCGTTCCAGTGATGGCGCCGGTGCCGGCATCAATCGACAATCCGACCGGCAAACCGGCGGCGGTCCAGGCATAGGGCGTGGTACCGCCCGTGGCCACTAATGGCCCGCTGTTGTAGGCGGAATTGAGCACCACAGGGCCTGGCAGAGAGGTGGTGGTGATGGCAAGCCGGGCAACAATCGTCACGGGGAACGTCTTGCTAACGCTCAAGTGGGTCGGGCTGGTTGCGTCGGTCACGGTGACGACGATGCTGGCAGCGCCCGCTGCGGTCGGCGTTCCGGTGATGGCGCCAGTGTTGGGATCGATCGACAATCCGGCGGCCAGACCGGTGGCGGTCCACGCATAGGGCGTGGTTCCGCCTGTGGCTGCCACTGTCCCAGTGTAGGCAGTGCCGACTACGCCGTTGGGCAGGGAGGTGGTGCTGATCCCGATCCCGGCAACAACGGTCACGGGGAACGTCTTGCTCGCGCTCAGGTGGGTTGGGCTGGCGCCATCCGTAACGGTCACGTTCACTGTGGCCGCACCCGCGGCGGTCGGCGTGCCGGTGATTGCCCCTGTGGAGGCATTGATGGCCAGTCCGGCCGGCAGGCCGGTGGCCGTCCAGTTGTATGGCTGAGTGCCGCCTGAGGCTGCCACCGTGGCATTGTAGGCGCTGCCGACGATCCCGTTGGGCAGCGAGGTGGTGGTGATCCCCAAAGGTCCGGACACCGTCACCGTCGTGGTCACGTCAGGTATATTCGTGCCGCTGGCGTGGATGGTCGTCGTGCCAAATCCCACGGACGTCACCGGAATCAGGATTCCAGGCGACGTGCTGCCGTCCCAGATGAAATTGGAGGTTCCCTGTACGGTTGCCACCGACGAATTGCTGGAGGTCATGTTCACGGTCAAACCCGCTATCGGCGCCGTGGCGTTGAGCCTCAGTTGCAGCAGAACCTGGTTTCCAATCCCGGCAATGGTCGTATTCTGGCTGATCCACGTAATGGTGGAATTCACCGCCACGGGCAGCGGCGCGGACGACGTGAAACCCTGCGCCACTGCGCTGATCGTAACGTTCCCCACATTCACCGCAGCCAACTGCGGCTGCGTGACGGGCGTCATCGATCCGGCTGGTATGGTGACGGTGGACGGCGACACGCTCACCTTGGTGGGGTCGCTGCTCGTCAGGTCGACGCTAAGTCCGCTTCCGGTCGCGGGCGTGGACAAAGTGACGGTCAGAGTGCCCGTCTGGCTCAACCCGATTGTGGCTGGTCCGGATAGGCTGACTGACCCTGGGGGTGCGACCGTGACCGTTGCTGTGGCTTCGGGAACGTTCGGTCCGCTGACGTGAATTACGGTAGTCCCCACACCGACGCTCATCACGCGCGCCCCGATGCTCGTGGAAGTGGCGCTCAAGGTCACGCTGGGCGGGACCGACGCCACGCTGGGATTGCTTGACGTCAAGGTGAGGTCAATGCCGCCGGCCGGGGCGGGCCCCGACAGCGTCAAGTACAGGGTTGCGAAGTTCCCGTTCCCCACGATCGTCAGGCTGGCCGGGGATATCGAGAGGGTGTAGCCCACCGTCACCACCGTTGTCGCATCTGCCAGGGTGCCGTTGGCCGACGTGACCTTGACCGTCGTGGCCCCGGTCGCGACGCCGATGATTCTGACCTGGTTGCTCGACACAGTTTGCCCCACGGGTATCGTAATGCTGGACTGTGACAGCGTAGCCTTCGTTGGGTCGCTACTGGTCAGATTGAGGAACATAAGGGACGCTGCGGGGTTCGCCAAACTGATCGGGTAGATCACGGATTCGCCCGGCGAAACTGACACGCTTGCCGGCACAATGATGTCCGCCAAGATCACCGTCACGGTCGCGGTGGCATCCGTCAGGTTCGGAGCGCTGGCGCGAATGACCGTGGAACCCGCCGCCACGGCCGAAACCGCGATTGTCGTTGTCGTCCCGCCGCCCTGAATTGTCGCCGTCGCCGAACCCACCGTCGCCACACTCGTGTTATTCGAACTCACCGTGAAGGCGAGGCCACCCGACGGCGCCGGACCCGAAAGAGTCAAGGTGAGGTTCTTGGTCTGCGTGCCTGAGAGCGACAGGCTGGACGGCGTGAAACTGATTGTCGCCGTCACCTGGACCGCCTTGGTGGTAGAGGTATACGCCGGTGCGCTGGCCGTGATGTTCGCACTTCCCGGGCTATTCCCCGTCACCTGCGGCTGCACGGCCGGCTGTGTTTGGCCGGCGTCGATGGTAACGGTTCCCGGCGAAATACCAACCTTGGCCGAATCGCTGGTTAAGGTCACGGTTACGCCGCCCTGGGGCGCGGCCCCGGGCAGGGTAACTGGGAATGGCGTCGACTGTCCCAGTGCAACCGTTGCATTCGGTGGCAGGCCGATGGCTCCTGCGCTCTGCACCGTAATGGTGCCCGTCGCGCTGGAAACGTTGGGCGCGCTCGAACTTGCCGTAATTGTCGCCGTGCCTACGCTCACGCCTTTCAATGTCACAGTGGCGGTAGTGGCGTCTTTCGCAATGGTGGCGGTCGCCGGCACAGTCACGACGCCGTTCGGGCTGGCGCTCAGGCTGACGGAAACCGCGGATGGCGCCGGCGCCGACAACGTCAGCGTTACATCCTTCGTGTTGGTTCCGACGATGGTGTTGTCCGGTGGAGTGAAACTGAGCGCGGCGCCCACTTTCACATTCTGGCTCGCCGCCGCAAAACCAGGGGCCGAAGCACTGATCGTAGCCGATCCAAAATCGCCGCCCGTCACCTGGGGCTGCGTCGTGGGTATCAGGCTTCCCGCGGCAATCGACACGCTCGGCGGCGTGATCGACACCTTTGTCGAATCGCTGGACGAAAGCGCTATCGTCACACCTCCCGCGGGAGCCGCGGACGACAGCGTCACCGCGAAGGGCAACGTCTGGCCTGGCGCCACGGTAACGTTCGCAGGCAGGCTGATCGCGCCCACATTCTGCACGGTGACACTGCCTGTCGCGTTCCCTATGTTCGGCGAAGTGGCCGCAGCCGTGACCGTGGTCGTGCCTGGCGCAACACCCGTGACGTGCACCGTCGCCGTCGTGGCGCCTTGCAAGATCACTACGGTTGCCGGCACAGTCACTATCCCGGTGGGACTGGCGGTAAGATTCACCGTGACGCCGCCTGTCGGGGCGGCGACCGGCAGCGTCAGCGTGAAGTCTTTGGTCTCCACACCGCTAATTGCCAGACTCGCCGGGACGAAGCTCAGCGTCGTGTTCCCGGTTACGGACTGAGAGGCGAAGCCGTAGCCCGGCGCCGCAGCCGTGATGGTCGCTTGTCCGATGCCGTTGCCGGTCACTTGCGGTTGCGTAGCAGGCTGCGTCAGGCCCGCCAGGATCGTCACCTGCTTCGGTGAGATATCCACGGTGCCGCTGTTGCTTGTAGACAGCGTGACCGTCGCGCCGCCCGCTGGCGCCGGAGCCGACAAAGTGATCGGGAATGGCACGGACTGGCCAAAGGCCACCGTCACACCGGACGGCAGACCGATGGATCCGTAGATCAGCACTGTCACCGGAAGAGTGGCGGAGGCCACATTCGGCACCGTGGTGCTCGCCGTAATCGTCGCCGAACCGCCCGCTACGCCATGCACCAGGAAACTCGGGCTGGTGGTGCTGCCCGCGGCGATTACCACGCTGGGCGGCGCCGTGACTACGGCCGTGTTGCTGGACTGCAGCGTGATGGGCAGGCCGCCGATGGGCGCAGGTGCTGAGAGGATGAGGTTAACACTTTGATCCCCTGCTGCGCCCACCGCAACGGCCTGAGTCGAGAAACTGAGTGTTGCGGACACCTTGACCGTTTGGCTGTCGCCCGCATAGCCACCCGCGGTGGCAGTCACGAGCGCCGATCCGAATGCGACCCCGGTTACCTGGGCGGGTGTCGAGGGTGTCGTCGCGCCGGGGGCAATGAAAACGCTCGGCGAAACTCCCAATATGGATGGGTCGCTGCTGGCCAGCGCGACCGTCACTCCGTCCGTCGGCGCCGGTGTGCTCAACGTCACGCTCAACGCCGTCGATTGGCCAGGCGCTACCGAAAGGCCGGTCGGCAGGGCTATTCCCCCCAAGTTCACTACCAGGATGGCCGCCGTGCCGCTGACGTACCCCCCCGCCGCCGCCGTAACTGTCGCCGCGCCCAGAGTCCCGCCGATCACTTTGAACGTTCCCGTTGTTCCTCCGGCGGGAATCGCAACGTTCGCCGTATCGAAAGTGACCCTTCCCGCCGGATTGGAAGAAAGAGCGATGGAGGCTCCCGTATCGGCAGGTTCGTTGAGCGTGATCGTGCCGTTGATGCTATGCGTCAACCCGACCGCCGTGGAGCTCAATGTCACCGTGATCGTCGGCGTCGCCACCGTTACGGCAGTGGTTCCAGGCTGGTACCCCGGCGCCGTTGCCAGAATGTTCGTGCTGCCGCTGGATAGCGGCGTCACCATCACGGTCGCCACAGTACCGTTCTGCGGCACCGTCACCGTTGCGGGAACCGAGATGACGCTCGGGTCGAAGCCACTCAGAGTGACCACGACGCCACCGGTACCCGCCGCCGTGCTGAGCGTCACGGCCAGCGTCTTGGCCGAACTCTGCAAGTTCAAGGGGTTTGGCGTCAGCGTGACCTTCTGCGTGCTCGCCGTAATCGTAACTGTCGAGGGGTTGCTGTTCGTGAATCCGTCGTTGACGATTAGCTGGGCTACATAGGTGCCGGGCATGTCGGCGAGAAAGCTCGGCGTCCTTGTGACCGCTCCCTGCAAGGTGGCCGTGCTGGACGCAGGACGGCTCGTCAGGGACCATGAGTACGTTAGCGGGTCGTTATCCGCATCCCACGAAGCGCTCCCATCCAGGAACACCATCACGCCCACCGCCACGCCCTGGTTCACTCCGGCTACTGCCACCGGCGGCGTGTTGGTGGTGGTTATGACCACGGTTGCCGGCTGACTGTTCAGAAATCCATTGCTCACGATGAGCTGCGCGACATAGGTTCCGGGTTGGTCCGCCAGGAACGTGGGATGCGGAGCACTGATGCTCGACAATGTCGCCAAGCTGTTGGGTGGGCGCGTGATCAGGGACCACGTCAGGGTCAGCGGAAGACCCTGTGGATCCGTCCCTGAGCCACTGAGGGTTACGATCACACCGTGGACTACCGTCTGGTTAGGACCTGGATTCGCTACCGGCGCCTGTAGGGCACTCGTTGTCACTGTGACGGTGGATGGCTGGCTGTCCACCGTTCCGTCGTTTACGATGAGTTGCGCCACGTACGTGCCCGCGCGGTCTGCCGTGAACGTCGGGTTCACCGCGCTGACACTGCTCAGCGACGCCGTGCTTCCGCTGGGAACGGAGTTGAAACTCCACCGGAACGTGAGTGGATCGCCGTCGACGTCGGTCGAGCCCGAGCCGTTCAGTTGTACCAGGGTCCCCACGGTCACCGTTTGGTTCGGGCCGGCGTTGGCCACTGGGGGCGTGTTCGCCGTGGTTATTCTCACTGTCGCCGGGGCGCTGTTGACGGTACCGTCGTTGACCACCAATTGGGCCACGTAACTCCCCGCTTTGTCCGCCACGAACGTCGGGGAGGGATTCCTTGCACTGGACAGTTCGGCGGAACTCCCCGCCGGCTCCGCGATCAGGCTCCAGAAATAGGTAAGCGGGTCGCCATCGACGTCGGAGGACCCGCTGCCGTTCAGGGTTACTAACGCGCCAACTGCAACGGTCTGATTCGGGCCGGCATTGGCAACCGGAGGCGAGTTCACAGTGCTGATGGTGACCGTGGTGCTGTCCGCCGCCGCCCCGTTGCTCACCGTGAGCGTCACGACATACGTGCCCGGAACGTCCACTACGAACGACGTCAGTACCCCGGAAGAGCCTGACAAAGCGGCGCTCGATGCGGATGGGCGGGACGTGAAAACCCACTTATACGTCAGCGTGCCCACACCGCTCGGGTTCGACGAACCGCTGCCATCCAACGTGACCGTCTTCCCGACCTGCGTCGTCTGATTCGGGCCGGCATTGGCAACCGGATTCAGAAACGTCCACACCAGGCTCGCGATGTCGAAGGGAACGGAGCGGTCCACCAGCAATGTAAAGGTGTCCAGACTGGTCACCTGACCACCCGCCGGAACCACCGGGAAGTGGAGCGTGCCTTGGCCCGCGACCACTTCTACCGTCGCCACGAGGCTCGTGACCGTGGCAGTAGCGGTCATCGGCGTGAGACCCCGATTGACCAAGTCTGCGTGATAGGTGACGTAGAATTGGGTCCGCGTAACACGCTGCTCGTTCACGAACTGGTAGTTCGCTATTGATAAGTCCTTTAACCCGTTTTGCCCGAGGGCAATCGAGGGAGCCAGTACCATAAAGGCTATTACTGCCGCCGTCGCCGAAACAACGTATCGCATGGTGACCTCACAATATATCGAAACGAAATGTCGAATTCCTGTGCCGGCCCAATCCAGCCGGCAACTCGAGTTGTTGTGCACCCTAAGCGGTCCCGTCTTCATCCGTTTCTCTGGTCGGACTATTCTTAGGCCGACCAGAGAACCTCTGAAGTTCCTGAAAAACCGTCCCGTCGAAGGGCTACCTGCATTTACCATCTAACTACTCAAAAATTACTAAGTCCCCAAAACCCGGGGGGCTGTTCGTGCATTGCGGCGTCGGACGACCCACCCAACGCCACATCCCAGCACCGCCAGGCCCAAGAGAAGGAAAGTGCCGGGTTCCGGTGCGGCCGAGATATTCTGAGTGGATCCGGAATCCAGAGTTGAGAGAAACCGGCCATTCGCGTCGTATTGATTGATGAAGTACGATTGCGAACCGGGCTGCCCGGTGCCGGTGGATACGAAGTCGACGCTCCAGGATCCCTGTACCAACCCGATGTTGGTCTCAGCCATTGCGCTGAAGTGGCCGGGCGCGCCGAGCGGATTGCCCGGCTGCAAGAGCACCAGGTCGAGGCCCGAGCCAGTCACGCCGTTGGAGAGTGTGCCGTACGACGCGGCAGAAAAGACGATGTCTACCTCCTGATTCGCCAGGAGTGTGACGTCGGTCAAATAATAAGTGTACCTGTCCAGGGGTGGTGTCCCCGCCCCCAAATTGGTAACCAGGTATTGGATGGTGCCGGCGTGGCAGCAGCCAACGACGAGTAAAACGAACAACAACAGCAAGCTAGTTGCACGTGGATTAGACATTTTGGCATTCCTCCGGTTAAGGCCCTGGGCGCAGTACTATCGCGCCGGACCCTCCTTCTCTGTCGTCCCAACAGCTTCCCGCGGAGCCGCGCCTCGTGCGACCGCCGCGCTTAACTCCTCGGCAATGACCGAACGAAGCTTTTCATACGTAGCTGCCCCGCTCACCGAACGGCCGTTCACGAAGAAGGTCGGTGTTCCTGAAACTCCCAGAGCCTGTGCCTCCGCCGCGTCCCTCTGCACGGACTCCGCCGCGCCGCCCGTGTCCAGACACTTGTCGAACGAGTCGCCATCCAGCTTCAAAGTCCGGGCATGACTTTTTAGCGCGGCAATGTCCAGTTGCCTGGTCGTAACCAGAACGTCATGGTACTCCCAATACTTGCCCTGCAACTGCGCGCATCGGGAAGCCTCCGCGGCCTTCCGCGCGTTCGGGTGCATGGGAAGAGGAAAGTCCTTATATGCGAATGCCAACCTGCCTTTGTACTCCTCGGTAATTTTATCCAGCACCGGCTGAATCTGTTGGCAGTACGGGCATTCGTAGTCTGCGTATTCCAGCAGCGTGACGGGCGCATCAGCCGGCCCGCGCGCCGGTGCGTCTTTCATCGAAATGGGCGCGCGCGGCGGCGCCAGGCGATAGACAATCGTGGCCTGAGTGCGGAGGGATTGCAGGTATTTCGCCTTTGCCTTGGCGATGCGCTTCTCGCGCACTACGTCGATGATTTTGTCGCGAACTTCCTCGAACGGCGCCGTCGTCTCCACTCCTTCGTAGTACACGCGGAGCGCTTCGTCGGACGGGTTCGGCGCGATGGTGCTTTTCACGTGTCGTTCCAGCAGTTCGGCGACGCTCAGGTTTTCCTTTTGCGCCTGTTGCTGAAGCACATAGTCGTCGATGAACTCATCCAACGTCTTTCGTTCTGCGTCGTAGTAGGCAGTGCGGGCTTGAAAGAGCGCTGGGGAGGATTTGCGCTCTAAATCCGACAGGGTGAGGGTTACTCCGTTGACCTCCACGACGGGAGGATCATTGCTCGGACGCACATCGGCGCCAGAGACCAGGATCGGTAAAAACAATACGGAAGCGATAACGCCAAATACAGGGATCGGGTTTTGCACAACTGTCTCCTCTCAGCACGTTTGGAGTTGTTGGAAGCCGGCCCATTTTCGAGCCGACTTGGTTTTGAAAGACTGGGTAACCGGGCGGCAAGCCCCGGTTACCCAAAATTAGATGCTGGGAACGGCTGAAGAAGGGTTACTTCTTGGCGCCGCCCAGCGCGCCGGCGCGGCAGGAAAGGCAAACTCCGAAGCCACTGCCGTTGCCCAGGATGCTCGAGCACCGCCCAGTGATACTCGCGAGTTCCCCAGCACTCAGGGTCGCCGGAGTAAAAGCAGTCTCAGTGGTGGCGTACCCGCCACCCACCGCTTCATGGAGCGTGGTGCCCCAAGCAGCCATTCCGGTTGCGAGTGGGAAGCCAGCTCCCCCCGCCAGGGCCGCGCTGTTGGCACAACTCGTCCCTGCACCCACCACCGTGTTCACCAACTTCACGACGACGGAAGACGGGACTACGCCGGTCAGAGTTTTGATCGTGAGGTCACGGTTGACCCCCAGTTGGACAACTCCATTCGGCGTGATGAGGCAAGAGCAGCAAGAGATGAGCTGCTCGTCCGGTGAGAATGCGTATACGTTCACGCATGTGTTTCCTGCGGCGCCGCCGAAGCCGGGGCCGAGAAGTGGTGCGCCATTGGCGCCGGTGTTCACGATATTGATCCATGACTCGCCGGCAGCCGGGTTAGCCGCGTACCTCACCTGGAAAGGCGAGTCAGCGGTGATTGGGTTTTGAGCAAACGCAGCCATTGCAACTACAAGGGCTACGAGAAGCACGTTTCGAAAATGCATTGGTTGAACCTCCCTGAAGAAGGTAGCATCACGAACAGAACATCCGCAATCGTTTAAAGGAATTAGGTAAACGGAGCAAACGAAAGCCGTAACTGCAATGCCGATAAGGATTTGATTGACATAAGGGCCCGTTTAGCGGTACTTTGTTCAACGACGTATATTGTCGATTTGTCAGTGTGAGGCGATTGTGTTCGTGGCGGATGGCCGCGTGGCGGCTCCCGGGCGACTAGGCATGCGGCGAGTAGTGGTTCTGCTTCGACGATGTCTGGTTAGAGCTAAGTACATTAATACTAACCTAATACGTGCCAACTTGCGTGATGTCGTCTATGAGGAATAATTCACGAATTGTGACCGTCCGCGTGTCTTCGGCGGAGTACGAAGTCTTGACGAAGTCCTGTGCCGCTTCGGGCGCGCGAAGCTTGTCTGAGTTCGCGCGTAGTGCTATGTTCGACAAAATAGGAGCGTTGCGCGCGCCGCGCTTGACGCTTGATGGCGATTTAAGTACTTTAGGCAAGGCGCTCGGTGAATTAGATGTCTCATTGCGGGAGACCAGCAAGAGAATCTGCCGCATGCTTGGTCCTGTAAGTACCGAGAGTACTGAGAACGGTTCCGGCGGTCAGTAGGTTTGAAACGTTTTGCGGGTGGGCTTGGCTGTTCCCACTCAGAAGTAAGCGCTTCACTCCCGAGTAGCAAAATGCGAAGTCCTCGAGCGTCCTTAAGTGGGTTAATCTTCCGGGGGCAGTGATGAATGCAACACGCAGAGTCCGCGTACCGGCTGAAGTCGTGGCGGGGGGATCGCCCGCGGAAGCGGGCGTGATCCTCATGGACTGGTCTTTCCATCCCGTCGCGATCGACCATGGTGCGACTTCCATTCTTGCCGCCAGGTCAAGCGACCGGCGCTGGCACGACGCCGGCGATGCGAACCCTGCGTTGGCGGTTGCGGCGGACATACAGGATCTTATGCGGCGCGCCCAGCCCACCGGTCCCGGCTCGCTGGAAGTGAAGTTCCTTGTCGCAAAAGTTGCCTACACCGGTCGCACCTACGTGGTGGAGGGCCAAGGAAGCCGCCAACCGCTGATCGTCCTGCATCTGAATCGAGACGATTTCGCGCGTGACCCTCTCGCCGAGGTGGGTTCCCGCTACCGTCTGACCGAGCGCGAGCTGGAAGCGTTAAGAGGCATCGCGATCGGACTCACTAATAAAGAGCTGGCTCAGCGGATGAACATTGCCCCTAACACGGTGAAAACGTTCCTGCGGCTTGTCATGGTCAAGCTGGGCGTAACCAGACGTAGTGGTATCGTCGCCAAGCTTCTCGAACATGTCAACGACAAAAGTGTGAGCCGCCTGCTGCAGCTTGTGTTGTGTTTGTCCGCGCTCTGCGGAGGTCTGCTGCAGGCTAGTGCGACGGCGGCAGCGTGTTCCCCGCCGCTGTGCGTCAGCCGACTCGACGACAGCGCGACCGCTCCGCTTCCGGGTATGCTGCGTTTTGCGGTTCTCCGCGCGCCCGCCGGAGGAGTGGTCACCTTTGATCCCGCGTTAAGCGGGCGGAAAATCGTCCTGGATGCGGGGTCACGAAGCAATCACATCAGGATCGACCGCGACCTCACGGTCCAGGGCCTCGGATCGAATCTGCTTACCGTCAGCGGCGGCAATGCAACCCGCATTTTCTTCATTGAAGGCGCGACCGTCCGGATTGACGGCCTCACCTTGGCCGACGGTTTGGGAAAGGGCGGCGACGGCGCTCCCGGCACGGGTGGAGCCGGTGGGGGAGGCGGCGCCGCGGGAATGGGCGGAGCTATTTTTCTGAACAGTGGTTCGCTGATGTTGAGCGGCGTGGTGCTCAGCGGCAACCGGGCTGTCGGTGGCAATGGCGGCAATGGCGGCCCCACCTGGGGGCCGGGCGAAGGCGGAGGTGGAGGCGGCTTCGGAGGCAACGGCGCGTTGGGCCCTGGAGGTGCCGGAGCCACCGGGGACTTGCGCGGCATTGGCGCGAATCGGGCTGGTTCGGGCGGCGCGGGTGGCGACTCGGGGGCTGCGGGCGCGGGCGGAGGCGGTGCCGGCTTTGGGGGAGGCGGCGGAGGCGGCGGGCTCACCCTCAATGGTGGCGGCCCCGGCGGTGGTAACGGTTTCGGAGGTGGAGCTGGCGGTGCGGCCGGATTTCTGGATGCGGATGGAACCGCCGTCTCCAGCTTCGGTGGCCCTGGCGGCGCCGCGTTGGGCGGTGCCGTCTTCGTGAGGTCGGGTTTCGTTCAGTTGTCCGACACCTCGTTCCTGGGCAATTCCGCTGCTGGCGGTCTGGGCGCGGCTGGCTCTGCCGACGGCCCGGCGAAAGGCGGCGCCTTGTTTCTTTGCGCGGCGGAGTTGTGCGGCCCCGGCTCTGAAGCCGCAGCCACCTGGTCGGGAAATACGTCGTTCCGCGGGAACACGGCAGATCTCAGAGCGGGCGAAGGCTGTCCAGGTAGAGGCGATACGGATGTCTGCGGCCGCCTCGCGTCTTCCCGGGCAACCCACTTCGCAGTCTCCGCGCCTCCTTCGACCCCGCCTGGGGTACCGTTCTCGGTTCTGGTCACGGCGCTCGACGCGGACAACATACCCGTAGTCACTTATGCGGGGACGGTTCATCTCTCGAGCAGCGACGACGGCTTGCTCCTGTCCTCGGACACCAGGCTTTCTGGCGGCGCCGGCGCCTTCACCGTTACCCTGAAGACGCCGGGTGCCCAGACGATTAGCGCCACCGATACCGAAGGCGGCTCGATGGATGGACGCTCGAACATTGTTGAGGTGATACGAAAATGATTCGGGCGCGACGCATCCCGCACCAACTTCGCGACGTGCGGCACTACCCTTACCGGCTCGGAGTTTCGCCCGACGAATTGTCCACCTGGGCGCACTCTGCGGTGCCGGTCACGGCCGCCGGATTCACGGACGTGCGGGACACTCACCCCTCTCACTTGGCAGCGGAGCGGTTGACGGAAGAAATCGCCACGATTGCGAAAGAAAGTGCGTTGCCGCTATGCGTCCAGGCCGGATTTGATCTGAGTTCGTTCGGAATACAAAGGACGGCTGGACAGGACCGAACTGCGAGAGCAAGAGGGTTTCTTTCAAAGGCGATGCCGCGCTTGAACGCCGCGCCAAGGCTGCCTTTCGCAGCAAGAACTTTGGTCGACGACAACTTCGACGAATACAAGGAGCCAGTATGATGCTTAAGGTTATCGCGGCCTTTTTCCTGGCGGCGCTTTCCAGTTCCGCCTCAACGGTCATCGTCTACGTCGGCTCAGTGGGTCCATACGGGCCAGTCAACCTGTTGGTCGATCAAGTAAATGCCGTCGGCGTTTGCATCAACCGGGACCTCCCGATCACCGAAACGTGGCAGGCGGACCTGTTGACACTGAACGATATTCCGGTGAGCGACCAAAAGACGTATCTGGAAGCGGCGTGGCTGAACCAGCAATTCGGCTTAAGCACTGATTGGGAAGGCATTCACGAAGGGATCTGGAACCTGTTCGGGAGCTATCGCCCGGAGGGCACGCCGTGGGTTGCACTCGCGGAGGCGAACTACGCGACCGTAGATCCGGCATCCTTCTATATTCTGGTCGCAACCCCGCTCAGGTCGGTGCAGACCTTCATAGTAGCACTGCCGGATGAAGAGTCCCCGGAACCAGCTACCTATGCGACGATGCTGATTGGACTGGTTCTCGGGTGCGCGTTGCACGTCCGTATCCTCAGCAGCCGCCGCGGACGCTGCCAGATCGATAACCCGGATGGTAGGCGGTGGTTATGACGGAGTGGCGGCTGCTCTGGTGCTGGGTGCCTGGCGTGCCGTCACGTTATTATTCGCCGCGGCGAACCAGCCATCCGCCGTGGCTCCAGTTTTGTCTCAGACAGGCAAGGGCGACAAGTGATTGACATAGCGTAAGTACTTAATCAGCTGCGCGGCGAACGAGATCTAATAGAGCAGGCGATGGAGGCACTCACGTCTTTGGCGGAAACTCGAAAGCGAGGCCCGGGACGTCCCAAGGCCTTCCTGAGGGACGTGGGCACACGTGCGGCGGGCCAAGGCTCAGAAGAGCGACCGCTGACACGACGGAATGGCGAGTAAGTCCGTGACCGCTTCCGTGGCGTCAATGTGTGTTCCTCTCGTGCCCGTGGGCTCCGATGCACGGGCGCACCTCGATTCTGGCCGCGTCTGGCGGCAAGCCCATTTGACTGATCGGTGTCGCTAACCACAACTAACCCTTTCCGCTAGGCCATTTTAGAGTTTTGACAAAGTCAACTTTAGTGGTACAGTCCTCATGAGAAGTTATAGAATTAATAACTTAGGCCGATTCGTGCTAGCTTTGAGTGCGCTCACCCTTGCTCATACCTATGCTGGCCTCAATCCCTCGCCTTTGTGGCCCGCCACTGGGGCGCTCACTCTGTCCCCGGCTCCCTCTCGATAAGCCTGGGAGGTACGGGCGCGACGCTCGCGGCACGTCCGTCGCACAACGTCTGGGGTGGACGTCACACGCATTTCCGGGGGCGGTGGATGAAGCGCGACAGTCGCCACTGGTCTTCGGAAGGTCGGACTAGGCCTGAAGTCGCGGAGATTCGCGCGGCGTTGACGTCTGCGCCGCTTCGCTCTGCAAACGAGAGCAGAAGGATTATATCGGATATGAAGACTTCATCGGTTTCTCATCTTGTCCTCGTGGCTGTGATCGCATTCGCGGCCCCTCTATTTGGTCAGCAGCGAAGTGAAAAAGCTCTCCGACACGGAGCCATGACGCCAGAGGAAATGAACAAGTTGGTTGAACTCTCCAATTCTTCGCCTGCAACGTCGGACGCTCCGCCCCCACTCTGGACCTATTCCTCCCCGGCTTCGAGAGACGGCTCCACCTATTCCGGTGTTTCGATCGGCGCTAGCCCGTATGCGGCCCTCAAGACCACCACCAACATTCCGGTCGTGATTGTTCCGCTGATCGTCACGGTTGCCGGAGTGACTCTCGATCCCACGGCAGTTGTTACTGACTCGTGTGTCCGGCCCGATTGGAACGGCAAGACTCCGGTCCAGGTGCTGCTGCAATCCCCAATTCTCACCGCTACCGATTGGACGATGAGCGGCCAGGACGTCGGAAACGGCCAATACCTCGACGCGTTTCGAAGAGCGGATTACTGGTCGCTGGTGCGGGATTCGAGTTACCACACCGTGCTCAGTCCGATCACAGTGGCCGACGCCCAGACGGTTCCCCCCTCCGCCATCGACCCTGACGCTACCACCGCTACCAGCGCCTGCGTCGCCTTAGCCGGCGGAGCGCCCGATCAAATCACCCTCGGCGGTGTGGACAGCGGGCTGTTGGCCCCCTGGCTTGAGGGGACTCTGATTCCGCGGTTGAGAGCCCAGGGGGTGATCAGCTCGGGACAGCTCGTGTATTTTCTGTTCTACAACACGACGTTTTCCGATGCGTTAGGATTCCACAGCTACGTTGGCAATCAGACCTATGCGGCCAGTTTCATCAACGGCAGCGATTGCTGTTACCCCGACGTCAAGACCATCTCGCATGTGCTGGGAGACTGGATGAACGATCCCATCCCGACCGCCAATCAGAATCTGACTCCCGGCTGGGTTGCCCAAACAGACGGCGCGGGCAACCCGTCGCTCTGCCAGAATATCGTCGCGGTCGGCGATCCGAGCGCGGACCGCCTGTTTCCAGATGTGACCATGCCGAACGGCATCACCTACCATCCGCAGGAGCTGACGTTTCACTCGTGGTTCCTCGGGGCGCCCTCGATGGGAGCCGGTAACGTCTATTCCAACAACTTCAGCTTGGCTATCGACGCGGGGGGGGTCTGTCGGCTGGCGACGTCGTCTCTCCTGACCATCACAACGACCGCGCTGAACAACGGAGCCGTGGGCACGCCATATTCACAGACTCTGACCGCGACCGGCGGGACGCCACCGTACACGTGGAATGTGGCTGGGGGCAGGCTGCCGGCAGGGCTGTCGCTGAACTCGGCTACGGGAGTGATCAGCGGAACCCCAGCGGCCGTGGTCTCGGGATCCTTTCTGAGGTTTCAGGTGACGGACGCGAGCAGTTCGCCGCAGACGGCGACGGCGTCCTTCGTCATGATCATTTCGGCCACCTCATCCTCTTTGCAGATCACGACATTGTCGCTGAACAATGGCACCGTGAACGGGCCGTACTTTCAACTACTGGGCGCGACCGGGGGGACGCCCCCCTATAGCTGGCAGGTGATCTCCGGGACGCTGCCGTTAGGTTTGGCGTTGAACCCTTCCACTGGAGTGCTCGGCGGGACGCCGTTGGTAGCGGGGTCCACCACGCTGACGTTTCAGGTGACGGACGCGGGCACGCCGTCGCAAGTCGTGACGGCCACCTTCACGCTAACCATCTCAAGCCCCCTGCTGACGATTACGACGACCGCGCTCAACAACGGGACCGTGGGCGTGCCGTATTCGCAAACGTTGACCGCGATCAACGGGAAGGGCGCCTATTCCTGGCAGTTGACCGCCGGGACGCTGCCGTCGGGTTTGACGTTGAACCCTGCCACCGGAGGGATCAACGGGACGCCGACAGCACAGGTGATAGGCACGCCGCTGACATTCAAGGTCACGGACTCGGGCACGCCGCCGCAAACCGCCACGGCCGCCTTCACCCTGACCATCGCTCCCGCGCAGACGGGCCCGGTTACTATTACGACGACCGCGCTCAACGGCGG
>ODAK010002136.1_pt1 | contig 20928 bp, 19 predicted proteins | sample 1539591 | NCBI WGS metagenome assembly ODAK01 (sample SAMEA3539303, study PRJEB22396) | soil metagenome | biome: tundra; feature: field; material: soil | place: USA | collected 2010-05 | depth 0.15 m | reverse complement strand
AGGACACCCAGTGGTTGATGGACGCAGCGCCCAGCGTGGCGAACGGGCTGACCTTCTGCACCGGTTCGTTCGGGGTGCGGGCCGACAACGACCTCGTGGCCATGGCGCGGCACTTCGCCCCGCGGATCTACTTCGCCCACCTGCGCTCGACCCAGCGCGAGCAGAACCCGCTGAGCTTCCACGAGGCCGATCACGTGGGCGGTGACGTCGACATGGTCGGGGTCATTGCCGCACTGGTCACCGAGGAGCGCCGGCGCCAGGCCGACGGGGGCCCAAGGATCCCGCTGCGCCCCGACCACGGCCATCAGCTGCTCGACGACCAGCGCCGCAAGTCCAACCCGGGCTACTCTCTGATCGGGCGGCTCAGGGGACTGGCTGAGCTGCGCGGAATCGAGCTCGCCGTGCGTCGGTTGCTTGGCTGAACCGCTTGGCTCAGGACAGGGCTGCACCCACTCCGGGAATTGCCTGGCGGTAACGCTGCAGGAGATCACGTCCCACCACGACGGAGTCCACGAGCGGGTGTAAGGCGATTGCCTTCCAGGCAAGGGTTGCCGAGTGGTTGACGACCGCCTCGATCGTGAGCTGTTCGACCGTCTTGACCGATTGCATGAGGCTGAGCATGTGGCCAGCCACGGGCGCAATCCGGTTCGGGCGTATCCCGGCTGCGTCGACGGTGCAGCCCACCTCGACCACAGACTCGGGCGGTAGCCCGCTGACGGTATCCCCGTTGCGGACGTTGAGGATCATGGTCGAGGGTTTGTCGAGCGCCAAGGCGGCCATGAGGTCCAGGGCCACCTGCTGGTAGCCGCCGGCCAGGTCGGACTCCTTGCGGGCGTGCTCCTGCCCCTTGGGTCTGCCCTCGGCCATGTAGGTGGACTCGCGTTCGTGCTTGGTCTTCTCCCACAGCTGGAGGGCGCGGTCTGGCTGGCCGGCCGCGTGGCTGTAGAAGTCGGACTGCTGGGCGAGCAGGAACTCTCCGCGGGTGGCCGCACTTGCGCGGATCCGCTGCACGGCCTCCCGGTTGTAGTAGTAGTAGTAGAGGTACTCATTGGGCAGGGCGCCGAGCGCCCTGACCCAGTCCAGACCCATCAGGGCGGCTTCCTCGATACCTTCCAGCAGGCTGGTATCCGCGAGCAGGTCGGGCAGTGCGTCCCGGCCGTCGATCTCTAGCGAGCGCAGCCAGCCCAGGTGGTTGAGCCCGACGTAGTCGAAGGCGCTGACGGTGGAAGTCCCGCCGGCCGCCAGTGCCGCCCGCCGCATCAATCCGATCGGGGTGTCGCAGATCCCGACGACGCGGTCGCCCAGTACTGACCGCAGTCCCTCGGTGACGATGCCCGCGGGATTGGTGAAGTTGATGAACCACGCATGGGGGGCGAGCATTCGGGCGCGCTCGGCGATCTTCAGCATGACCGGCAGGGTGCGGATCGCGTAGGCGAGTCCGCCTGGCCCAGTGGTCTCCTGGCCAAGGACGCCCAACCCGAGCGCGATGCGCTCGTCGGACGTGCGTCCCAGCGCGCCTCCGACCCGGATCGCGCAGAAGATGAAGTCGGCGCCGGTCAGTGCCGCGTCGAGGTCGGTCGTGGCGGTGATCCGTGGTGCGTGCGGGAACTTCTGCTCGAGCTGGGCAACGACCGCACGGATGGCCCCCAGACGTAACGCGTCGGTGTCATAGAGCACCAGCTCGTCGATGCGCACTGCGGCGTCGTCGGCCGCGATCGCCTCGAACACCTGGGGAACTCGAAATCCGCCTCCGCCGAGAATGGTGAGCTTCATACAGTGATGACCTCCGTACGGGCTGAATGTGCCGCTGGCTCTTTCCCGTGCGACTCTTCAGGTACGCACGGGCAAACATGGCTGCGTGCATCATGCGTCATCGCGATGCAGGGAAGGATCTCGATGCGGGCAGCACCGTCCTTGCCGGCCCGCTGCGGGGCCGCGGTTCGCAGCGCCGAACGAGCAGAAGAAGAACGAGCGGGAGAACCCGTGAGCAACTCAGTGCGCCCCGATCGGTGGGACTTCGATGTCCTGATCTCGGGCATGGTGTTCCTGGACATCGTCTTCACCGATCTCCCGTGCCCGCCTTCGCCGGGTACCGAGGTCTGGAGCGGCGGTATGGGCTCCTCGCCCGGCGGAATCGCGAACCTTGCCGTCGCCACGTCACGGCTTGGGCTGCGCACCGCCCTGGTGGCTGGATTCGGTGACGACGGCTACGGCCAGTGGTGCCGGCAGGTGCTTGCCGGCCAGGAAGCCGTCGACCTGAGTCTGTCCCGAACCTTCGAGCACTGGCACACCCCGGTGACTGTGTCGATGGCCTACCAGAACGATCGGGCCATGGTGACTCACGGGCATCCTGCGCCAATGAGCGCCACCGAGATGATCGGGAACCTCCCGTCCACCCGCGCCGTCCTGGTTGAGCTCGAGGGCGATCCGTGGTGGAAGCCGGCACAGCAGGCAGGTGCCCTGGTGTTCGCTGACGTCGGGTGGGACCCCAGCGGAAGGTGGGACCGGCGGATCCTGGATCAGCTCGATGGCTGCCACGCCTTCATGCCGAACGAGGTCGAGGCGCAGGAGTACACCAGGACAACCAGTCCCGAGGCGGCCCTGGCGGTCCTGGCCGAGCTCGTCCCGCTCGCCGTGGTGACCCGCGGCTCATGCGGGGTGCTGGCCATCGACACCGAGAGCGGGGAACAGGTCGAGGTTGCCAGCCTGCCGGTGACGGCGATCGACCCCACCGGCGCGGGCGATGTCTTCGGCGCCTCGCTGGTGGTGGGCACGCTCGCTGGCTGGCCGCTGGCGGACCGCTTGCGATTCTCTGCCCTGTGCGCCTCTTTGGCGGTCCAGCAGTTCGGAGGCGCCCTGGCTGCGCCCGGATGGGGGGACATCGCGGACTGGTGGGCGGCCCTGATCCAGCGGGATGCGGCCGGCGACCCGCGGGCGCGGCAACTTCGAGAGTCCTACGCATTCCTGCCCGGTGTGCTGCCTGCTGAGCCCGCGAAGGCGATTCGCCGTGCCGAGGCCACAATCGCCAGACTCTCCGACGCCGACGAGAAGATTCTTGGCTCCCACGATGCATCAGTTCTGACGCAAAGGTTGCCGGTTCAATGAGCGTTGACGTCTTCCTGGTACCGCATACTCACTGGGACCGCGAGTGGTACGAACCGTTCCAGCGGTTCCGGCTGCGGCTGGTCGATCTGATGGACGATGTCAACGCGCGGGCTCAGGCAGACCCTGGCTTCCGCTTCACCCTTGATGGTCAGATGGCCGTCGTCCAGGACTACCTGGAGGTCCGGCCGCAGCAGCGGGCCGCGATCCGTGAGCTGGTTGGTCGCGGCCAGCTGGCGGTTGGCCCGTGGCGGGTGCTGCTCGACGAGTTTCTCTGTTCCGGGGAAAACATCGTCCGCAACCTCGAGATGGGCTGGTCCGCCGCATCCGAGCTCGGCGCGCCTATGGGGGTGGGATACCTGCCGGACATGTTCGGACACTGCGCGCAAATGCCTCAGATCCTTGCCCTGGCCGGGATCCGTCACGCGTGTGTGTGGCGGGGGGTTCCGCGCTCGGTCGACCGGCATGCCTTCCTGTGGCGCTCCCCGGACGGCACCGGGCTGCGCACAGAATACCTCGCTGCCGGCTACGGCAACGCGGCCGACCTGTTCACCGTGAGTAGCGGCGCGGACGACGATGAGCGCGACAGGCTCCTACGGGAGCGCCTGACCGCCCGGGTGAGCGACTGGGCGCCGTGGTTCGGCACCGATCCCTGCCTCGCGATGTACGGCACCGACCATGCCGCGCCGCTGCCGACACTCATGCAGCAGGTGGCGACCTTGTCCCGTGACGGTGCTACCAGCGTGCATGTGTGCACGCTGGCCGACTACGTGCTGGCCCGCGACCCGGACGAGGCAGGCCTGCAGGTGGTGGACGGCGAGCTGCGTAGTCATGCCCGGGCCAACATCCTGCCTGGTGTCATTTCCGTTCGCTGGCAGCTCAAGGAGGCGATGGACCGGGCCGAGCGCATGGTTGAGCGGTACGCCGAACCGTGGGCCGCGCTGTGGTCGGCTCAATGGCCGCGGAGCTACCTCGATCTGGCGTGGTCCCGGCTGGTGGACTCCTCATGCCACGATTCGGTCACCGGATGCGGTGTGGACGAGACCGCGCTACAGGTCGCCGCTCGCATCGCCGAGGGTGAACACGCAGGGCAAGCGGTGCGCGACCGGGCCGTGGGTGTGCTGGCCGGTAGGGCGCCAAGAGGGTCGGTCGTCGTGGTGAACCCCACCCCGGCTGCCCGCACCGGGCTCATCGAGCTCGACGTCCCCGTTATTGACATCCCGGTTGACGTCGAATCGGCACGCGTCGGCCTGCGCCTCCCGGACGGGGAACTCGTCGAGGCGCAGATCGTCGGGCGTAACGAGCGGCTGCTTTCCGATGAGCAGGTGGACGCCGATGCGCTCGCCGCCTTGTTCCGCAGGGTGCACGACCGCGAGCTGTTCGGCCAGCAGATCACCAACATCGACTTGGATCCGATGGCCCGCACGCTCATGTTCCACGTCGCCTCGAACGCCGGCTCCGCGCCCTTCGACTCTGTCGTCGAGCAGCGGAGAGCCGCTTTCGCAGCCGCCGACAATCCGGGCACCTGGAGGGTGCGCACACAGGACGAGGTGCGGCGCCGCGTGGTAGCGATGGTGCCCGTGCCTGCGCTCGGTTGGACCACCGTGAGCGCAGAGTCCGCTGCAACTGCAGAGTCTGCGATGACCCCTGTGACAGCTGCCCTTGGCGCCGACCAAACCGGGCACGAAGTGGCGGCGCGTCTGGACGGTCGGATCGACGTATCGGGTGACGTCAATCCGGTGCTCGACAACGGGTTGGTCCGGATCTCGGTGCGACCGGACGGAGCGCTTCGACTGGAGTCCCGGGGCGGTACGGTGCTCGACGGCGTCGGTCGACTGGTGGACGGCGGTGACTGCGGAGACAGCTACAACTACGGGCCCCCATCGGGTGACCTGCTCGTGGAGAAGCCCGAGGCAGTCTCGGTCAGCGTGGTCGAACGGGGGCCGGTCCGGGGCGCGATCGAGATCGGCCGCCGATACGCGTGGCCGGCTCAGCTGGCGGCAGATGGGACCCGATCGGCCAAGTTGGAACCGGTGCTCGTTATGACACGGGTGGAGCTACACCAGGGCGAGCCCTTCGCTCGGCTGCACCTGAGCTGGGAGAACAGGTCGAGCGACCATCGACTGCGCCTGCATGTGCCGCTCGGCCGGCCGAGCACGAGGAGCGATGCTGAGGGTCAGTTCGCCGTGGTCGACCGGGGTATGCGTCCGGAGGCCGGCTCGGCCGGGGAGTACCCGATTCCCACCTATCCGGCATCGGGCTTCGTCGACGCGGGGGGCGCCGCGGTCTTGCTGACCCGCGTGATGGAGTACGAGCTCCTCGTCGGCGGTGAGCTGGCACTAACGCTGCTCCGGGCAATCGGCCTGCTCAGCCGCAACGTGCACCCCTATCGGGACGAGCCGGCGGGGCCGCAACTCGAGACGCCCGCGGCACAGTGCCTCGGCCCCGCCGAGGTGAGCCTTGCGGTGTTGCCGCACGACGGTTCCTGGCATGACGCCGATCTCGTCGCCGCCGCGGAGCGTTACCGACACCCCATGGTGCACCGCCCCGGCACCGGCATCACCGGCGATATCTTGCCCAGTCCGGTCGAGGGGCTTTCGGTCCACGGGCGGGGCGTGGCCATGACCTCGTTACGGCGCCGAGGCGACTGGCTCGAGCTTCGCTTGGTGGCTGAGACGCCTACGGACACAACGGCTTTGGTCGGTACAACAGGTGCGGCAGATGCGTCCGTGACGAGCGCGCGCATCTGCGATCTGCTCGGTCGAGCTGGCGAGACATTGCCCGTCAATGACGGGGTCCTCCGGTTGTCGATGCGAGCCTGGCAGATCGTGACGGTTCAGCTGCGCACGGCCGGGACGTCGCTCACGCGCTGATCGCCAGGACGGCTGCCTCATGGTCTTCCAGCCAATGCGGGCCGGGTTCTGCCGGAAAGGCCGTCCGATCGCCATGGACTACGCGACGCCGTCCGTCCGGGCCCGTCAGCAAGGCACCGTCAGCGCCCAGGGCGACCAGCTCATCGTCGAGCCTCAGCAGCAGCGGGCCGTCCCGCTCCGCGCTGATCGCGACCCGGCGAGCCCGCAGCCCCCCGAGCACGTCGTCCCCCTCGTACGCGACCCACGTGGTCGGTGAGCCAGGACGGGCGCCCGGGTCGCGGTGAAAGTCACTACCGCCGATGGGTACGACGTCCTGGTCCCACGCCAGCCACCAGGCGAGCGGTCCGCCCCAGCGCATATCCGAGCATGAGGAGTGCCACACCTCAGCCAGCGGGGCCCGTCGGGGGAGCTCGTGCCGCCAGGAGCAGTCACCGCCGAGCGGATGGTTTACCGATAGCAGGCCACCGTCGGTTTCCACGGCGTCCAGCCAGGCGGTCACCGGCTGACGGAAGTCAACCCAGCCGATGTCTCCGAAAGCGTTGGCATGCCCGAGGGCGGTGGTGACCTCCTGGCCCGCAACCAATTGGATCCCGGCGTGGCGCCCGGCCGAAGCCAGCTCGGCGTGGTGGCTGACGGTGTTGTGGTCGGTGACTGCAAGGAAGTCCAGACCACACTCAACAGCCAGGCAGGCGAGCTCCGTCACGGTGAGCGCTCCGTCGGAGTGCACGGTGTGGGCGTGGAAGTCCCCCGCTCGCCAAAGCAGCCCATCAACGGATGGTAGCTCTCGCCCCGGGGGACGCTGGGGTCGCGGAGGATCCCCGCGTTCGGGCTCCGGTCGCACGGAGGCGGCGGCACCGGTATACACCTGCGTGACAACCTCGTAGTCGAGCCCTTCCGGCGGGATGCGATGCAGCCCGAGTACGACGTTCCACGTGCCGGCTTCGAGCTCGCCTGGCAGATACCCCGGTGTGGCTGCCTCCCCAGTGATGGTGAACTCGTCTCGGGCTCCGCCCGACCAACCCCGGAAGGACTGGGGCGCCTCGCATCCCAGGTCGAGTACACCTGCTGCGCGGTTGTAGCTCACCTGCACGTGTAGGCCGTTCGCGTGAGCCGGCACATCGACCGCCAGATAGTGGTATGGCGTCTGGGCGCGGTCGTCCGCCGTCCAGGTCCCCCGATGCCGCGTCGTGGTCACGTCATGACCGATGCGGTCCGCCCGTCGGTCACTGACTCCTCGTTCCTCGCGACCAGGAGCCCGTCGGCGAGGCGGTACACCAGGGCCCGAGAGTGTTGCGGCGTCACCCACACTGGCTTACCGATCCGTGGTTCCTTGCCCTCGGGGACGACAGCCTTAACCAGTTGCCCTCCGGTGTCGACCGACACCAGGGCTGTCGCTCCCAGGTTCTCCACGACGACGACCTTCCCGCTCAGGCTGTCCGGTCGTTCCTCGGTGGACAGATCGGTGTACTCCGGGCGGGAGGCGAGCAACACCTGCTCGCCGTCGTCGTGGAGCAGGTCGGCCGCCGTTGCTGGCACCGGAAGCCGCATGTCGCCCAGCATCAGATGCGCCCCCTCCGCGGTACCAGCCACCACAGCCGGAAGCAGGTTCATTGGGGTGGAGCCGATGAAGTTGGCCACGAACACGTTGATCGGGCGATGGAAGATGTCGCGCGGCGTGCCAACCTGGCGGATGCGCCCGGCCTCCATGACGGCCATCCGGTCGGCCATCGCCAGGGCCTCCGCCTGGTCGTGCGTCACGAACACGGTGGTAACCCCGAGCTCGCCCTGCAGCTGCTTGAGGAACGTGCGTGCCTCCAGCCGCAGGCGGGCGTCCAGGTTGGACAGGGGCTCGTCGAACAGGAAGACTTGCGGACGGTAAGCAATGGCCCGCGCGAGCGCCACCCGTTGCTGTTGGCCACCGGAGAGTTGCCCCGGCCGACGGTCCATGAGCGTCTCCAGACCGAGCCCCTCGGCGGTCTCGAGGGCTTTCGCTCGACGCTCATCGACGGCCATCTTCTGGATCCGCAGCGGGTAGGCGATGTTGTCGGTGACGGTCATGTGCGGGAACAGCGCGTAGTCCTGGAAGACCATCGCGACGTCGCGTTTACCGGGGGTTGCGGTGGTGACGTCGCGGCCCCCAAGCAACAGAGTGCCTGCGGTGGCCTGCTCCAGTCCGGCGATGGTGCGCAACAACGTGGTCTTGCCGCAGCCGGATGGCCCGAGCAGCGCAAAGAACTCCCCGTCGGCGATGGTCAGGTCGAGCCCGTTCACCGCCGTTACCCCACCCGGGTAGGCCTTGGTGAGCCCTCGCATCTCGATACTGGCCATCAGCCCTTAATCCCTCCGTGAAAGCGGAACCCGTAGCGGCGACTGACGAACAGGTACATAGCAACAACAGGTAAGGCATACAGCAACGAGAAGGTGGAGATCAACGGCAGGTTCGCCTGTCCACCCGAGGTATAGAACGTGTACATGATCACGCCGGCCGGGTATTTATCCGGGTCGCGCAGCAGGATGAAAGCGATCAGAAAGTCACCCCAGGCGTTCACCAGAGCCCACACGGCGATAGTGGCCAGACCCGGACGGGCGATCGGCAGCACGATGTGACGCAGCACCTGCAGGGGGCTGGCACCGAATACACGGGCACTCTCTTCGTACGAGCGCGGGGTCGCGTCCATGAAGTCCTTGAGGATGAAGATGGCTGCGGGCAGCAGGCCGCCCGCCAGTACCAGGGAGACACCGGTGCGGCTGTCGATCAGGTTGAGCTGGAACATCAGCAGGAAGATCGGAACCATCGCGGCGGTCCCGGTGACGATCGACGAGAGCAGCAACAGGCCATAGAGAAGGGCGTCGCGGCCGGGGATGCGCACGCGGCTCAAGGCGTATGCCGCCAGGGCCGCGAACACCACAACCATCACCATCGTACCGCCGGCGATGAACACCGAGTTCTTCAGCGACTCCAGCGCGTAAGGGTCTTGGAGCAGCGTCCGGAAGTTGTTCAGCGTGAAGTCGGGCAGCTTCACCGACATTGACGGATGGCGGTCGAAGGGCGTGAATACCAACCAGAGCAGGGGCAATGCGAAGAACGCCGTCACAAGGGTCAGCAGGGTGTAGAACAGCACCCGCCGAACCATGGCCGCCACCAGGTTGTCGGGCACCGGTGCCGCCTTCACGCTCATGTCCGTCGCTCCTTGAGCAGTCGCAGGTAGATCAGGGCGATCATCAGGTTGATCACCAGCATGATCAACGAGATCGCTGAGCCATAGCCGAGCTGACCGGCATACAGCGCGGAGTTGTAGATGTAGACCGGCAAAGTCTCGGAGGCGTGGTTGGGGCCTCCGGCGGTGAGCAGGTAGGGGCTGAAGTCGTTGAACGTCCATAGGCTGATCAGCAGGGTGTTGGTCAGGATGTGTCCGCGGATGTGAGGGAAGACCACGTCACGGAACTGCTGCAGCGTCGAGGCACCGGCCAGTCGGGCGGTCTCGAGCTGCGACGGAGGGACGGCGTTCAGGGCGGCAGAGAACAGCAACATCGAGAAGGCGGTCCCGCGCCAGCTGTTGAACACGATGATTGACAGCATCGGGTACGCGAGAAGCCAGTCCGTTCCTTGCGTGTGCAGGAGGATGTTCAGCGTCCCGGCGGACGAACCGAGGTAGGCGATCCACAAGAACGCGACGACCGAGCTCGGCAGGATCCAGGCCAGAAGCACCAGCGTTTCGATGACTCCGCGAACCAGCCGCGGCACCGAACGCATCGTCCATGCAAGCCCGAACCCGAGGGTGGTCTGTCCGATGACCGCTGAACCGAGGACGAACAGGAGGGAAAGCCAAAGAGAGTTGCGGAACTGTGGGCTGCCGATCGCCGTCACGTAGTTCTGAATGCCGACGAACATGGGATGGGCCGCCGCGACCCCAGTGAGGCGGTAGTCCGTCACTCCGAGGTACAGGGTCCAGAGCGCGGGGAAGACGAGGAACGCACCGACGATAAGCAGGGCCGGTACGACGAACGCAGCGGCTCGGGCGCGACCGAGGCCAGCGGCGTCGAGGTCGTCTGAACGGACACCCGCATGGGCGGCCGCTAGCTGCGCGGCCTCCGCCTCAAGATCCGTTGACGTGTTTTGCACCAACTGCCGTCGTCACCGCCTGCTGGTAGGCTTTCGCAGCGTCGTTGACGCTCACGCCAGCCACGATGCTCGCCGTTGCTTGCTGTAGCGCTGCCGACACCTGCGGGTACACGGCCAAACCGGGCCGGTAAGCGGTCAGGGGCAGGACCTTGTCAGAAATCATGCTGAGAAGCGGGTCCCCACTTAGCTCCGCCTTGTTGACGTCGGCTCGCTGGGTGATCGCGGGCTCCGTCTTCAGCAGGGCCTTCACAGCGTCCGGCGACGACATCAAGGTGAGGAGATCCCAGGTCTGCTGCGGGTACTTCGTGTTGGGGTTCAGGAAGTACCCGGAACCACCGGACATGCTGACGAAGCTCTGCCCCCTTATCCCTGACCCGGGCTTCTCTGCCGGGATCAGCGTGTAGCCGACGACGGAGTTGCGATTGCTCATAGGGTCCGTGCCGCCATTGGGGTTGACGATCGAGCGCCAGAAGTAGTCGCTCTCGAGAAGAACGCCGACCTTGCCGGCGGCGAAAGCGGCGAAGGAGTTGTCCCGACCCATGGCGGCTTCCTGGAAGGCCCGGCTCCCGAGCCCTCCCGCGTAGATGTTCTTGTAGAACGTGAGCACGTCGCGCAACTGCTGGGTGTTGCCCAGCCACTTGCCGTTGGAGTAGATCTGGACCCCGGCGCCCGCCAGCAGCGGCAGCACACCCTGCATCGAGGTGGCTTCCCCCATGGATGTCCCAGCGTTGATCTGCAACGGTGTGACGCCAGGCAGCGTCTTCAGCGCCTGCCCGGCCGCCAGGATGTCATTCCAGCTCTTCGGCGCCCAGTTGGCGGGTAGACCTGCCTGGGCGAAGAGTTTCTTGTTGTAGTAGAGAACACGGCCGTCGGTGCCGTTCGGTATGCCGTAGAGCTCGCCGTTGAAGGAGGTGTTGGCCTGCACGGCCTTGGGGATCTGCGGCCAGCCGTCCCACTGCGACGCCGAGGTGCCGACGACCTTGTTGAGGGGAAGGATGTAGCCGGCCTGAGCGAACTCGCCAACCAACTGGCCGTCTAGTGCGATGACGTCCGCCCCGCTGCGCGTCTTGAGGTCCAGTGCGAGCTTGGCCGTGTACTGCTCGTCGCCAACGCCGGACGGCTGGAACTTCACAGTGGCTGTGACGCCCTTGGCCTTCATCTGCTTGGTGAACGTGGGGATAACGTAGTTCGTGATCCACCGGGCTTCGAGGTCGCCCTTGCCGCCCTCGATGGAGTTCGACGTGATCGTCAGCGAGATGTTCTTTGCGTTGGCGTTTCTGGAGGTCCCCCCCGAGCTGCCACCGGAGGAGCTACACCCTGCTGCCCCGAGTACGAGCACAGCCGCGGCCGCAGCCCCGGTGAACCTTGCGAGCTTCATGACGAGCACCCTTCGGATTGATCAGCACGAAATAGCCGGCCGAAACATTTCGGCATCATCTCGCGGCTCCACAAGAAGACGCCGGGGACCCGGGAGAGGTCACCGCTCACTAGAGACTAAGGGTGGCGGTCCACCTCTTCCGAGAGTCACCACGTTGTTACGGCCACTATGGCGATCTTGCGGAACTTCATTGTTCCTTCTTCCGTCGACGGAGCCTGTGGTGGCCCCCGGTCTCACCTCGCGGATGGGTGGCGATAAGTCTTGCATGACATGAACCTGGATGTCCGTCGAGTGTCGACAGGAATCATGGCAAGCTCGGCAGTGGAGTCGCTGACCGCGGCGAACCTGTCCCCGAAACTCGCGCAGGCGAGCGGCAGGTGGTGGCGCGGGCCGGCTCACAGGCGATGTGGGAGTTGGCGCCAGGCTTCCCCTTGGTAAACGATTCTCGGCGACGCAGGGGTCGGGTCCACGGCGAACACCTTACGACTCGCCATGGACCCTGTCGCGGTGCGCTGTCCCTCCGCGGACAAAGCACGTCCGCAGACCTGATACGACCGGTTGTCCGAGACATCGATCGGCTATCGGACGCCGACGGGCCATCAGAATCCCCTTTGCTCCAACTCGTGACAGACCCTGACGTGGATGACATCGGCTCGTCGCGGTCGCTTCCAGTCGCACGACCTAGGCCGCCGGCTGTCGTTGCCAGCCGACCGGCCCGGGCGCGGCTCCGCAGCACCTGGACCAATCCTGGGTCTGAATGATCTCCTCGGTCCGGCCGAACTGGGAGATGCAGACCATCAGGGTGCCGGTCAGGTCGAGATCGCGCCGGTAGCGCGTGGCCACGCTCGGTGCCGCCATGGAGGCAGTCCGTCCTGCGTGCACCTCCAGCAGGTAGCGACCGTAGATAGCAGCGTTGTCCGAGGAGCCGCGTGCCTCGAACAGGATCCAGAACTCCTGACATAGGTGGCGCCCTGTTTGACCATGGTTGTTGTCTCGCAACGGTTTCCGCGCCTCGCGGACGCTCGACGTGCAGCGGCACATGAGAAGAATGCTGTGAGCTCAGTTCGATGAACTGATTGTCCGCAACTGCATTCACGACGCGGCTTGTCAGCCTGTAAGCCTTTGACCTGCGGCGATGCAATCCGGCCCAGCCAGAGCAGCGGTGCCCGCGGCCTGTTGCGATTGCGTGAATCTTCTCACCATGTCGGGAGTTCTGGGATCTGCTGGCGGCCGTCGGCGAGGGCCGCGATTCGCCCACGCGGGGGAGCAACGCCGCCAGGGTTGCCGCGATCGCGACCGGTTGCTCGGCGATCTCCTGAGCCATAATCGTCTGCACTGGTTGCTCCCAAACGCGTTGTTGACCTGATTGCGATTGAATCGTCGGCCGTTCGCGATCAGCGAGTGATTCCAGATAACGCAGACTGACCGACGCCGCACGTTGCCACTCGAAGGGGCCCGCGGACGTCTGCGCAGCTGCGGGAAGTCCGTCGCGATCCATCGCGAGCCGGTCCATGCGACCGCCACGACCACCATCGCGATCACCTGGGGAAGGAAGATCACGGTGCGGAAGAACGTCATGCCCCGGACCTTCGCCCGGTTCAGGATCGCCGCGATGACCAGTCCCACGGCCAGCGGCAGGACTGCGTAGAAGAAGATCAGAACGAAAGCGTGCGTGAAGGAGTTCCTGAGGTCCTCGTTCTTCGCCAGGTCGATATAGTTCTGGAATCCCACGAAGACGGCAGGGGAGATGGTGTCCCACGAGAACAGGGAGAACTGTGCCGCCCGCACGAGCGGATATAGCAGGAAGGCAGCGTAGATCGAGAACGCCGGCAGGATATAAAAGTACGGAGTCAGGACGCCATGACCGTGGGAGGCGGCGTGACGAACGCGACCCCGCTTCCCAGCGCCGGCGACCTTACTTACTGACGTACTTGCCATAGTCGGCCTGCAGCGTGGTGGTGAACTGCTGAGGCGTCTGCTTGCCCGCGATCAGGTCCTGCAGCGCTGCTCCGAGAGTGTCTCTGAAGGTCGGGGTTGCATAGTCCAGGTACGGCAGCAGGTTGCCTTTGCTCGTGACCGCCTCGTATGGGGCGTACACGTCCTTGCCGCCACCGGCGGCCGGAGCCAGCTCGGCGCTGTGCAGGACTGAGAGGTGACCGGCCTTGGCGATGACCTTCATCGCGTCGTCGCTTGTGATGAAGTTGATGTAGGCAGCAGCCGCATCGGCGTGCTTGGACGCGCTGGTGATCGTGAAGGGTAGCGACGTCCCACATGTGGTCGACGCGGGGTCACCGGTGACCGGCGGCGGGGCAAAGAATCCAAGGTTGCCGGGCATCAGCGGATCGAGAGTGGCCGTGCTCCACGAGCCGGCCATGAGGAAGACGCCGGTTCCCGCGCCGAACTTGGCGACCATGTCGTCGTACTTCGACCCGTTGACGTCCTTGTTGAAGTAGCCGGCCTTGACCCAGTCGCTGAGCTCAGTCGCTGCAGCCGTGTTGGCGGCGTCCGTCCAGTCGCCACCGGCCGTTGCCCATCGCGAGCTTCTGCACCTCCTTGGGGGGCGTGTGCGCGCCCTGGATCGGTCCGAGGACGTGGAGGGCCGGCCACTTCTCGAGGTATCTGAGCGTGAGTGGGGCCTGGCCACCGGCCTTGATGGTTGCGAGCTGCTTGTTGAACTCGCTCCAGGTCTTCGGAACACCGAGGCCGAGCGCCGCGAGCTTCTTCTTGTTGTATTAGACGCCGACGATCTCGCCCATCTGGGGAAGACCGTAGATGTCCACGGAGCCGAATGTCTTGGCGTCGGCCGAGTACGAGGAGAGCTTCAGCACCGACTCGGGGAAGCGATCGCGCCACCCGTAGGCCTTGGCGAGGGCTCAAGAGAGATGATCTGCTTGGCGCCGACGAACGCGCCCATCTGGCTGCGTGAGTTGTTGGACTCGACGACGTCGGGGGCGTCGGGACCACTGAGCGCGAGCCGCAGAGTCGTCGCGAGATCCTCGAACGCCTGCGCGTTCCGCTTGATCGTAATGTTCGGCTACTTCGCATGGAAGGACTTGTTGAGCGCCTCGATCTCAGCGTTCTGACCGCCTCGGACCTCCTGGTCCCAAAGGAACAGGGTGACGTTGCCCAGCTTGCTGGCATCGATCTGGACCTTTCCCGACGCGGTGCCGGTCGCGGCTCGCGTGGTGTCCGCGACGGGCGCGTGCGGCGGTGATCGCCAGTGCCGCCACCGTGGCAGTCAGGAGGCGCGCCCGGGAGAGCCTCTACGTGATCGTGTCGTCCTTTCCATCACATCGTCGTGCGGGTCATCCAATCGTTTGTCGAGGTCGGCGAGTCTGGCGATCGTGGCTTCGGCCCGACGCAGCACCTTCGCGGGCTCCGTTGGGAGCACACCAGGCAGGAACGCATAGGACTCCCGAAGCCGCCTCGCCCGTGGGTCACCGGCCACGGCCCTGTCGCTCAGGCAGGCCCACCAGTCCGCGATGTCCCCCCACCCGGGTGCAGCGAGGGCGCCTCCGAACTGCTGCACCGCCAGGGATGAGCACAGAGCAGAGAACCGCAGACGATGCTCGAGCGGCCAGCCCGCGAGCGTGCCCACGACAAGAGAGGCGCCGAAGACATCGCCAGCGCCAGTGGGGTCGATGGCGGTCACGGGCAGGCAGGGAACCTCGACGCGCTCGCCCGTCTCGGAGTCGATGGCCAGCGCCCCGCTCGAGCCGCGGGTCACGACGGCGATCGGCACGAGCTCGGCGAGGGCCGCAAGGGCCGCCTCGGGAGTCGCTGTCCGGGTGTATGCCTCCGCCTCGACCTCGTTCGGCATGAAACAGTGAACGCCGTCGAGCTGATCGAGGAGCCGCCGGTCCCACACTCCGCTGGGGTCCCACCCGACGTCCGCGAACACCAGGGCACCCGCCTGTTGAACGGGCCGCCACCAGGGATCGCCTTCAAGCTCCACGACGACGGCACGGGTGGACGGGGGCTTCCCGATCATCTCCCTGGCGCTCATAGGCGCGCGATGCCCGTGAGTCACCATCGCGCGGTCATTCTCGTACGCCATCGATACGGTCACCGGGGTGTGCCATTGCTCGAAGGTCCGGGACAGGCTCAGGTCGACGGACTCCTGTTCGACAAGCACCCGCCGGCACCACTCGCCGTAGCCGTCGTCGCCGAATCCAGCCACCAGGCTGGTACGCAGACCGAGCCGTGCCGTGGCCACGGCACGGTTCGCGATACCGCCAGGCGAAGAACCCATGCCGCCGGTCCAGACCTCGCGACCAGGCGAGGGCGGGCACGGGAGATCGGTGAACACTATGTCCAAGAACACCGTGCCCGAGATCAGGACATCGAAGTCCCGCCGATCGGTCTGGTCTGCGTTGTTCACCGATTCTCCTGCTCGTTCGAGCACGCGAACCGCGACCGCCTGGGGTGGCAGTGCCGCCGTTCCAACCACCGGGATGCGTCGCTGCATCAAGGTGACGTGTTATGCACAATAAAGCGTGCTTCGCTGCGCGTACCTGAACAGTCGCACGGAAAGAACCAGGAGGCAAATCACATATTGTGACGAAAGATGATGGTTCGTGAGCGAAGTTGCGTGTTACCGTTCCTTACGTGCTCAGTTCAACACGTCAAGACGAGATCCTGAAACGGCTGCGCTCCGACGGTGAGGTCCTGGTGCAGACCCTCGCAACGGAGTTCAGCGTCAGCACGTCGACCATTCGCAGGGATCTCGACGTCCTGAGCGCGGATGGGCTCCTGCGCCGGGTTCGCGGCGGGGGGAGCAGCGTCGAGCCCGACGCGCTCCCCTTCGGGGAGGTATCAACCCGATCGAGCGACGAGAAAGAGGCAATCGCGGTTCGCGCCGCCCAACTCGTCCCGGACGGGTCCGTAGTCGTCATCGACATTGGCACGACGACGGCGAGGTTGGCCCACCAGTTGCGCGGGCGCCGGCTCACAGTCATCACCTCAAGTCTTGCTGTGGTCGACGAACTGCGGAACGAAGACACGATCGAGCTGATCGTGCTCGGGGGTGTTCTACGCAACAACTACCTGTCGCTCGTCGGGATGCTGACCGAACAGGCGCTGGGCCAGCTGCGGGCGAACCTGTGCTTCCTGTCCGCTTCGGGCATTCGCACAGGGGGGCAGGTCATGGACACGACTGGCATCGAAGTGCCGGTGAAGCGGGCGATGGTGGCTGCTGCGGAGCACACAATCCTCCTTGCCGACCGCACCAAATTCCCAGGGACCGGACTGCTGTCGGTTTGCGGGCCTGACCAGATAGCGACGCTGGTGACCAACCGGGGCGCAGACCCGGCAACTCTCGACGTCTTCCATAAAGCAACTACGGAGGTAATCACAATATGAAGCTCACTATTCTCGGCGGAGGCGGATTCCGAGTTCCCCAGGTGTTCGAGGCGATTTCGGCCGACGACGTTGCCGTGCGCATCGACGAGCTGGTGCTCTACGACACAGACGCGTCACGCCTTGGGGCTATCCGCGCGGTCCTAGCACAACTCGAGCAAGGTTTTCCGCACGCACCACGCGTCACTGCTACGACCGACCTTGACGCGGCGCTGACCGGCGCCGACTTCATCTTCTGCGCGATCCGGGTTGGGGGCGCGCAGGGACGCACGTTTGACGAACGCATCGCACTCGGGCTGGGCGTTCTCGGCCAGGAGACAACGGGGCCGGGTGGACTCGCCTACGCGATCCGCACCTTGCCCGTCATGCTTGAGATCGCCGAGCGCGTGCGCGTTCTCGCCCCCGAGGCGTGGTTCATCAATTTCACCAATCCCGCGGGCATCGTCACCGAAGGCCTGCGTCAGGTCCTGCGGGACCGGGTCGTCGGGATCTGCGACACCCCGATCGGACTAATGCGGCGTGCGGCGCTGGCAGTCACTGGCAGCGCCACGGTGCACACATTCGACTACGTCGGACTCAACCACCTGGGGTGGTTACGCTCACTAGAAATCGACGGCCGGGACAGGCTCCCCGACCTGCTCGCGGACACCTCGCTTCTGCACGGCATCGAGGAGGCCCGCCTGATGGGTCTGGACTGGGTCAGGGCGCTCGAGGCTCTGCCAAACGAGTACCTCTACTACTACTACTACAACCGCGAGGCAGTACAGCGGATCCGGGCTAGCGAGGCCACCCGTGGGGAGTTCCTGCTTCGCCAGCAGGCCAGCTTCTACCAACGCGCGGCAGGAGAACCGGCTCACGCGCTCGAACTGTGGGAAAAGACCAAGTACGAGCGCGAGGCCACCTATATGGCGGAGGGCAGACCCAAGGGGCAGGAGCACGCCCGCGAGGAGTCCGACCTAGAGGACGGCGGGTACCAGCAGGTGGCCCTCAACCTCATGGCCGCATTGGCAGCCGGCAACCCGTCGACCATGATTCTCAACGTCCGCAACGGGGAAACTGTGAACGGACTACCGCCCGAGTCGGTCGTCGAGGTGCCCTGCACCGTCGACGCAGCTGGGATACACCCACACCGCATTGCGCCAGTCGACGGCCACATGCTTGGTCTGATGCAATCGGTCAAGGCGGTCGAACAGCTCACGATCGAGGCAGTCGTCAATCACTCGGCCACCCTCGCTTGGAAGGCAATAGCGCTGCACCCCCTCGTGGACTCCGTCGAGGTGGGACGTGATCTCCTCGAGCGTTACCGCCAGGGCATTCCCGGAGTCGGCGCCGCCCTCGACTGACCAGACCGCAGCGGGAGCAACCCGGGTCTCTTCTCACTGACGCGCTGGAAGCGGAGGGCCCGGCAAACTCGCGTCCACCCAAATGCAGGATGGACATGACCGCTGCTCAAGTGGCCTTGTCTGGGCCACCCCTCGACACGATCTCCGCTCTGCAGATCGGACTCATCCGAGCCCTCCAGCGGCCTGGCCGGGGTCGGCCGGCAGGAGGTAGCGGGCGAACCAGTCGCTCGCCAGGGGCGCCGCCTCCGCCAGCGTGCCCGGCTCTTCGAACAGGTGCGTGGCGCCCGGCACGACCGCCAGCTCGCTCGGACAGCGCAGTGGGCCTGGGCCAGCCGGTTCAGCTGCAGGACCGCCTGGTCGGCGCCGCCCACAATCAGCAGCGTGGGGGCCCGCACCCCGCCAACCCGCGGCCCGGCCAGGTCCGGCCGCCAGGCGTTCTCTTCCCACATGCCCCAGGAGCCGGCGAAGATCTCGTAGGTCCTGCGGCCGAGCAGCAGAGCCTCGGTCCTGCTCTCCCACTGCCCGACGATCTCCCCGCCCTCCCCGAGCACGTCCATCTGCTCGTCATACTCCAACGTCCAGCCGCCGTGCTCGAAGCCGCCGCTGCGGGTGGACCACCCCACTGCCGGCGTGCGTGAATGGAAGCGTCTTCGACACGTTGCCGATTCCCCTTGAAGTCTCCATCCCCGCCCGGGTCACTGATCTTCATGAAGCGAGTGCCTCACACCAGGTTGGCGGACAGGGTGAAGGCGGTTGGATCGCAGTCATGGGTCGTATCTCCGACATGGCTCAGAGCTAATCCCGCTGAAGTCAGGTGCCCGTTCGGGGATCCTGTCATCGGTGCATCAATAGCTCACTATCCGCGCCAGTTCCGGACGTTTGCCGGTCCCGAGGTCCATGCATGGTTATGCATTTCGGCAGTTGTGGAGGGTGCCTGCCGTGGTTGGGCATGTCTGCCCTTGTTGGGGCCAGTCGGGTGGGGGCACCGATCCGACCCGGGTCAGATGCGTCCGCAAGCCGATCGGCCAGCGGCACAGGCCGGGACCGTTGCCACGCCCTTGTCCATCACCGTGGAAGGATCCGCTTGCGGCTCAGCGATCTGTCCGTCGCAGCTCCAGTCTGTCGAGGCGTTTCGACGCGTCGGTAAACGTTCCGCTTGTGGGCCTCGCGTTGAGGCGCGTCCTGCGTCACGCAATCGTATTCAGATCCCGGCGATCGAGAGCGAGCCAGCGCCCCACGCGGTGAGCAGACCGATTCCGGTCCAGGGTTTCGCGTTATGCCACCTCAAGATCACAAGGCGTCATTATGCGAAACCAACACGGCTGATTCAGCGAAGGGGGACGGCGCAGTCGCAGTCCGGCACACTGTCCGCCGTTCTGGGGGGCGTCGCGAGGTAGGTGATGCGGACGCCGAGTCCGCTTGGCTCGACGCCTTGTTCGTCGCCCCACGCGTGGAGGGACTCCGAGACGAGTTGCCACTGCGGGCCGCTGATCTGCCCCTTCGGCACCTTCGTCGAGATCGGCGACGCAGTGCATGGGCTCCTGCTCGATGCCACATTGACCGTCGGTGAGAGGGTGCGCGTTCGGGTGGCCGACATCGACGCTGACAAGCATCGGGTCGGGCTTACGATCGAGTGAACAAAGGTGTGGGGGCGGGGGACGCCCTGCTCCCACGTCCGTGTACATCTTCAGTCCCGCTAGTTGGGCTCAGAAGCACCCACGCCTCGAACCTGGCTGGCGTTTCTCAGATAGCCGGGTCATGTGCCGCGGAGCTCGCGGGCGTCCGCAAGCCGATCGGTGACCGGTGACGGGTCGCTCACCGGACAAACAACGCACACCCAACGCGGCATAGCGGATGTTGGCATCGGCTACGACCTAGGTCTCACCTCTTGAGCGAGTGACTGGACCAAGAGTCTCGGCGACTACGTGGGGACGACGTCGGCTCCTGCGTCGCCGACTGTCAGGTGAATCAAACGTTTCGAGGCTGACACCGGTCCGCCGCTCCGAACTCTCGGAGAAGATCCCGATCGGGCTGCGGTTTGAGCGGACGGAAGCCACTCCGACCGGCGCCTGGTGCGCCTGGGGTGCGGGCGGTGCAGTCCTGGCGGCCGCCGCGCTATCGGCCACCAGCCGACAAATCGCCAAAGTCCACAAGACTGGCTCTTAAACGGGCAGCCTGACCTCGGCATGGCTGTGCGTTTGGAGCAAGGCAACTTGCCTTGGGTTCCATCGCCGTAAATGATGAGCTGGTGTCGGCTGAGAGATCCACGGATGACGAACGGATCTTGAGAACGTCCAGAACGAAGTGGCTCGCAATTCTCCTAGGTAGTGCCGCCTTCGTGGCCTTCGGTCTCTTTATCCTGCCAACACAACCATTCGCGGCATGGGCCAGCATTGTCTTCTGTGGACTGTGCGGGGTCGGCGCCTTCGTGGTGCTATTGCCGGGCAGCACGTACCTCCGGTTGACGCCCGAAGGGTACGAGATGCGTGCTGCCTTTCGTACCTGGAAACAGCCCTGGCAGCACATTGAACGCTTTCAGGGCTTACCGGAACCGCACCAGCTGGAACCGAGTCGTCGGGATTATCTACGACCCGAGCTACAAGGGCCATGTCCGCGCTCGGAGACTCAATCGGTCCCTCGCCGGTGTTGACGACGCGCTGCGCGACACATTTGGCCTGTCAGCTGACGAGCTGGCCAACCTGATGAACGAGTGGCTCAACCGCTACAAACACCAATGAGCGATGCCGACCT